>Ga0306898_1000208_pt1 | contig 24362 bp, 32 predicted proteins | sample AntRauMFilla1564_FD_190424 | JGI IMG/M metagenome (GOLD analysis project Ga0306898, IMG submission 190424) | Saline lake microbial communities from Rauer Islands, Antarctica - Metagenome Filla 1 #564 (v2) (version 2) | ecosystem: Environmental > Aquatic > Non-marine Saline and Alkaline > Saline ...
GGTTTACCCTCCAGGCGGCAGCGGCGGGCGCGGCGGGGAACAGCACCACCACGACCGAAACCATGGCGGACGGGTTCTTCAACGCCGGAACGCTCACGGGCGGCGTCAGCGTTCCGGACCCCAGCAACTTCGCCATCGAGCGCCTACCTCTGGACACGACGGGCGTGCTGGGGATGCAGGTTACGTCGCGCGCCTACAAGACCGACGCGGGCAGCGCGGAGATACGGTTCGATCTGGTCGGTCCTGGCTCTGCCGTGGACACGGGCGCCGCCGCCAACGTCGATCTGAACCCGGCATGGGTGCGGCAGGTGTTCGAGGAGGATCCCGATACATCCGCCGCCCTGACACCCTCCACGATCAACTCCGGGCGTATCCGGTTTGTGAGGACGGTGTGACCCGTGGCCGACGTCCGCTCCCCGTTTTCCGCCGTCCAGGCCGTCCGACAGGGTTCAGGTGGCGTCATGCGCGCCACGTTCGCTACCGTGCAGACTGTGCTGCAAACCACGCCGCCAGAGTTGCGCGCTTCCTTCGCCTCCGCGCAAGTGGTGCTGCGTATCAACGCGGCGCATGTGCGCGCAGCGCAAGTCGTGACGCAGGTTATTCGGCAAGGGGGTGATGGCGCCATGGCAAGAGTTCCTTTTTCGGTAACACAGATCGTTTGGAGGACGGGAGACCCCAGCGGTGTGAGACAGCGCGCCTGGACCTTCGACTTCGACGGCCACACGTTCTATGTGCTGGACCTTGGCTGCAACGGGACGCTGGTTTACGACATCCTGACCCAGCAATGGTCCCGGTTCCGCACGGCGGGCTACGGCGGTTGGAACTTCAAGAACGGGTTCCACTGGCGTTCCGGCAAGATGGTGATCGGCGGCGCGGACGGATCGGGCCAACTGCTGAAACTCACGCCGCAGTCGTTCCTGGACGAGGGCTGGCGCCCAGTAATTTACGAGGTCACAGGTATCCTCCAGACCGGCGGCGTGGACTTCCTGCGCCAGTACGCCCTGCGCATGGTCGGATCGGCCGGTGTGCTGGCGGACAGCATCTCCCCCACTCTGTTCATGGAGTTCTCGGACGACCGGGGCGTGACGTGGGGGCCAACCTACCAGATCGAGTTGACGACGAACACGCGCCAGCGGATCGAGTTCAGGTCCCTCGGGGCGTTCACGGCGCCGGGGCGCATGTTCCGCATTTACGACGAGGGCGGTATCAAGTTCATCGCCAACGTCGAGGCCGACATCGGGGGCGCCGATGGCCGTACCCCCTCTTAATCCGTTCGTTCGGATCACAGACGACCAGGGACGCCCAACACCTGACTTCATGCAATGGTGGACGGCCCAACTCGCGCAAAACGACATCATCGTTCCGCTCTCCACTCCCGCCGAGGTGTCCGCTGTCCTCGACCTGACTGGCGCCACCCACGGCGATCTGTTGTTCCGGGGCGCGTCGATCTGGGACACGTTGGGACCGGGCACGGCGGGCTTTGTACTGGCCACTGGCGGCCCTGCCGCCGCTCCGGTGTGGGTCACGCTCGACAAGGCGTTCACCGATCTGACGGACACGCCCAGCGCCTACACGGGCGCCGCAGGACAGGCAGCCGTGGTAAACGCCGGGGAGACGGCGCTGGAGTTCGCGGACCTCACCACGACCTTCCTCGCCTTGACGGACACGCCTTCGACTTACACGGGCCAAGGTGGGAGGATCGTCGCTGTCAACGCGGGCGCGACGGCGCTGGAGTTCATCGCAACCGCAGCGCAGGTGACGACCCTCACGACCCAGGCCGCCGCGTTCTCTATTACCAATACTCTACTCGAAGGGCTTAATGTGGCGCAGACCACGTTCGCCACCGCAGGAAACGTCACTGTGCCGAGCGGTCTGACAGGGACGGAGCCCATGGAGGTTGTCTGGGTGAGCGGTGCCCGCCCGGTGATCGTGGCAGGGGCAGGGGTGTCCATCATTTCCCCCGACGGCGCCCGGACCCTTCGCGCTCCAGGATCGTGGGCCAAGCTGACCCCTCGCGGGTCGGACAACTATCTGCTATGGGGCGATCTGACGGTCGGTGTCGGAAACGGGAAACTTCTGTTGCTACAGGGCGACTTCTCGGGCAATTTGTCGCTCCAAGGCGACGCCGCAAGTGGAATTAGCTATCTGGTCCTCGAAGGGGTCTGACACATGGTAAACGAAACTCTTAGCGCCCTCACAGCGGGCTCCACCCCCGACGGCACGGAACTCATGTATGTGGTTCAGGGAGGTAACAGCCGACGCCTGACTGCCTTGGAGATCGCCAACGCCGCCGACGCCTGGGCCACGGCGGCACAAGGCGCGCTGGCGGATACAGCCACCCAACCGGGTGATCTGGCGACCGTGGCGACAACGGGGGCGTATTCCGACTTGAGCGGCCTGCCCACGCTCGGGACAGCCGCAGCCACAGCGGCCAGCGCCTACGCCACGGCCGCACAGGGCACCACGGCGAACAGTGCTCTCCAGCCCGGCGCCATCGGCGTGACCGTTCAGGCGTTCGAGGCCAAGCTGCAATCGCTCTCCGGTCTGACGGGGGCCGCCGACCGCCTGCCGTACCTGAGCGGCGTCAGCACGTTCGCTCTGGCGACCTTCACGGCTTTCGCGCGAACCCTCCTTGACGACGCCAACGCAGCTGCGGCCCGAACGACGCTGGGCGTTCCGACGACTCTGGTGGCGCTGACGGACACGCCTGCCAATTACACAGGCATGCGGCGCAAAATCCTGCGCGTGAACAACGCCGCGACGGCGGTGGTGTTCAGGAACCCGTACATCAAGCCCGATGTCGTAAAGCGGCGGCGGGTCACAGCGGCGTCTTGGCTGATCAGCACAAGTGCTGCTGATAACCAGTGGTTTGCGGTAGCATGGTCACCCGAACTTGGCCTGTTCGCAGCCGTGGCCATCAGCGGCGCTGGCAACCGGGTAATGACATCACCGGATGGGATCACGTGGACGATCAGGACCAGTGCCGCTGATATCGGCTGGCTTGCGGTAGCTTGGGCACCAGAACTCGGCCTGTTTGCTGCTGTCAGCAGCTCCGGCACCGGCAACCGTGTGATGACGTCACCTGACGGGATCACATGGACCTCACGGACCAGTGCTGCTGATAACGACTGGCGGGCAATTGCATGGTCACCCGAACTTGGGCTGTTCTGCGCTGTCGCCAACAGCGGCGCTGGCAACCGGGTAATGACATCACCGGATGGGATCACGTGGACGATCAGGGTCAGTCCCGCTGACATCCAGTGGCGGGCAATCACATGGGCACCCGAACTTGGGCTGTTCTGCGCCGTGGCCATCACAGGCACTGGCAACCGGGTAATGACATCACCGGATGGGATCACATGGACGATCAGGGTCAGTGCCGCTGATAACCAGTGGTTTTCCGTCGAATGGGCACCTGGACTTGGCCTGTTCGCAGCCGTGGCCATCACAGGCACTGGCAACCGGGTAATGACATCACCGGATGGGATCACATGGACGATCAGGGCCAATGCCACTGATAACGACTGGCGGGCAATTGCATGGGCACCAGAACTCGGGCTGTTCGCCGCTGTCGCCAACAGCGGCGCTGGCAACCGGGTAATGACATCACCTGACGGGATCACATGGACCTCACGGACCAGTGCCGCTGACAACGGCTGGCTTGCGGTAGCTTGGGCACCCGAACTTGGGCTGTTCTGCGCCGTGACGAGCACGGGCACCGGCGATCGCGTGATGACGACTGTTTCCGGGAACACCGTAACATACAGGAGTTGACGATGAATTTTAATGTAGGCGACCGCGTAAAACGGGTCGAGGATCGGGAAACCACAGGCGCGACCGTGCTGGAAACAGACGGCGAAAACGTCCTGATCGCTTACGACGAGGGCGGTACAGGCTGGTGGCCACTATCCAGTATTGTGGCGGAGTGATCGCAGGGTTCGCAGCCGTGGACCGTCTGGTGTCCGCCCACCCCGACGCCCACCTGTCTTTCGGCGCGCACACGCCCGAGGGGTTCAGGATCGCCCTGTCCTGTCCGGGCTGGCTGGTGCTGGAGGAGGACGGGTGCTGGATCGCGCTGGAGCGCACACACCACCGCTCCCCGGTCTGTGAACTGCACTGGTACTGCCCGACCGGCGCGCGGCTCCCTGCCCTGCGCTCCATGCTGCACGAGGCGTTCACCAACCGCCACGTCCTGTGCGTGACCGGCTCCGCGCCGGAGACCCACCCCTACGCCCGTGAGGCCGCCACGCTGGCCCGTGCGCTGGGCGCCACGCGACACGCGGGTAAACTGGTTTTGACAGCGGAGCGGTTTCAAGCGTATAACGCTGCAAAGCTACGTCGGGGGTAGGTCATGGGTTTCATCAGCGCCATCGCGGGTATCGGCTCCGCTCTGATCGGGGCGCGGTCCGCCAGCAGACAGGCCAGCGCGCAAGCGGCCGCCACGCAGGCGTCCATCGACGCGTCGCTGACGGGGTTCAGATACCTCCAGGACAACGAAGGCGTGAACCAGGCACAGACCCAAGGCGCCGCGTTCGGCCAACAGGTGGGTCAAGAACTCGGGCCCGACGGTCGGTTCCAGCAGATGCTGGGGATGGGTCAATCGCTTATGGGGATGGGCGACGGAAGCCCGGAGTCGCAGCAGCGCGCCCAGGACGCTTTCCAAAACTACCAGAACAGCACGGGGTTCCAGTTCCGCATGGGCCAGGGCATGAACGCCATCACTGGCAACGCCGCGTCGCGCGGTCTGTTGAACAGCGGCGCGACCCTCCAGGGCCTGAACGATTACGGACAGGGGATGGGGTCGCAGGAGTTCGGCAACTTTATGAACCAGTTCCAGACCCAGATGGGCAACCAGCAGAACTTCATCGGCATGTTGGCGTCGGAGCGCGACACCGGCTTGAACGCAGCCTTCAACACCGCCTCCAGCGGTGGGTCAGGCGGAGCGGGTGCGGCCAACTCGATCATGCAGGGCGCCCAACGCACGAACGACATCCGGCAACAGGGCACCAACAACATCGTCGCCGGTCTGGGGGCCGCCGCCGGAGGGTTCACCGACATGTACAACCAGAGGCGTCAGTAACGATGGCAACGCTTATTGAACTGTTCAAGACCGGCTACGACATCGGCGAGTCCATGCCCCGCGAGGCGCGAGCCCGTCAGAACGCCAGAGCGGAGTTCGGTGACGCCGCCGACGACCCCCAGCTGTTTGCCGGCCTCCAGCGGATGCGCCAGAACGAGCAGGCGTTCGAGCAGGACACCCAGATGGGTGCGCGCCGCGAGGACCGGCTGGACCGCACCGAGAACCGCCAGCAAGCGCAGTTCGACCGTCAGGGACAGGCGCAGGACTTCGAGATGCAGGGCGCCCGTCAGGACCGCTCCCGGCAGGCGACCCTCAATCTGGTCAACGGCCTGCGCTCCGCCCGCGACCGGGGCGAGGACATAGGGACCGCGTTCGACCGCGTGTCAGGGTCTCTCTCCGAACTGGGGATCAACCCGGACGACATCCCCGGGATGCGCCAGGCGCTGGTCGATAACCCCGCTGTGCTGGACGATTATTACGAGACCTTGACAGGCCCGCAGAACTATGGCGATCGGGTGGCTGGATCGCGGGCAAGAGGCAAGGCCGCGGATAACGGGTTCGTGGCGGACCCTGTAAAGGCCGCGACGGCCCTTGGCACGTTCGACGGTCTGCTCCGCCGCGTCACCGAACTGCGCGCGCCTGACGAGATGACGGCAGAGCAGAGGCGCGCCCTGACGCCGGAGCAGCGTCGGGAGCAGGACGTGCGCGGCGCCGGACCGTCCGTGTTCGGTCTGCCAGGGATCGGTGTCCTGACCCAAGGCGGCGCTGGATCGTTCGGCTCAATCACAGGGACGCCAGCCGCCAACTTCGCCAACCGGATCGAGGCTTTGAAGGCCGACGTTCGCGCCGGTGCGTTCGAAACCCTGAAAGGTGGCGGCCAGATCACCGAGAAGGAAAGCCAGTTCGCCGCCGACGCCATCGCCCGCCTTGAGCGCACGATGTCCTATGGCGAGTTCCAGAAGGAAATCCGCGATCTGGAGGAGTACATGGGCCGCCTGCGCGACGCTCTGCTCCGTCGCCAGGGCGGTGAGAACATCGGGGAGGTGACACCGTACCAGCCGCCTGCCGACCCGGCACAGGCCCCCGTCAACCCGTTGGGCGTGTCATCGGGGACCGTTGTGCCCGGGCTGGGCACGTTCAAGGGTGGTGATCCCAACAACCTTGAGAACTGGACGCCCGAGTAATGTCAGACGGCTGGACCTCCCTGATCGACATCTTCGAGGCGTCACGGACTGCGAACACGCGGTCCCGGCCCCCGTCGTCGTCCGGTCTGCGCGGCTGGGACGCCTTGATAGCGCCCCCGTCCCGCCCGTCGTCGGGTGGCCCCGGGCGCTCGGGTAAAGTGGACGAACAATGGGTGGTGGACGGGCTGGTGCGGCGCGGTCTCCCACAGCACATCGCGCAGGGGTTCGCCATGAACATGAAGGACGAGAGCGGCCTTGACGCTGGCATCAACGAGATCACCCCCGTTGTGAAAGGCTCACGCGGCGGGTTCGGCCTTTATCAGTTGACCGGCCCGCGCCGCCGCGAGTTCGAAGCGTTCGCTGGCCAACAGGGCCTGGCGTTGGACGACGCCGACGCGCAGCTGGATTTCCTCATGTTCGAGTTGGGCGGGAAAGAGTCGGGCGCAGCGCGTTCGATCATGGCCACGTCCACAGCGGGCGAGGCAGGCGCCGCCATCGTGCGCAAGTTCCTGCGCCCTCTCCAGAGCCACCAGGACAGCCGCGCGGCACGGTACATGCGCTCCGGTGGAGGCCCCATGTCGTCCCGCGCCGCACCGCAACAGCCCGCCTTCAAGCCGGGGCGTCTTTGGCTCGACCTTGGGGGTATGTGATGGCTGACGCACGGCAACAGGCGCTGGACGCCTTCATGGACCAGCGGAACGCCCCCGCACCGGACGCCGCACCGGACGCCCGCCGCCAGGCGCTGGACGCCTTCATGGGTCAGCGCCGCGACGGGATGCACGCGCAGGACGTGGCCAACACGACCGAGCGCGAACTGAGCGACCGGATCCAGTTCACCCCTCCCGACAGCGACACCGCCGTGGGGTGGGTAAACCGCGCGTCCCGCGCCGCGACGTTCGGACTGTCCGACACGATCACGGCCTTCGCCGTTCAACACCAGATGAAGGACGAGGTGCCCGATCTGTCCTACGCCGAGGCGTTGTCCGCCGTGCGTGACGGGTTCAAGGCGGACCAGTCCCTCACCGCCGAGATTGTCGGCTCGCTGGTGCCCGGCGTCGCCATCGGGCGCGGGCTGACCAAGGCGTGGGACGCCGCGACCAGAGCCGGGCTGACACAAGGCGCTCTGCGGTTCGTCGCCAACAACCCCAAGTCGGGCCGTGTGATCGCGGCCATGGGTGCTGGCGCTGCGGGCGGGATGGTCGAGGAGTTCGTGAGGACAAGTGTGGACGAGACCGTTGGGCTGGCCGCCGCCGAGGACTTCGATGGCGGGCGTATCGTGACGGCCTCCCTCACCGGCGCCGTGCTGGGCGGGGTGGTTGGCGCGGGCATACAGCTTTTGGCGCGCGGCGCTGGTCCTGTGCCGGGTGCGGTGGACATCGTGCAGCGGTTTGGCGCCGCCTTCAACGTCGGCCCGCAGCAGGCGCGGACGGCCGGAACGCGGATATGGAACGCCATGCGCCTCCCTGACGAGACAGCGGAGCAGACCATGGCCCGCGTGGCGCAGGACGCCCAGATATTCCAGACCGAGAATGGCTACGCCCCCGCCATGGCCGACTTGATGGCCCCCGAGAAGGTGGCCGAGGTGGCCGACCTCGTGAGGTACTACAGCGGCCTTGACACGTTGTCCGCCAAGTATGCCGACGACGGGCTGGAGCGCGCCATGTCGTCGTTTCGCCGCGCGATCGACAGCGGCGACCGGCTCAAGTCCACGGAGCAGATCGAAGCCCAGGCCGAGGACATGTTCACGGAGATGGCCCGCCGGTACGGCTCCACCCCCGTCGCGGTGTCCGACGACGTGATGGACCAGTTGGCGCCCGTCGCGGGGTGGGTCAAAGGGCAGAACATGAACGCTGGCGGGAAGGCCATCGCCCGCGTGCTGGACGCCAAGGCGAACATCGACCTTGTGCGCCAACGGACGGGGAACCTGCGGAACGCGCGGAACGTGGCCGACGCCCGGGCGGAGATAGGCGCTCTGGGCGACGAGATCGCTTTCCTACAAGGCGACCCCGCTGGCGTGGGCGCCGCCCGCGACGAGGTAGCGGACCTTGCTGGGGGTGAGGACGCGCTGGGTGCCATGAGGAACCTCTACGCCCAGCTGCGCGCGCAGACCGACAACATGAAGGCCAGCGACGGCGCCGTGGTCGCACAGCAGAAGCTGGACAGGATGCAGGCGTCTCTCGGAACGATGGAGACGGCTCTGGACGACTACCGCGCCGGTCTGACGATCAGCCTGTCCGACGCCAACAGCCTGCGCGCCGCCGCGTCCAAGTGGACGTTCAAGGCCACCGACTTGGCGCAGCAGGAGCAGGCCCGCGCCGTGCGCGACGCCATGTCCGGCGTGGGTGTCACGGAGGTGCCACGCTACGGTCAGATGGTGCGCCTGTTCCGCGACGGCATGACGCGCTCGGACGCCCAGCAGACGGGTATCGACGCGGCCAAAGGAAGCATCGACCTGCGCGACCTCGGGACACGCCTGCGCAAGGCGCGCCTGACCAATCGGCCCCGCTCCCAGGGGACGGCGGTTGACGCGCTGCGCCGGGGTGTGCGCGAGGGCGCTGTGCGCCAGATCAGCAACGAGGCCCAGGGCACCACGGCCCAGGCGCTCTCCACGTCCCGCAGGCTGACGGACTCTCCCCGCGTTCAGCAGGGGTTGGACATGGCCGCGCCAAGGGACTCCCGCAGGATCACAGACGGCGCCCGCCGCGCCAACGAGTCTGCCGACCAGATGGGCGCCATGGCCCGCCCGGCGTCGCCCTCCATCACGTCGGAAGAATTGGCGCAGATGCGGGAGTTGGCGACGGGGGTAGTGTTCGGGAACCTTGGCGGTGCGGGGCGCGCAGCACTGGTCTCGCGTATCCTGCAACAGACCAGAATGTCTCGGGGCGCAGCGCAGAAAACCATCGACATGCTGGGCGACCCGCAACAATTCGACCAAGCCGTGCGTTACATGGAGAGCAAAGGCGCCGACGTCGGCGCGTTCTTCGGCGCCATGGTAGCCGCCACAGTCGGGAAAGCGAGTGAAGAATGACCACTGGAAATCCACCACAACCCAGAGTAGAAAGGGACAGGACTGACCGGGAATGGCATGTTTTGTTCGATGACAAATTGACCGCCTTCGAAACCCGGCTCAACGTGAGGATCGTGTCTCTCGAAGCGCGCCTTGCCGCACTCGAAACCAAGGACGCCGTGGCAGATGTCCACCGTATAAACGTCGAGAAGCGTCTGGGCGGGATCGAGGAGACCTTGCGTTGGCTGACGCGCTTGATGATCGCCGCGCTGATCATGGCCGTCATGGCCTTCGTGGTCGGCGGTGGACTGGTGTTGCCGCTATGATGAACCGGATCGTCTGGCACCACACCGGGGGAACCTACACCCCCAACGGCACGGACAAGCGGGCCTACCACCGTCTGATCGACGGCGAAGGGCAGGTTCACAACGGCGTGTTCGCGATTGGGGCGAACGCCCCGGGCAAGATACGCCGTGGCGCCTATGCCGCCCACGTCCGAGACCTGAACACCGGCTCCATCGGGCTTGCGATCTGCGCCATGGGCCAGGGTGTCTGGTCCGACCCCTCGGGCGGGCGCTGGCCGGTCAAGCCGGTGCAGGTGGACGCGCTGGTGGCAGAGACGGCCCGCCTGTGCCGCGCCTACGGTATCCCGGTGAACGGACGCACCGTGCTGTCCCACGCGGAGGTCGAGCCCACGCTCGGGGTGAAGCAGAGGAACAAATGGGACTTCGATTATCCCATCCGCACCGTACAATCCCGCGATCCTGTGGCCATCGGTGACGAGTTGCGTCAGGAGGTCATGCGCGCCATGGGCGGGGCGGACGTAGCGCCCCAGCCTGTCCAGCGGCCGATGCTGCGCCAAGGCGCCCGTGGCCCCCATGTGGAGGTCATGCAGCGCCGTCTCGGGATCACAACGGACGGGATATTCGGCCCCAACACACGATCCGCCGTCGTCACCTTCCAGCGCCGCAACGGGCTGTTGCCCGATGGCGTTGTTGGGCCTATGACCTGGGCGGCGCTCTCAATCAAACCTTGAAAGGACAATAACATGTTGGCTGGATACAAGACTTATATCGTCGCGGGCCTTGCGGTGCTCGGCGCCGTCGCGGGATACCTGGTGGGAGACATGTCCCTGCCCGACGCGGTGCAGGTGGTTGTCACCGCCGTCCTCGGCGCCACGATCCGCGACGGCATCGCGGGCAAGACGTGGAGGTGATCGCGGTGAACCTGTCCGATGGACGGGTTCTCCTGAGCGACGGACAGACGGTCCCCATTGATCAAATGATGGACGACGAGGGCGATGACACGGACGATCCGCACGCGGCGGTCTGTGTCATCGCTGGCCCCGACCGGGCGGGACAGTGGTGGTCGATCGCGCTGTCAGAGTACGAGGAGGTCACGCTGCACTAGGGCGCTCCGTGGCCTCCAGATAGGCTGTCACGAAGGCTTTCGTGGCTTGCGCATCGACCGCGTTGCCGTAGGCGCGCAGGCGTCCCACTCGGGAGGGAGTCCGATCAGCCAACGGGAATGTGCCGGGTTCAACGGGCCGCCACTTTCCATCCCGGCAGAACAGCCAATCAGCATCTCGCCAGAAGCCGTCAAGCGGGCCGGAGTTGTGCCGCCCGCCAGCAAATCCCTGACGTTCTGCGGTGTCAGGCGGCGACGTGACCCATCCCCCCGGTTCTCGCTGTTGTTCGGTCCTTGGGTCGCTTGGGGCGTCGGCCACCCCGCCAAGGCCATCGTCTTGCGGCTGGAGTCCGTGTTGCCCGCCTCGTTGTTCCCGTTCTGGGCAGGCGTTCCGGCCATCGGCGTCGGCCAGCCGCTCAGGTTGTAGCGAATTTGATCCTCCAGATTCCGAATGTCGTTCGTCGTCCACCGGCTGCCCCCCGCGTCGCCCCGCGCTCGTGGCGTCATCCACCCCGACAACGCCGCAGCCGTGTGCAGGAGGTCGTCTGCTGGTCGGTTGTCCACCTCCCACTGTGTTGCCTCCGCGTGCTTGGAGTCCTGCACCCTCGGCGTCGGCCACCCAACCTGCGGAAGATCGAAGATCGTAGGCTGCGAACCGGAGCCGCTGCCGGATGTGCGGCGCGCGGTGCCCCGCAGAGCCGGTATCGACAAACCCGCAGGCGTAATCCTCTCCTTCCAGATCAGACTGTACAAGGTCGGCCCACCCAAGTCCGTCCTTGCTTGCAACCTGCTCGCCAAGCACCTCCGTAGGGCGGCACTGGCGTATGAGCCATAAGAACGCGGGCCATAGGTGCCGCTTGTCATCAACCCCGCCGCCTTTGCCTGCCGCGCTGAAAGGCTGGCATGGGCAGGAGCCGGTCCACACGGGTCGGTCATCGGGCCAACCGGCGAGGCGGAGGGAATGGGACCAGACACCGATCCCGGCGAAAAAGTGGCATTGGGTGAAGCCCCGTAGGTCATCGGCGGTTACGTCCTCTATGCTGCGGCGGTCCACGACACCCGGCGCGATATGGCCCGCAGCGATCAGGTTTTCTAACCAGTCCGCCGCGTATGGTTCGATCTCGTTGTAGTAAGCTGTCACGGCACCTTCACCCCGTTCACCTCGGCGCCGGTGAGGGCATAGCCGATCAGGTCGAGGTGGGAGTCGTAGTGGTCCGGCGTCTCGTCCAGCCGCGCCTCTTTCATCAACCGCATCATGGGCGACACGTCCGCCGCCGTGACCACCACGTCGCGCCCGGTGTTCTGCATGTGGGCCGTCCAGTACCGCGCGATCCGCTCGAAACTCTGTTCGGGTTCACCATAGACCCCGCGCCGCGCGCCGTTCACGATCTTCACGGCCTCGGCGGCCAGGTGGTCCTTGATGTCGTCAGGGGTAGTCATCGTCTCTCTCCATCTGTTTGCGGCTGGGCGGGATCCACACGAACTCCGTCCCGGCCTTTTGGGGGTTCTGCTCCCACACGAACCACGCATAGGGCATCTGCGTCACGGCCTTCTGATCAAGACGCCCTTGCACCATCGGGACGCGCTCCGTGTGCTGGGCGATCACGCTGGGCGGGCGCGGATTGAACAGACGCTCATGCCGCCCTTTGCCCTCCATCCATGACGATCGCAGGATAAACGCCACGCCCACGTTGACCACGCACAACGCGCGCTGGACAAATTCCTCCGCTAGGTTGAACGGAGGGTTGGTGATGATCCAGTCCACACGCTGCCCGTGGTCCGCCGGGGTGGGTCCGGTCAGGAAATCCACCATCGGAAAGCCGACCCCGTAATCATGCAAGTCGCTGCCGATCACGTTCCCAAACCGCTCCTGCAACGGGCGCACCATGAACCCCCGATTGGCCGCAGGCTCCCAACACGTCTTGTCGTGAAGCGCAGCCGGAAGGACATAGTTCAGGAACGCCCGCGTCGCCCAGGGCGGGGTAGGGAAATCTTCCGGCCCGCCCCGAGGAGCGCGCCGGTTCTGGAAGCCCATAGCTTTTGGCATTTACTTCACAGCCCTCGCGATGGCCGACAACACCTTGTCCAGCTTGTCAGCGGGAACGAAGGTGTAGAGCGGCACCATGCCCGCAGGCGCTTGGCTCGGGATCGTGGGCACGGCGCCCGCAACGGTGCCCTCGCTCACAGAGTCCACCACCTGCGCGTCCTCGACGGGCTGTCGGGGCTTCTGCCAGCCGGTGTCGTTCGCGGTGGGCTGCTGACCGAACGGGTTGTCCTGCTGGCCCTGTGAGGGATCGACGCGCTCGCCCCCGGTCTGGATGTTCTGCTGCGGCTGTTGCGCGGGCTGCGGCTGTTGCTCCTGCGCGGGCTGCGGCTGACCAAACGGGTTGGCGCTGCCGACCGACACACCGAACGCTGCGAACGCCTGGTTGGCCGTTGGCGGCGGGTTGGCACCCACGTCCTGCTGGATCGCCTGCTGCTGACCGAATAGACTGCCCTGTTGGGCTGGCTGTTGAGGCTGTTGAGGCTGTTGAGGCTGTTGAGGCTGTTGGGCTGGCTGCTGGCCGAACGGATTGCCTTGGGGCGTCTGCTGGGCTGGCTGCTGGCCGAACGGATTGCCTTGGGGCTGCTGCTGGGCTGGCTGCTGGCCGAACTGTTGCGCTTGGGGCTGCTGCTGTTGCGCGTCGGACTTGAATTGAAGCTGGGTCATCGGTTTCGTCTCCTGGGTTGATCTGTCAATAGTAATATCGTTGCCGAATTGGGCTGTCAAGGCGGATAGCAGAGAGTCCTGCAAAGTCGCCTTCCCTTCCCGGGCCAGAATGGCCTGCTCGTCCACGGAGTTCTCCGTGACGAAGGTGTGAACGACCACAGCGTCGGCGGTGTTACCCTGGCGGCGCAGACGGTCGTTGAACTGGATGTAGTGGTCGAGATCGAACGTCGGCCCCCACCAGAGAATATGATGTGCCGCGCCCTTCTGGAGATTTAGGCCATGTCCAGCGCTGGCGGGGTGGGCGGCAAGGAACGGTATCTCGCGCTTGTTCCACGCGTCCACGGCCTTGTTCATCGCCGTCTCGTTCACGCCGCTGCCGATGTAGGGCAGATCGTCGCCCAACAGTTCGCGCAGCTGGTCGAGGTCATGGCGGTACTCGTAGGCGATCAGCAACTGCTCGTCGCCCAACTCCTCGATCAGTTCGAGCAACGCCTCCGCCTTGGCAGAGTGGACGTGGATGATGTTGCGGCTCTCGTCGTAAACCCGACCGTTGGCAAGCTGTTTCAACTTCCCCATGAGAACCGCCGCGTTGGCCGCGCTGATCGGGGTGTCGCCAATCTCCGCGACCATCTCGTTCTTGAGCGTGTTGTAGGCTTTCCGCGCCTTCGGATCGAGCGTCACCTTGATCGGGTTGTGAACGAACGCGGGCAGGTCCAGCATACCGTCCGCGCGGAAGATGTAGTGTTTGATCCGAGCCTCGATCTTCTCCTGCGCGCCCGGCCGGGGCATCATCGTGAACCCGTCCCAGCCGGTTTCAAAATACTCGTGGCGGAACCGCGTGACACGGGCGCCCAGCGCCTTACCCTCGTCCAGCACCAGGAACTGGCCAAACAGGTCTTGCAGGCCGTTGGAGGCGGGTGTGCCAGTCAGACCCCACTTGTATTTAGCCATCTTGAAGAACGGGCGAGCGGCCTTGAACCGGAACCCTTGGGCGTTCTTCAACCGGCGCACCTCGTCGGCCACCACCACGTCAAAGCCGAACTTGAGTTTCCCCGCCTTGGCAAGGTTGGCCAACCAGGGCACACCCTCGTAGTTGATCAGCCAGATGTCCACGTCGCGGCGCTTGAGCCACTCGTCCTTTTTAGGGCCGTGGAGGCGCGCAGCCTTCAAACCGTTGAGCGACGCCCACTGTTCGATCTCCTGCGCCCACACGGTCTGCACAACGCGCAGAGGCGCTATGATCAGCATGTTCTTCACCAGCCCCGCGTCGCGCAGCGCCTTGAAGGCGTGGAGGGTGATCATCGACTTGCCGTAGCCCGGTGAAAGCCACAGGCAAGCGACGCCACCGTGGGCCGCGCTGTTCCAGAGGTGGGCCGCTCCGGCCTTCTGGTATTCGTGGGCGTGCTGGTCCCAGTTCATCAAAGGTGATCCGTCAAACATCTGTTGATCTCCATACGGCTTCTTCGGACAGGCTCCCGTCACGTCGCCCTCGGCTGGACACAACGCTGTGAAGGTGGCGGAACGGAAGCCAATCGGCGCCGGTGTTCTCACACACGTCCACATGTCCGGGGAGCCCACGACACCATTCGGCTAACGCGGGGTAGTTGACATCGCTGCTAGGGTATCTCCGGCCGGCCGCGTTGGCATAGGGGGGATCAACGTGCCAGTGCGCATCCTCCAGAGGAACCTTGTGCCAAGGTAAGCAGTCCACACGCCACCCTTTGATCTGCGGCTTTTGGGCGATAATTCTAGCTTTGACTGCCGGGCCCCAAACTCTGCAATCGTGGGAACCGCTGTATTGAAAATACCATGGGGAGAGGGTTCCGCTTGGTTCCGCCCGCCCTTTGGAAACCCAGAACGCGCAAAGGAGACGGTCTGGACGGGGCAAGTTCAAGAACTCGTCCTTGTGCCGGAATGTGTCGGGGATGGCCTCGATGTCCCGGACGTTACAGTGGATCAGGAAGTCCCAAAGATCACAAATATCCTCGGACACGTCATAGAGTTTGACCGTCTTGGCCGCCCATCGGGTGGAGTAACAGGCCGACCCCGCAAAAGGCTCAATGACTGTATCGCACCTGGGAGCCCCGAGATGCTTGGCCACTGTAAACTTAGCGCCGTAGTAGGAGAAAAACGGGCGCATCACCCCCGCCCCCCACACCGCCGCGCGAACGCCACCAGAACGGCGCGGGCATCCTCTAGGCTGTCGATTTTCGCATACTCGTGACCGTAGCGCATAACTTCGTCTCTCCGTCTCTGTTGTATCAACCGCAGGGGCTTCCCGGGGGCTTTGCACTCGACCCACAACAACCCCCTGCTGTGGCCCATGATCAGGATGTCGGGCCAACCGACCTCGACGCCGGGGCGTAGAGACAGGCGGACCAGCCGCAGGCCCTGCTCCTTGGCGACGCGCTTGACGCGCTGGACGATCCGGCCCTCTGGGGTCATTTTGAAAGGTGTTTGTGAAGGTCGCGGTTGGTCATCCGGCGCTCGTCTGCCAGCGACACCGGGTTGGGGCTCCAGCGCCCGCAGTCCGAGCAATGCCAGTTGATCCGCCCTTGGTTGTCACGCTCAACGCGGCCGTTGTGGAATGTCAAGCACCACATCTCTTTAAGCTTTTCCATCACTGTTTCCTCCCACATTCGTCGCACGGGTCATCCTCGAACACCTGGAGGAACCAGCGCAGACACCACTTGCATTTACAGAACATCGGGGGCCTCCACGTTCACGAACATCACCGTGTTGTGCCAGCCCACGACGCCCTCCAGCTGAACGACGCTGTGCCAGCCGTCGACCTGCATCCCTTCGACAGTGTATACTTGGCCTGGCATCATGCGGCGTCGTGCGGCCAGGCGCTCGTGTGAATAGCCGCCCTCGTCCAGGAACCGGACCTGGGCGCCGGGCTTGGTGTCCAGCTTCACGACACACCCTCCTGGCACGGGCCGCCCTTCTTGGCGGAGAAGTGGCAGAACCTGCACGCGTCCCGCGACGGCTTGGGACGGTACGCCTGATCCGCCTCCATCATCGCCACGTTGGACCGCCACAGCCCTTGCAGACCGTCGTTGGCCGCAGGGTCGCAGGTCGGGCCGAACATCTGGGCGCGGGTGTAGGTGACGCTCACCGCGTCGCCGTTGTCCAGGTAGATCAGGTGGCCGGTGAACGTCTGGAGGTCGGGCACCGTCCAGAAAGCGGGCAGTGCGAAAATCTGCATCTGGGCATCGTAAGAGCCATAGGGCTTGCCAGTTTTCCAGTCCACGGCGTCGAAGTGGTTGCGGTCGGGATCGCGCACCCCGACGTCCCAGATGAACCGCCAGTAAGCGTTCGCCCCGAACCACGACACCGGGCGCTGATCACGGTCGAAAGCCATCTGCGCCTCCACCTTGATCAGACCGGCAGGCACGGCGCGCAGACCTTCCGCCAGCGTCTTGAACCGGGCCAGGCTGGCGGGCAGATCGCGCCGTGTTCCAAGCACGAACTCCTCGGCCTCCTTGTGGATGTCGCGCCCACGCTGCATCGCCGGGCTGGCGGGCTCAGGCAGCTTGTCGATGTTCTTGTACTTGAACGCGGCGGGGCAGCGTTCCCAGAGAGACCAGCGTGAATAGCTGAACGCGAAATTGAATGGTTTGCCCGACATCAGGCGTTCCTTCCGTGGTTGGGGTGGTAGTCATGTTCGACCTCGGCTGCTTTCCGGGCGGATACGGCTTCGTCGAACGTCGCATAGCAGCCAATGTGAGTTTGCCGTCCCGCGACACGAATAGCTGCGCGCCATGTCTTGTTATCGCGCAACCAAAAGACACCCACCGCGCCACTTTTGTTATTGCTCGGAGTTCGCTTGTTCCGCTTGTTCTCGGCGCCGGTCACACTTCTCAAATTCACCAGCCGGTTATCGGCTCGGTCGCCGTTGATGTGGTCGATCTCGTCAACAGGCCACTGCCCATGGGCCAACGCCCAAACGACGCGGTGCGCTCTACATGCCTTGCCCATAACCGAGCCCACACGGTAGCCCGCACATACCGCTGTGAGCGCAGGCTCTCCGGGGTATCTTGCGTTCCATATCCTAGCGCTGTGGGCGGCCAACCTACGCGGCGTGTCACGAAAAAAGCACTCTGGGCGCGGGAGCCAGAACAAAAGTCCGGTGTTGAAATCACACTGGATAATCTGTCGCAGCGTATGAACACTAACCTCCTTCATGTGTATGCTCGAAAAGTGCGGATCATCCTGATAAGCGACGAGGAGCACCCCTCCGCTGCGGCCAAGGCCCTTGACGGCACCGACGACGCGCGGATGGCCGCGATCTGCGCGGGGGTGAACCTGTTGCGCGTCTGGCGCACCTTCGTGATCGGTCGGGGGAACTTACCCTCGGCCTGCATCGCGGCGAACACACGCCGCGCCTTATCGGTCTCCAGCCGCCGCGTCGCCCGCACGGTGGCAGAACACACGCCCAGAAGCCGGGACATCTCCACGGCGTCGGCCGTTGATCGCAGGATGACCTTCACCTCCCAGTCGTCCATGAGGTGGGGGCGCGGGCCGGGCTTCCGGGCCTTGGGTTCGATTCTCACAGGTCTTTCCTCTCGGTCATCTCACCCCAGTTGGCGCCCTGTTCGGCATCGGTTTTCATCGCCACGCGGAACTTGACGCCCTCCATGGCGCGCGCCATCAACCGCGACTGTTCGTCAGCGATCCCGGCGGGGCTGGAGATCACGATCTCGTCATAGGGCGCCACAAGGAACCGGCTCTTGAACTCGGGATCCTCGAACATCGCCAGCATCGCCCGCTTGGTCTGATCGGCGGCGGACCCCTGGATCAGATAGTTGATCAGGATATAATCGGAGTCGCCCGTCCGCCCGTCCTTCTGTTTCTTCAACGGCGGCCGGACATAGAGCCTGCCCCCATAGGTGCGGACGGCGCCGCCCTGGCGGACGATTTTCGACAACTCGGTGGCCAGTATCTTCCGCCCCGGCAAAGCGGAGTCGTGGAACGCCTTGTAGCGTCGCGCCTCGTCGTAGGTGCAGCGCAGCTTTGCCTGTGCGGCAGGCACACCGCCCCCGTACAGCGCCTGAAAGTTCAACACCTTGATCGAGGTCCGGCCCAACACCTGCCCGGTCATCTGGGTGATGTTGTTGCCAACGAAATCATGCACGTCCAGATCGGGATTGCGCGCGAACTCGGCTTGCAGGGCGCCGTGCTCGTAGTGGCCGAATATCCGCATCTCCTGCCCCGAGAAATCGCGCCCGTTCAGGACGTGCCCCTCGTCCGCGATGATGTAGCGGCGCACCAGCGGCAACGCGGGAAGGCCTGTCAGGTGGGCGGGGTGGATGTACCCGTCGCCCTTGTCGTCGAACGACTTGGACATGTTCAACAGGTTGTGGTTGTTGGTCGAGAACCGTCCCGTTCTTGCACCACCTCCGGGGCTGGCGACCTGGTTCCAGTTCGTGCCGATCCGCCCGTTCCACAGCTTGGCCTGTTTCAGCCACGGCTCCATGAACATCGAAAGGCACGTCTTGAGGCGGTTGCGATACCCGAGGGCGCTGGCCACCTCGGGGTCGCTGAACATGTCGGGCGTCAGGCTGTCCTTGGCGGTTGACCGCTTGCCCGTCTTGGTCTTGGCGAACGTGCTGACGATCCCCAGCCGCTCCAGATAGTCCGCCACGTCCTGATCGGCGTCGAAGTTCAGGCCGGGCGCCATAAGCCGCCAGCGCAGCCAGTCCTCGACCATCTTGAACCAATGGGTGTACTCTGCCGTCTCGCGCTCCAGCCGCTCTACATCGACGCACAGGCCGACGCGCTCGTTCTCCATCAGGTGGGGGAGCAGTCGCCGCTCGACGTCGTAGGCCTCCTGTATCCCGCTGGTCTGTACCGCTGGCATCATCACCTGGAACAGGCGCCATGTGCGCTCGACGTCACCGATGGCGTAAGGCCCGACGATCTCGGCCGGCACAAAAGCGATCCACGCCCCGGCGTTGGCCTTGGTAGGGTTCGTCGGCTTGCCGTCCGGCTTGTTCATAAACTCGAAGCGGGGCAGCGTGGCCTTGTTGGCCAACACCCACTCCGCCACCGCGTCCTGCTCGTCCGGCGGCATCCCCAGCCACGTCACAGCCAGTTGTTTCAGGCCGATGGAGCGGGCGTAGGGGTCGAGCAGGAAGGCGAGGAACATCGTGTCGTGAACGCGGTCCCACGGCAGCACAGGCAGGCCCAGCCGCTCGTAAGCCACGGCTGTGTCAAACTTGGCGTGGTGGAACACAATGGGGAGGGTGTCGGCCCAGATATGCTCCAGGGCGCGCACGGCGTCCTCGCGGGTGCAGTTGTTCCCACTGGGGTGGCCCCATGCCATGTAGATGGGATGGCCCTCTGGCGTTCGGATCGCGACGCCAACCGGGTCGGGCGGGTAGTGTCCCGGCCTCGGCCCGATCGGCAGCGTCTCGAAATCGACTGTCCAGATTGGTATCACCGCTGCGCCCCGTAGAACCCGCCACCCTGGACCGGCGGGTTCTGCTGGTTATTGTAGCCCTGCTGTCCGCCCTGTTGGGCCTTCTGCTGGGGCGGCTCGTAGCCCTGCATGACCTCACCCTGCGCCTCCTGTTGGCGCTTGAAGATCGTGGGCGCCCAGTCGTCGGGCACGGGCGCGATGATGTCGAAACCCACCGCCTCTTTGCCGTGCTTCTCGTGGGCGTAGCCATAGACGCGGGCGATTACGCCGAACGGCGGGCGCTGGTATTCGGCGGAAGCCTGGCGGATCAGACGGCCCCAGTTCTTCGCGCTGGTCGGCGCAATCGACAAGGTAAGCAAGGCCGACGACGCGTAGTGGTTCAGGTCCGTGATGGGCACCAACTGGCCCTGCGGGTACACCCCACACATGAGCAGGAGCAGGCGGCGGCGGTTGCCACAGGCTTTCCCCTCGCCCTGGCGGGCGGAGCCGAACACGTTCTGCGGACAGGCGCTGCACCGATCAGCCTGTGCCCGGAAATAGTTCATGTCCTTCGCCATGTCGGGGTGGGGCGCCATCTCCATCTCGGACCGGCCCACGGCGTAGCAGGTGGGCGGCAGGATCACGTTCGGGTTGTAGGCCGTGCCGTAGAACGTGTTCACATGGGCGGCGTCGAGGATGATCGCCGCGAACTGGTTGCCGGGGATGATCTGATCGCCCAACGACATCACGCCGTTGTTGATCTTGATCGACTGGCCGCTGACCGGCTCGGACTCGGCATATGCCTGCGCATAGCGGGCGTACATGTCCTGCATGTCCTGCGGGTTGGAGGGCAGTTGATTACCCTGGGTGGTAGGTACGTTCATTTGGTTTGCTCCTTGATAGCCCGCTCGTTCGTCAGCTTGAACATGCGGATGTTGGCGATTGGGATCGAGGTTGTCTCCTGACCGTTGTAAAGCGTCAGGAACCCAGTTCTCTGCGAGTCCTCGGCCAGGTAGCGCGATATGGCGAGGCCCGCTGTGATGGTGAGAGTGATAACCTCGCCATCTAGGAGCTGAACCTCGGCGTCGCAGACATTAGCGGTGTAGCCCTTATTCATTCGGGTTGCTCCTTGTCAGCGCGCTCGATCTGGCGCAGCGTTTCGTCGGTCTGCCGCTTGTCGCCGTGGCGCTCGGCAAGCGCGCGGTCCTCGACCTCCTGACGCAGCCGGTCGTCCTCATAGTCGAAGAAGGACTTCGCCATCACGACACCTTCGAGAACGACAACGCGTCCATCTCGGTGGTCTCCACGCCGGGCGGAAGCCAGGCGGGGTGTCCGGCTGTCTTGGCCTGCTCCAACAACTCCTTCAAGGCCGTGTCGCTCAGGCGTTTCTGGAGTAACTCGAACGAACCCTGCTCGCGCACATAGGCGTGAAACAAGCCCCAGTCCTTGGCGTTGTAGAAGGTCTTTTTGACCAGCTGAACGCGAAACTTCTCGCCCGACGCGCCGCTGTCCGGGCTCTCGCTCAGTGCGGACAGGATCATCTTGTGGATCTCTGTCTCGCGGTCCTTGACCGCGTTGGCAGCCTTCTCCATCGCCAGGCGCAACTCGCGCACCTCGGAATAGAGGTCTGCGAGGGCGCCAATGCTGTTCGGCACAGGCCCGCCCTTCGTGAATTTCTCGTGCATGGTGTTCTCCTCGGTAAAGTGTCAATAGTAGCATCGTGATCGGGGGTGTCAATAGTTATCTGTCGTCCCATTTCTCGATCAAGCTCAGGATTTCCGACGTCTTGAAATTCGCGACGCAAGAATAACCTTGCGCCGTCTCGCTCACGTTGCAGATGTACCCTTTGGGGCCGCCACGACTCCCAAGCATGTTCACACGGCTGCCCTTGGGCAGGCGCTTCAACGGTAGGGTCAGATAGATGTGTTCGACCGGCTTGCCGTCCAACGGGTTGATCGCACTGCAAAGCGCCCGGAGTTCGCTGATCTTCATTTGAACCTCGACGCTGGTTTGAATGTGCCCATGCCGTGCATGTGGGCGTTGAACTCCTCTTGGCTCATGGCCTTCGGATAGCCTGCCCCCGGGCACACGATCAGGAACGTCTGCTTGCGCCCTTTCCACATGAACCCGTCCTCGTCGTCGGTATTGCGCAAGAAATAAATCCCGTTGTTGCGCAAGGCGGTGGAGACCTTCCCCGGCACGGCGGCGCTGGAATACTGGCGGGTGGCGCCCTGTAGATCGCGCAGCATGTGGGGGAACATCACGCACAACTCGTCGGCGGTGTACCAGGGCCGGATCGGGAACGCCTGGATCGACGCCAGTATCTCGTTGGCCTGCGCCGCGTCGTTGCCGTTGGGGCTGGCGAGAGCGGACAGAGCCCACTGTTCGGCGGTGCGCAGCCACATATCGACCACGTTGGCGTTGCTCGTCACCATGTCGCGCGCCAGCTTCTGGAAGGGGCTCAGGCTCTCCTCGTAGGCCATCCGCTTCTCGGCGGTGCGCGGCGCGGCCACCGGCGGGCGCCATCCTTCGAGGTCGTAGTTCAGGAAGTAATGGTATAAGGCCGGGCCAGCAAGACCGGAACGAAACCAGTCCCAAATGGGGCCGTAGAACTCGTCGCCCCGGTCGATGGGTGGACAACCCACCACAAGGAACCGACGGTCGTCGTGAGCAAAGGCGCCAGCATCGCGGTAGTTTGACGTGAATATGAGTAGGGCATAATTCGAAACCTCTCTGTTTTTCAGATACTTCTCATGGCGTTCGATCTTCGGTTCACTTATCCATGTCCGCAACGTCTCGATGTTCGCGCGCATCTGGCGGGTATGCACGTCGTCAATCGTGACCAGTAGCCCCTTTTCAAGAAACCCGTTCCAGTCCTGCGCCACGTCCTTGCCGTTGCGACTGGCGCCGTACTCACCAAACGCCAGACGGGACAAACCGGCCCAGACGCTCTTGCCGCTCCCCTGCTCCCCAATCAGCATGATGGCGAGCGGTATCTTATAGGTCGGGTTCTGCGTCTTGTAGGCCAGCAGCTTGACCGGCCAGTCCCAGCCATCGCCCAGAGTGTCGCGGAAAAGCCATTCGGTCAAAGTCAGGTACAGGCTCACGTCGCCCGCTATGCAGGTCTGCTCCTGCCAACTGTTCAGGTAGGTCTGGCCGTCCTGCACCACCACCTCGTCACCGCCGGGCAGAAACAGGGTGTTGGCGTAGCGCCGGGCCATGGGGTGAACAAGCCAGGCGTCTGCTACTTTAGTCATCTTAATTCCCTTTCCGTCTTGCACTGGCACTTTAATCGTGGCGTACCTGGAACCACTTGTGAGACTGTCCTTGCGGATCAGATTCCCGGTTTTCAACTCGATGATCTTCTCCTCGCCGTCGAGCCATGCGACCTCGTTGTTCAACTCCAGCACCCGCAGGTCCATGTCGGTCATCGATCGCGCGCTTTGTAGGGCGGACAGGAACACCTCGGCGCCCTGGGCGGCGATGAAGTCGTCGGCGCCTTGCTTCTCGCCGTTCACGGCAGGCGGCAGGCGGCAGGTGTGGACGATAGCCTTCTGCCGCAGCAGCCACTCGGCAAGGCGGGCCTCGGCCAGCTGGACGCCGGGCTTGGTGTCGATGTCGCTATCGAACACGATGAACACGCGCCGCCGCGCCCACGCTGTCTCTGCCATGATCGCAAGCGGCGTCTTATGGTCGGCCCACATGAACACGCCGCCAAGGCCCAGAGTGGGAAGGCCGGTGTTGGCCATGACCGAGGTGGCCTTGATCTCGCCCTCAGTAATCACGATCGGCTGATCTGTATTCGCCAGTGTCGCCCGCCAGTCGTGGCCCTGGACGCGGGGTAGATAGATATGGGGCTCGGATCCTTTCGGCTGTTGGTAGCGTATCTGGCGCTTGCGCAGCCCACCCACCTCGGGCGGATCGAAATAGCGAACGCGGGCGAACCCGTTGATTGCGCCGTCTATCGTCAGATAGGGGATGACCAGCGCCGGGCGGGGGAAGAACCCCGGGTCAACGTGACGGGCGTCGGCGGTGATGGTCAGGTGAGTGAACGCCGCCACGTCGCCGGTGACGGCGCGCTCGGTGATGTATTCGACGGCTCTCTCGATGCTCACATTTTTCTCCTCGGTCCGACAGGTCTAGGCGCTCGGGGTGGGGTGGGTCAAGCCGCCAGCGCCAGAGCGGCAACGGTCACAGCGGCGAGGATCACGCCGCCCCAGAGGACCACGCGGGCGCGTCTGATCCGTCGCGCTTCGCGTTCAAGGCGCTGGGTTTTGCGCAAGGTGTAGGCTCCATGCAGCATGGCGGCCTTGTCCAGCGCCTCTGGTGAACATCCAGCGCGGCGCAGCTGGGCGAGGTGGTCTGATAGGTTGATCATGGTCTCGGTCTCCTGTGTGGGTGGGGTTAGGCGGCGTTGCACAGCGCAATCAGCGTGTTGCGCTGGCGAAGTCGGGCGGCGGCATCGGCGGCACGGGCGGCACGGGCGGCATAGGTATAGGTGGCGGCACGGGCGGCGCGGGCGGCACGGGCGGCATCGGCGGCGGCGGAGGCATAGGCGGCACGGGCGGCAC
>Ga0306898_1000209_pt1 | contig 24072 bp, 32 predicted proteins | sample AntRauMFilla1564_FD_190424 | JGI IMG/M metagenome (GOLD analysis project Ga0306898, IMG submission 190424) | Saline lake microbial communities from Rauer Islands, Antarctica - Metagenome Filla 1 #564 (v2) (version 2) | ecosystem: Environmental > Aquatic > Non-marine Saline and Alkaline > Saline ...
GTGTAGCGATGCGGGACGAGAGACAGAAAATACGTTATCTGAGAGCGGCTACCTGCCAGAAAAAAGAGCTCCGCCAGGGGCGGCAGATACTGGATCGCTGAGCTGAATGCGAAAGAATAGCAGCGTATCTCCAGCGTCAGAGTAGTGGGTGGCCTGTTCTTGGGGCGTATCAAATTGATCCGTGCGGTTGTTCTTGCGCTCGCTGCGCTTATCTTTTTCGAATCCCGTTGTGCCTGACTTCATAGGGGCGGTCATGCATGAGATGGCCCAGTTCTCGCAGTGGTGCCGGTTATACCTGAACTTAGGCCAGTCTGATCGTTCATCTGTGAGCAATGTGCGCCAGAATTCAAAGCGCATGCGGGGTGGGGGTGTGCGCCCGCAGTCTATGGCATTGACGCGCCAAGATCCATATTCATCTAATGCGCTTAGCTCCTTTACGTATTCTTCAATGTAATTTACTTCTGCGATTGCATCAGTGCGCTTGGCTGTATGATCGTAGTAGAAATCAATCTCCTTGCGCTTATGGTGTTGATAGTATTTCTTGAAGTCTCGCGCCAAGTCCTTAATCTTACCAGGCACTTTTACGTGCAAAGATTTCAGTAAACGATATTCGGTACCATGGTGCTGCCCTACCACTATGCAGTTGAAATTACCGCCATAGTCAGCAGATAGGTCTAATCCGCGGTATGTGTCCACGTCTGCATCTTGACGGCTGTCCAAGTCATTGTATCGAGTAGACTCATACCCATTCAGTTCGAAATATGATGAGTTAAATAAGTCGTATGAATGCTTGGTTTCGCTCAAGTCTGGATAGAAACCATTGGTAATTTGAATGCGCCGGCGGTTCATTATAGACGCCTGAAAGATGTGCTCAGGTAGTCTTCGCTTCTGCTCATCTATATACTCCAAGCCAAGCACATGGATATTGTTCCATATGTCTGGCTCGCTGTACAATATGGCAGGCTTATATTTGTCTTGGCCTGTGCGCGCATACATGTCAGGATCTCCCTTTCTTATGCGCTGCGCAAGTTTGGTAAGTGATGAAACTTGACGGCCATACTCGCGGATTGTTGCTTCGCTTTTGGTTTTCCGCATGGCATCCTGCTTCTTGATTATTTCATAATGAATTGCTAACAGTTCATTGCATTTTCCTTCATCATGTAGCTGGTCCTTTTCCAATATCCATCTGGCAGATGAGCTCGTCGGCATATCAGTGCAAAGCATGATTGAGTGGTGGAGCGCACTATTCACGCGTTTATCTTTGAATTTTCCATCCCAATATCCGCGGTTTCCGCGATTAGCAGGCATAAGCTCTTCTTCCAGTAGATCTCGCTTCAAATGTTTGGCTTCATCGCCTATTATTGCATCTATACTCAATCCGGCTGCCATACCTGGGCGATCTTGCGAAATGAATGATATTCCACTTCCGTTGCGCCAGTGCATGAAGTACTCGGCTTTCACAGGTGGCGCAAATGGCTTATCCCATTTCCATCTTTTCGGAGCGAATGACCCTATGAAATAGTCGCGATCTTGAATATATCCCATTCGCTCAAGCCCTTGAATAACTCCAGGCAGCGTCCTGGTAAGCAGCTGCTGAAATGTGCGCGCCACGTAAACAAAATGCCCGCGCGGCATTTGAAATACAAGTGACTGAGTGCGCGGGGCTATTCGCCCGCTGCTCTTACCAGATCCACGCGGCCATACGTTGTACTCTTCAAATGCATCAATTAGATAGCCGCGCATTTGTATGGGGTTCAAGTATATCTTATTGCTCATCCGATTCTATCTCTTCATGGTCTACATCTTCTACATCTGCCGATTCAAAATTATAGCGCCCCGGCTCTTCGTATTTCTTGCGGATTTCATCTGTGAGTTCTACTGGCTTGATGCCAATCTCTGCTGGATCTGTAGTTATGATGAAATCATTTCCCCCCATTCCGCCAAAATCTGGCAGATCTTCGTCTTTCTCGCTATATCGCTCTATCTTATTCATCTGCTCAGCAATGCGCGCCACACTTGTGGCTCTTTTTGTGGCGTCTTTTTCGAAACGGCGCACGTTGTGCAGCTCTTTCTTGAGTATCTCGATAAGGAATAGCTTATCCATGTCCTTACTCTTGCGGTCTGATGCGCATTGCAGCTCGTGCGCATATTGCATATCTCGATAGGCTTGGCGGAGCGTATATGGTACTTTTTTTAGATTCCAATATGCTACCAGCCGCTTGGCTGTTTGCCGACCGCCGCCAAAGCGCCTTATCTGTCCATCTGCAAAGTCTATGCGGGTGAACATCTGTATCTGCTGAGAGTTCAGCTTTTCTATATCCCCATTAAAAAAAGCCATAACGGCTCCATAATCGCTCAGAACTTCAGTTTTAGCCATCTATAATAGATTTGATTTCTGCAATTCGCTGTGATCGGATCGATAGTTCCTTCTGGACTTTATCATCTTTTGAATTTTTGAATCTCCGGATGTATGAAACGTCGCGCGGCTGCCATTTTAATAAATATTTCATGCGCTCAGATTGACTCATAGGCTCGGTGCCGGGCAGGTATTTCTTATTTGATTTGAAATAGTCGAGCCGCATATATGCATCTTGGAGTTGATCTTCAACTTTGACCATGCGCTCGCAGTATTGGTACATTTTGCCGCCATCCGGATCAGGAGTTTCATAAGCCATGTACTGAAGTGTTCCGTGAATAGATTGCTGCTCTCGCAGCCATCGCACTACTTGAGAACGTAGCTCTACCAAGTCTGCCGGCCAATCTTTGGCGTCTGGCAGCTCATATACCGCTTTAGCTCGTTTTGGTGGTTTTTTTGCTTTTTTCGCTCGCAGCTTGGGTGGATCTGGCTTCTTTTGAGATGCTGCAATAGGCTGAAGCAAATCGCAAAGCATATCAAGTATCATCTCGTTTTGGTGCTTTGCTATCATTTTGAGCCGAAAATCGGGTATGTATTGGCTGTACTGCTCGATAATATGCGCAGAAGCATCCCATGAAGGGTTTCTCAGAAAATCGTGCAAAGCAGCATCCATGATGCAAGTATATATACATGGGGGCGCGGACACTTGTACGGTATAGCCCCATAAAAAAAGCCGCGCATAAAATTATGCGGGGCTTTTTCCTATCTAACCAAACTCTACGCTTATGAAGCTCCTTTTCTGCTCACTACGTGCTTGAATTTATCATCAGCGGCGAGCTCTGCCAGCTCTTTGTCGCTGAGCGCGTAGGTGCGGTATATTTTGCCACGCCATGCAAACTTCGCGGCCTTTCGCAAAAAAGCGCTGACAGTGTAGCCCGTATAAGGGTTGTACTTATCGCTCTTTTTTGTTGCAGCGGCTTGCGCTGAGTCAGTTGGAGTGGTGGTTGATTTCTTAGCGCGGGCCATTATGATGCGATTGAAATGGTCCCAGCGTAGTTCAAAATTGATGTGCTGTAAGCCTTAATCTTGATAGTGTAGCCCTTTGGGGTAGTATCATTGGCATTTCCTTGGTTGTGGCTCCACTCAGAAATAAATGCTTTCTGGCACCTATCTCCTATTTGCGTGTAGTTCGCATTGCCACAATCAATATCTCCGACAAGGCAAATAAGCTCTGGGCGCTCCTTGAGCAGCGCTTCCACTTCAAAGCTCTTGCCTGGGTAGAATGCGGTGAGCTCTATCATAGTGTTGGCGCCTATCCCTTCGCCATTCATTGCTTGCACAAGATTGGTTTCCGTGATTTGGGGATCATGGTAGAATGGAGCAAAACCCTTGCCACTTGTAAATGCATGATCGCCATCTACACTTACTTCTTCTTCTGCTGTAGTAGGAGTAGCGAAGCGGGTAGCGATGGTTGTCATATCATTGGCTTTGGCCAAATATATCAGGCCGGTGCCTGCTGTAAGTGCTCCGGCTGCGCCTGTAGGCTTGGTGAATGATGATGATGTAAAATTCATTTTTTCAAGTCTTATTTAGTGAGTGATTCGCATCCCTTCTCAAATAGAGAGATGGCCAGTCCTGGATCTTCCTGTAAATCGGCACCGGTGTATACCTTGCCGCCTACGTTTATGCCGTTGCCGGTAAATATCAGCTTGCCTTTCTTGGTTTTAATTACCGTGGTCGCTGATTTTTTACCGTTGATCATTTCTTTCTCTGAAAGTCTATCCAGCGATTCGTCCAACATCTTCTGAAGGTCGGCATTCTCTGCTTTTAGTTTAACATTGGCAGACTCAAGGTCTGCCAATGTTTTTTCATCCAATTTCGTCATTTCAGATCAAATTAAGATTGAGACAAGTCTCGGTCGTTCGTAAATACTTGATCCCATCGCACGAATCCTACACCTTGCATGTAGTCCGTGTAGATTTTCACTTGGCGGTCCACATTCTCGATGCGGAATTGGCCCACATTCTGCATTTTTTTCACTGGCATCACAGCGTTCTGTGCTACAGATGCTACGATTTTATCACTCGTTTGCCACGATGGCAATGGCATTACCATTACATTCGGGTGGTCTGCCACCTTGTACATCTCTGCCTGGTCTAATTGGGCATAGTTCATGTTGTATTTTTCGCGCATACCTTGCAGCCATTTGCTTCGGTTTGCTCCGCGGAATGCCAGTTTGATTTCGGCAGTATTTCGGTAAAGCTCTGGAATACTTGCGCAAAATGACTCGATCTGCTCCACGAAAGTAACAGGATCTGCATTCAGTGCTCCGGTGGCTATTTTGTTCGCTGCTGGAATATCAGATGCGTATGCATCATTGATCTTCTTCCTGATGCCATCCATTGCGGTTCCCGCTGCTCCAGCTGTTCCGGCAGTAGCAGGTGCCAAATATTGACCGTGAAACATCTCATTTCGCTCTACATCTTCAATGTGGCGCGGCAAGATGTGGCCTTCAATAAGGTAACGAATAAGGGGCCACTCCTTGCGGTCCAGGTCTCTTGACGCTAAGAATCCGAGCCAGCTATTCTCGATATCATCTGCATACAAAGCTACATCTGTTTTGATCCCATACAATTTGATCGGAACTGGCGCAGCTGTGTATGATCCAGTGGGGCTCCACTGCTTCTGAAATGGCTGCGCAACTCGAGAGAATTCGTCTCTGGCCATTTCATAGGTGGTGCTTTCGGTGTTGATAGGCTGAAAAAATGCGGCTGTTTCGTTACCGAAATACATCTTTTTTCTCACCCTTGCGAGATTCTGGCTTCCTGCATTGTAGTAGGCGCCGTACTCGGTGATTAAGTCTGCAATGTTTACTGACATCGTTACGTGTTATTTAGTGGTTTATGTTTCAGGTTAAAATCCAGCAGCTACCGCCGCCTTGTTGTGTGCAAATTCTTCTGTATTCACTCCGCCGCCGGCATTATCTACAGCGGATGTTCCCGTGCCTTCTGCGCCTGTTCCAGCTACTTTTAGATCATACTTCTTGGCCTTGTCTGCCATTTGCGATGCTATCAGAGCAAGGTCTGCACCTTCTTCTGCGCCCATTGCGGTGCGTATGGCAACAAGCATATCATCAGATGCATCTGCGATTTTTGTAATTGTAGCAAGTGCCGATTCTGTAGAAATGAGATCATCCTGGGCTGTGGTGGCGGCTTCCACCAATGCTTCAAAAGCGGCAAGATCTGGTACATCTTCTGTAGCCTGTACTATGAAGCCTGCCACATTCTCTTCTGCCAATTCGGCGTTGATGCCAGTAATGGCTTCTGCATTTAGCTCAGCGCCCTTTCGGAATTTGCTCAGCGTTGGGAAATTCTGAATTTTCATATCTGGTGTATTGGTGTTTTGATTATTGCTACCTGTTGCGATGCTGCCCAAAAGATCCATCTCTGTACCTATGGCATCTATGAGTCCTATGCTCAGCGCTTCTTGCGCGAAATACATGGCCCCCTTAAAAGGATCTGTCGAAGTGGTGTCTATTCGGCGGCGGTTGCGCACATGGTCTATGATTGAGCCCGCGAGAATATCCAAGCGAGCGCGCATTGGCTCATCATTTCCAGCCAATGCTTCACGGTACTCTCCATTCTTTTCAGTACTCAGCGAGCTGTATATGTCTTTGATCGGCAGCCCTTCGCTTTCATAGTATGCATTCCAGTCTGCTATAGTGGTATATACACCTATGCTGCCTATCTCTGCTTGCGCATTGTTCGCCCATATTTCATCACAGCTGGCGGCTATCCAGTATGCAGCGCTGGCTGCGAGATCATCTATGAAGGCATATATCGGTTTCTCCACAGCTTTTATGGCATCGCTTAGCTCCATAGTGCCGCTCACTGTGCCGCCCCCACTGTCTATACGGAGCACTATAGCTTGTATATTACTCAATGCGTCAAGTCTGCGCAGGGTGTTTACGATGCTCTTTGTGCCCGCTTCGCCGCAGTAGTCATACTTCATTATAGCGCCAGTGATCGGCACCACAGCCGTGCTGCCTGCGGGCAATTTAGATGCTCCGGCACCTTCATAATAAGGATCGAATGTGAATGCGGCGGCCCTATCCGTTATTTGTGCGGATTGCAGCGCTGGTGCTGCATCATCCTTGGTGCGTGTAGAATGGGGGGGCGTATTGCCTTTAATGATTCCGACTATGGCCGGTAGGTATGATTGTGCAAAGCTCTTGGTTATAAACCAATCGCCGCGAAATATCTCATGTGCTATACGCGTCATGCCACAAAATTGCCATGCCGCCGGTAAATATTATTGTACACGTATTTATGGCGGGGCGATTTTGTAAGGTTTTACCTTGCTTTACACTATTGGTAAGGGTTTTCGTGCGGGTCTTGTTGGTTTTAGTGGCATAAAATAGGGTAAAAGATGCATCCTTTGCGTAGCCTTACAAAACGGTGGAAAATTTTCTTTGTGTTTTTGAAACTTCGAAAAATATGAAATTCGCCATATCTCTGCGAGAGACGGCGCCCAACATCCGAGAAATGCCATGCGAAAAGCACGGCACTTCTCTTGGTGTTGTGTGCAATGGGCTAATTCCGTTTTTCAAATCAACATTTCTGCTAATAATCAAAAAAGAAAAAGCCCACGCTCACATTTACAAACTACTTTTTGAAAGAGAATTTATCACCAAGTAATTCTAACTTTTGTCCCAAGACTTGTAAATACTCATTCATTAATCGTGATTGGGTGTAAAGCAAGTCTTTGTTTTGCCTATCAAGGTCAACAAAGTTTTGTGTTCTCATAAAGTCATTTAAAGCATTTGTTTTTGTTGCCAACTCTTGTGCTTCAACAAGTAATCGGTCATAGAATGATTCATCCATTTTTATTGTATTTATTTAATTGGGTACTCTATAAAGTTTTCCCCATCCCTTTTTTCTTTTTTGGTTCAGTATTTAAAATATAGATTAGTGCTAAACCACCGCCCACAGACACACAACACAGTATAAACCACATTAAAACGATGGTTTATACCCGTACGTTGTATGCAATGGCTAAATCATTACATCTCTAACATACTTCCCACAAGAAGGGCAGTTGTTTACTCGGTACATATTTTCATCTAAATGACCTTTTATGTACGGCATACATTTAGTTCCATCTTCAAGTTTCATCCAACTTAAGTTCATTTTTTCTAACACGCCACAGCATACAACATTATGTATAGTGCATGGCTTTTCTATTGTTTTGTCAGTATTTTCCATAATCAAATTTTTACCAGTTTATTAAGTTAGTGGCATTTATTGGGTAGCCACGACACCATACATTTAGCGTTGTAAAACATTAAAAACGATTTTACAACACGCTATATAAATAATGCTTGGTTTCGTGCTGTAATTAAAGTTTAGTGTTTTAAATGCCATAATTAAAATTTTTCAAGTTCAAATCGTATATTAGGGTATTTTTCTGAAAGGCTTTTAATCTTCTTTTCTACTGTTGCTTTTTTAGCGAATTTTAAAGCACTTCTTCTTACTAAAGTTCTGTCAGGGTCGCCATCATAAAAAGACCTTAACCAACATCCGTGATTGTTGTGAGTTCCTATTTTTATTAAGTACATAATTTTAATTATTAGTTCTGTTATTAATTCAAAAGTTCGTGCATTTTATCCGCACTATTCATATAGCAATACGTTTAACATTAATACTCGGTAGTTGCTATTATATCGGTCACAGTATTTCTTTCTGCATACTCGGCAAAAGTTTCTATGATTTTTAATCCACAAAAGTAATCTTCCTCATTATAATCTTCTTCTTCATCAGGCTCACTTTCGCTTGGGTCAAGTAAGTAGGTTTCATTCCATTTGCTTTTTGGTAATCTTTTTACTTCTGTTCCTATCAAGTCGCCACAACCTGTAAAATTTAAATAGAAGTCTTTTGCCTCTTTTATGTTTGGTGCAAAAATCCAATCAGTTTCGCCTCCAGAATATTTAAATGTATATATGTTCATTTTATTAATTTTTAGTTATTAATCCGTACTAATGTTAACACCGTGTATAGCAAATAGCCGATTAAAGTTTGTGCTAAATTTCATCGTCCGTGCTGGGCTACTTGCCATACACTTACCGTTATAGCTAATACAAGTCCTCGCTAAATAGCCTAGTCTTTAATTCTTTGGTTTGATTTGCTAAAAAAGCAATTTTACCAGCTCGATTTCTATCCACAAATAAATCTGTATTTGTTAAAAATCCTTGTGTTTCTCGTTGTTCAAGCGTCACTCCTTTTTTAACTATTAATGTTTTATCATAACCAAGTGATTTTCCTATACTTTGGAAAGATGAATAACAGTTATGGTGTCTTCTACAAGCGATAACAAATCCAGATTTTATATTTTTTGGTTGGTGATTATGTTTTTTGCCATCATTAAACCAAATTGCTGAACAAATAATGTAAGTACTATCTATAACACCATCTATAAATAATGGCGAGTTAGTGCTTAAATCGGTAGTCTGTGTGTCTTTATTTTGTTCTTTCATAATTCAAAGTTTAGTACGTATTTAGTCGCCACTATTCATAGATTTAACGTTATAATCCCACCCTTCAAGCCAGGCTCGGCATTTTAGGCATCCTTATCTCTCCAATTTCTGGGGTGCATTCCATCTCCTGGCGGCGCAGGATCATGTATAAGGTATCATAGCTTATATCATCGTCCGTGAGCTTGTAGAAATCCATGAAGTAGCGTATGCTCTCGGCCTTACCTTCCTTCAGCGCATTGTATCGTACATATATGGTGAAGGTGAAGAAGTCGTGAATGAATTTATCCAACCGGGCCATACTCGGCCTGTCTATATGCCAGAATGCAAAGCGCCAATCCGTGCCGCGCTTGTACTTGCATGCAAGTCGTATCTCCACCTTTTCTGTCAGCGTAGTACCATAGTCTGCTTCTACCGGTCGGGGTATGCGCTGCATGCTGCTCCATACCAATGAGCCCACTACTTTAGAGTCGTTCACCTTCAAAATTCCATCAGCAGTTTTATTGCAGTGATGCTGCAAGATTTTCGCCACATGTGGCCGCAAGTACAGGTCTATGGTATGAATCTTGGTTCTCATGCCCTAAATTTACAAAACACATGCGCAGCACACCCTACAGTTTGGTGAAACTTATACACGTAATTCACACATCCTGCCACACATCGCAGCGCCGCTCTCTATTAGTTTCTATCCACACCGCACCCATATCTATAGCCTTCTTGAGCCGCTCTATATTCGTGGAGCTGTGCAGTATAGTATCCACCATATTGCCTTCCGGAAATGTCCACACCCTGGTGTTGGGCTTTACTTCTCCAGATGCTGTGAGAAGGTCGGTAATTTCTGCCTTCACCAGCTCGGCTATTATTGTAATTCTACGCCCCATTTTCTACCTTTTCAATTTTACAATGTTTTTTTTTTCAGCCTTCCACAGCCCAAAATGCCGACCAACACGACCAACAAACCAACAAGCCATTTTTTAAAAATCGACATTTCGACCAACATTTGAAGGGCTGAAACCAACAAAATAGGGGCTGAAACCAACAAAACAAGACCTGAAACCAACATGCCCAAAATAATTAATGCAATATATATCAATTAGTTATAAATTTATGGTGGTTTGTTGGTCGGTTTCTGTTGGTTTTGCAACGAAATGCCCAAAAAAAACATCCCCAAGGCATTTGTTCCCAAAATGGTATTATTTCTTGCAGACCTATGTACCTACATACATCGTTTTTATTCTTGGAATCCTACCGATTGTTTTTTTGCTGTTTTTGCATCAACTCACCACCGCAAATCATATACGCCGGCAAATGGCAATGAATAAAAAAGAATCTATCGCCATATCTATGCGAGAGACGGCGCCCAACAGCCGAGAAATGCCATGCGAAAAGCACGGCGCTTCTCTTGGTGTTAAGCAACATTAAAACGGAAGTTCATTCAATAACTTTATTTTGTACCAAGATTTTAGTAAAAGGTATTTATATCTAAGCCAATAATATGTTTTAAATATTGGTTTTCCATTGTGAAAGTCATTATCATAATATTCGTGCTTTTCACATCTTCCACAAACATCACAACCACTATCATTAAAGGTTATTTTATGTCGCCATAAGTAACACACAACGTTGCCTAACACTGTATATAATTCAGGCTTGGTTTCTGTTTTTTCACTGTCTATTTGCTTATTCATGATTTTGTTTTTACTTATTAATATTTGGCTTAATTCACGCCCGAAATCATATACTCGACCGTTGGCAGCAATTAAAATACCGCCCGAATAGCATTGTGCATTTTGTCGAGAATTTTTGAAACATAATCTTCCGCAATCTTCTGTAATTCATCCAAGGTATCGGCTTCAATTTCGTGTTCGTGTATGTCTTCTACCGCATCGCCAATCATTACAGTGATAGTTCCGTGATACTTTCCATATTCAGAAGAACTTTTGTGTGGTGGGTAAAATCTTGAAGATATACGGCACACATCGCCATCATAATCTAATTTCAATCCACAATCCCAACTCCATTTAATTAAGTTATCTTCTTCATTGGCTTGCTCTTGCCATTTATGTGCTGCATCCCACATTTCTTTTGAGTTATCGCCCCAAAATTCTCTATTATCAAGTTTGCTTTTAAATTCAGTTTGCTCCATTTTTAAAAAATAACTGCTGCCAAAAATTGCTATAATGAATGCCGCAGGCAGCGTTTACGGCAATAGCTAAGGTTTGTTCGTGCGGCACTACATCATAGCAGAGCCGTTGGTTTATACTCAAAAAGGCAAATCATCTACCGGTACAGCGCTTGCCACAATAGATTCATCTGCTTTGCCAGGCACCATGCCAAGGGTTATCTCAGTAGTGGCTTTCAACTCGTCCCAATTGAGCACATATGCACTGGTCTGCACAGATCCTTCTCCATTATCCACATCAAATCGCTCGGCCTTCACCTTGCCCAAGAAGTATGGCCGCTGCTCCATGTAGCTCAGTAGGGTGGTTTGGTTCAGCCCGTCCAGACCTTGACTGCGCATACTGCGCAAGTACTCCGGATGTATGAGCTTGGGCCGGATGTATAGCAGATTGGCCGGGCCATCATCCACCACCACATCGTGGCCATCGCTGTGCTTGAACGACACTTCATTCTCCTTCATCTTGAAGTGTATGCCATTGCGCAGCAGCCGCTGCGAAGTCATGCTCTCCATCTGGCTCCAGAATTCGTGCAGCACATCATTCGTAGCAATGGTGATGCTCATGTGCACCACTTCATCTGCCGCCCATTGCCTGAACTCAGCCAAGGTCCAAGGCAGGGTGAATATGCTTGAGAATATATTCCACATACTGAGAAATGCCGCATAGTTTCTCACCACCCTGTCATTGGCGAATTCGCCGCGGTCTGCTATGATCTTTTTGAGCGTGCGTATCTCTTGGTATATGGTATCCCTGTAGCTTTTCTCTACCACCTTTCGATGGCTGAGCAGCTCGGCGCTCACATTGGTTATGCCCTTATCTTCCCACTCTTTCAGTCTGCTATACTTTTCTACTTCATCCTGAGAGAATGCGCGCTTCACATATGCCAGCACCACTGAGCGGCTCAGCACAGAGTTATCATCGCGCGTGCTCAGGTACTGGCCCACCAGCATGATGGTGCTCATCACTTCCTGTATCTCAATGTTTCGCTTGTCGCCGCTTCCGCGCATACGGCCTTCGCCATCATAGCTCCCTTTGATTATCTGAAACCAGCCATCTTTTGGGCCGCGCATATACTTGTCGTCAAATTCATTGAAGCCGCTGGGAGTATTGCGAAACCTGCCCATGTAGGTCATAAATGCAAACTCGGTACCTGAGTTGATCTGAAACATCTGCCGCTTATAGAAAAATATGGCCTGGATGCTCTCGGCGATCTTGCTCTTGCCCGACTGGCTCGGACCATAGATGTATAGGAATGGGCAATTCTTATCTATCTGAAATACCACATCTCTGAAAGCGCTCAGCATGGCAAATGCCACAGCCGGCATACCGAAAGATCCGTATACATCCTTCATATGCCCCGCCCACATATCGAAGGTTATCTCACTGGGTATGTAGGTAAGGAATTTATCATACTTATACTTATTATCTTCATCGCGCACACCCTTGAAAATGTCGCTCACGCCAGGCGAAAAGAAGTGCATATCTCCATGCTTCACCAATCCATAGGCATCATACTTCACCAGCTTGCCATTGTAGATGGCATTTTGGTACGCAAAAAAACCTTCCGGCTGGTATCCCAAGGTCGTTATTTCGTGCGCTTCTGGTAGCTGAAACAGTATACTTGCCACCAGTCTCATAAGCTCATTAGGCCCCCCTTTCCACTGGTAGCTCCCCTGTCTGAAGCACCACTTCTTGAACATCTCGACACTCACCAGCGCATCGCTCGGCATCATAACCAGCCGCGGCGGGTGTATGCCATTATTGATGCGTATCACGCGGGCATCATCTGCCGAATCATTTGGCGCGCGCCGGTGGAATATAGGCTCCAGCACAAAGTTGCTAACATTGCGCCCGGTAGTGCCGCCCCCATCGCTTAGGAAATAGTACCCCGTCTTGAACTTATCCACCAACGGATAGAATCCATAAGTGCCCACAAAGTCATGATCTACGCCTTCTGGCAATTTTGAGATGGCACCATCTATGGCCTTCTCTATGCCCTTCATATCATTGTGTTTGCTCAGCACCTTGGCCAGCTCTGTGCGCTTCACGCCTTGCTTCTTATGCCGCGTAGCGATCTCATCCAAGTACGCGCTGGCTACGCTATCGCTCTGCACATTGCCCAGCATAGCGGCTATGGCTTCTATGGCTTGGCCGCGCTCTGCGGGGCTGCTTGCCGCCGTAATTTCTGCCGCCACCCATGCCATGAGCCCATCTTCATACTGCTCTATACGCGCGGTGAATGCCGCCGCATCTTCACGGCACCACTCATCAGGATCTTTGCCATCTGGCATCACCGCCACGCGCACTTCTAAGCCATGGCTGAGAAGTATGGGCAGGCTACGCACTGCCATTTTGCGCCCAGCGGCATCGCCATCACTCACTATGAGCACGGCAGGGCATAGCCGGGCCAGTTGCTTGGCGTGGCTATCTGTAAGCGCCGTGCCCATACATGCCACAGCATTGGCTATACCTACGCGGTGGGCGGCATGCACATCTGTGAATCCTTCCATAAGTATGGCACACTTCTGCTGCACGATGTGCTTTCGCGCTTTTTCCATGCCATATATAGTGCGCCCCTTGTCGAATAGCGGAGTCTGCTTGGTATTGATATACTTCCCGCCAAAATCATTGCCAGGGGCTTGCCTTCCGGAAAATCCCACCGCCCGCCCGGCAGTATCGGTTATTTCGAAAGTGATCCTGTTTTGCAGCGTATCGAAGTTGCGCTCATCCTTTGTGGTGATGATGCCTGCCTGCTCAGCATACTTCCACATGCCGCTATCTATTGCAGCGCGGGTTATGAAGTCGCGCTGATCTGGCGCATACCCGATGCCCCACTCGGCGCACTCTTCGCGGGTGTATCCGCGCCCTTGCAGGTACGAGCTTATGGGTCCATCCTTATCCCAATCTTGGGCCAGCTGCTCGTGCCACTTGCGGAAGGTGGCGCGCATTACGCGCTCCATCTCTACCCTGTCGCTGCGGTGGCGGCGATCTGTTTCGGTCTCTTCTTGCTCTTCGAGCAGCACATTTCCCACATCTGCCAGCATTTTCACGGCATCTATGAAAGTCATGCCATGCTTTAGTTCCAGATACTTCACCACGCCACCCCCTTCTTGCGAACTGTAGCAATACCATACCTGCTTAGATGGATTTACGAAGAAGCTCGGCGATTTCTCAGCCGTAAAAGGTGAGCAACCCTTCCACTGCGCGCCGCTTTGTTTTAGCGTAGTGTCCCTACCTATTATCTGTACTATGTCCGCGCTATCCAGCGCCTTTTCTATGCTTTGTTGGGTGTACATTTATAGCGGGGATTCTTGTGTTTGTGAAATTGATTGAAATATTTGCAGCGCCACTTGCGGCACTATGGCATTTCCGTAGCCTTTGATAGACTCGTTTCGCCATTTAGGAAAGGTAATTCCGTCCAGTTGGGTGGGAAGCCCATCATTTCGGCCACAAATCGGGGATTGAGTTGGGAAGTTTTGCCAGTTTGCTGCCTCGCTCGTTTGGTTAGACTGTCTTGGTTCTCCTTTCCCGTGATCTTCTCGCCTTCCATTGCTTGTGGTGTCGGTAGCATCGCATACTCCACAAAAGACTCCAAGTGAGAGATTGCCTTCTTGTGTCCTTGTCTCGCTGCACGCGTTGCATAGCCTTCTTTGCCGCCTACCTTCGGGGTCGGTAGCAATCCTACTATCACAAAATCCTTTAAGTCGCCCCGCCAATTCCCCGCCTTTGTGTAGTCCTTTCGCCCTGGTTTTGGTCTCATTGGCCTGCCCTTTCCATTTCCGTCTATTGCTTGTGGCGTAGGCAATAAACCATATTCTATCTCTTCTATGCGGCGCATTGACGGCACAAGCTGGAAGTAGAAACGGGAGCACTTCGTAGCCTTGAGCTTCCAGGTCAGCTTGCACTTCGTCGAATACCAATCCCCCGTTCCAATTAGTGAGCCCGCGAACATTTTCGCCCACGACGTAGCGCGGTTGAATCTCTCGAATTGCTCTAAGCATTTCGGGCCAGAGATGGCGCGGGTCTTCCTTTCCTTTTCGCTTACCTGCTGCGCTGTATGGCTGGCAGGGGAATCCGCCGCTGAGCACGTCGATGGCTCCGCGGTGAATAGTGAAATCTGTCTTTGTGATGTCATCATAACTTATTGAATTTGGCCAGTAGTGGCGTAGTACCTGCTTTCCAAAATCATTCCATTCGCAATGGAATACGTTCGTCCAGCCTATTAATTCGGCAGCAAAATCAAAGCCGCCAATACCTGAGAATAGAGAGCCGTGGGTCATCATATCAATCTTTTCTTGCGCTCCAAAATGCAAGAATTGCCAAGCCAATCCAGAAGAGTAGGATGGTTGCGCTCATACCTTTTCAGTTTTATCATTATAAAATACTTCATTGAGCAATGTGGCGATATCTCGCTCTGTATGTGGATTGTGCACCATATCGCTCCATATGGTCTGCACGCCCATGGTCATCAGCGGATTGTACTTGCACCACGCTTCATCTTTTGGCACACTCCATATGAAGTGTCCATGGGCGCGCGCCCATGATGCGAGCATGATATCGCCCTTGTTTCGGAAGCGCTCATCTATATATAGCCCCTTATCCAATGCCCTGCCATACATGGCCACGCCTCCGGTAAGTGGTATATCTATGATCTTAAATTCTTTCGCATTTTCAAAAAACCCTATGCGCTCTGCCCAGCTTCCGCGAAAACTCTCATAAGGGCCCGCCCCCATGACTTTACCGCCAAGGCTTGCTATTGCTTGCTTCTTCTTCACGTAGAAGTTGGCCTTGTTGTTTATCGTGGCCAGCCTTATGCGCATGCGGTACACATAGTCTGCGGGATAGATTATATCATCATCGCAGATCAGTATCACATCATCATTCTGAAACTCGCCGCATACAAGCGGAGCAAACTTTGCCAGGTCGCCAATGTCATGCTTCATCCACCCTACGCGGATCTGTGCACTATGGCGCTCTGAGATGCGCTGCACTTGCTGGTCTATGCGCCACCGCATGAGATCGTCTATGGGTGGGTTTATGTTCAGGTGTATCTCATCCACTTGATCGGCCAGACTCTCTACGGCATTCCACACTACACTGAGTATGCGTGGGTGGTAAGTAGCCATTGTTGCTATTGTCTTCATATTGCTTTGAGTATTAAGGTTCTTTCGGGGTTCATTTTGCTGTCGTGTGTGCCATCGCATATCACCAGGCTCTTATCTACTTGCCATATGGTGGCACCATCTGCGCGCAGCCTTCTGGATATCTGCGCACCTACGCCGCTGCCAAGGCCGGGCATGCGCGCCCAGTCTCTATGCACGCGCTCTACGCTGTACTGCAAGCGTATCATCATATCTCTGGTAGCTATGAAGCAGAGATCCATCCACCCTGTAAGGCGCACATCTACGCCGCCGAAGCAATAGGGCACAGGGTCTGAGCTGCCCCATTGTGCATTTCTATGATCGCGGAGCAGGTTAAGGCATGTGCGCGATGCCAGCGGTATGGCGTCATAGGCAGCCTTGGCCCTGCGGTAAAACCCCGCCTTGAGCATGACATCATCCGGCAGCTGTACTACATAGTTCCATGTATGGGACTCAGTGGCTTGGTAGAGCCCATGCACGGTGCGCCAGTAGTTGCTTTTGCCCATATTGGTATTGCTGCGCAGGAGCCATGCATCTATGCCGGCATCGCGCAAAGCCTGCACCACCTTGTGGCTATATGCTGGCATGCTCGCATCATCGCAGAGTATTACGGTGTGCTTGCCATATGCGGCGGCTTCGCGTATTATCTCTCGCGCCAATCGCATGCATAGATGCGCGCGGTTGTACGTGGTTATTATGGTGAGAAATTTCATTTAATTTAGAATTGAGATAGCCGTACCGTGGCGATGTGCATGAATACTTGCATGGCGGAAATTTTCACTGTCGCTCATACCGCAAGTTTCATTTGGTTTTTAGTGTTTAGTGTTTGGTTTTTAGGGTTTGCAGATATCGCTTATAGTTCACGGGTCCGGCACTTCGCTTGTCCATGAGTCGTCCGGCAGGGAGCCTATCTCGTAGCTGCCGCCATCGAGCACAATGTTCTTGCGGATCTTCTCCTTGTTGTAGCCAGCAGAGAACTCTACGCGGGCTATCACTTCGCCGGTGCATTGGCTTATGAACATGGCGCGAATGCGGTTGCCGGCTTCCACCTTGACATCGTACTCGCCATACCACTCCCACGGCTCCCAGCGAATCCACTCGCCTACATTGTCCTTGCCGAAGTGCAGTATGTGCACATAGTATGGCTCACTGCTTTCTATCTTGCCCTTTGCCTTGGTCTGCGCTGTGGCGCTAAGTGCCGCGCATAGTATCACGGCTGTGAGTATTGTTTTCATATTTTATAGTGTTTGGTGTTTTACTTTTTCGTGTCGAAGAGTGGCAGCCATGCGAGCTTATCTATTTTGTATGGCGTGCCTTCATGGCTGCGCTCATGGTAGCTCCATATGTTGTGGCCAAGGGTTTTAATGTCTGCCACGGCGGGGCCTTGTTTTTTCACATCCCATGGCACGGGCGTGGCGGTGTATCCATTTATAGCGAGTCGCACATCGCTATCCCAATCCAGCGAGCGGTTCCACTCATTGGTCCACAGCTTGGCTCGGGTTATGAGTGTGCCATCTTCATTGCCCATTACCCGCACTATGCCTTGGGTGTGCAGCCATCCGGCCAGATTGTATGGCAGGTATCGCTGCTCTCCGGGCTCCAGTTGCGCACCATTTTGGGTGACTTGCTGCATCACTTCGCAGAGCACTTTCATCACGCCTACGCGAATGCAATCCATGCTGAAAGCGCGAATCGCTCCAAGTACTTTATTCGGATTGGGATATTGGAACAGGCTGGCATCGCCATTGGTGCCGTCTACAAATAGCACATGATCGAATCCGATATAAGGCACCTTGTGGAGCATCATACCAATCATTGCCATCCATGCTTCGGTGCTTATGATATCATCATCATCCATCTTCACATAATAATCTGCCACACCTGTAGCGAGCGCCATATTCAGCGATGCATTCCACTTGGCGCCTACCAGATCATTGCTTACGCGGTGGAGTATCAAGTCCAGGTCCTTATCGGCATCGCGCATCTCTTCGCATAGTGCTTTGTCTGAATCTTCGCTGTATGCCACGCATATGCGTATATCTGCCACATCTGCGGAAGCGCGCACGATGCGCCCCAATCCTTGCATGAACATTCGCGCCACTTGGGTGCGGCCATGCATGCATGTGAAAAAGTGGATGGTTAGTTTTTTATTTTCTCTAAGTATTTTCATCGGTAGATAGTATTTCGTTAATCAATTGGTCTATAGCAGTAGCCGCTTCCATGCTTTCGCAGATAGAAACCTGCGCACGGAGGCTGGCATTGAGCACTGCGCGGTTAAATTCTCCATCATCCACCAAGCAAGTGGTGAGTGCGTGTATCACGCTGGATGCGCTTCCACCCATTTCTATACTCACATTGCCGCTGGCATCTCTCAGGATTATTATTTTGGCCGCAGCAGATGGCGATCGCTTAGTAAACTTGCAGCCTATATATTTCCATACCCGGCTCAGTGGTTTCAATCTTTGTGTGCGTTTCTTGGAGTTCATCTTCGTTTGGTTTATAGGGTTCTATTGATATAATATTTGCCGTAGGGCATATTTCTATGTTGTATGCCATTGAAACGGTGCGCTTCGCCATACAACATTGTATAACAAAACATAAAATTATTCAATGTCAAAACACATTTTTAAGTTTCTATATATATTAAACTGCATCTCATTAAGTCGCAAAGCATAGAATCTATCCTCTTTTACTATACCTGCATCTTTAAGTATTTCAGTTGCGTGTTTCCAAGCCTTTTCTTGTAGGCTTTGCTTTAATTCTTCTGTATTTGTCATAATTTTACGTTTGTTATACTAAGCGATGGTGGCGCGCACCCTTGTGGGGCCTGCGCCTATCCATACATCATCAAACTCTCGCCCGAAGGCGTGGTATATTGCTCGGCAGCTCATGCGGGTTCATTTAGGTATTGGTGTCTAAATTCCTCGTATGCATCGCGGCGTATTTCTGGGTCTATAATCTCGAACACATCGCGCCCGCAGATGGTAATGGCATGTATCTTCACATCGTGCTGCTGTATGCTGATGTGGAAGAGCAGCTCGGTGTTGCCTATCATTTTTTTGATGGTCTTGGCGGGTATATATGTAGCGCCAGTCTCAGGATGGTGAAAGCTCATATGGTTTGGGTTTTAAGGATTTGGATAAATTCTTGGTGCATGGATTGCGCATTTGGGGCATCGCCACCAGGTAGGAGCGCCATGACGGCATATTTGTGGCGGCGCAGGTGTGCAGCCACCTGATCATCTGTGGCGTGGGGGTATGCATCCATCCAGGGCTTCAGCGCGCGTATAGCCAGAAAGCACTCCATATCATTGCGGTGGCTTCGCTTTAGGCATATCATGCGCTCTCGCATGCGTATCACCTTGGTGATGAATTGGCGGGGGCTTCTCACAGGTCTATGCTTTTTTGGATTTTGTCGCGCTCTTCTTTGGCAAGCACTATAAGGGCATGAAGTATTCTGGGCGTACTGCGAGATCCGCTGCGCACAGCGCGCACATGTGCCGCGCTTACTTCATTTTTGAGCCGCTCGCTTATCTCTTCGCCATAGCCGTGGGGCAGGTATTGCTCGACGGATTGGAGCTCTGTGCGCATATCTTTTCTCACATCTTTTTTCATCGTTGTATTCATATTGGTTACAAATGTTTTGCAATTGTATACATTTTGCACATACTTTGCATACGTTTTGCATACGTTTATTTATTAACAGGATACCTGTTGATAACTTGTTAACAATTAATGCGCACTATATTTACATTGTGAATACATACTTGAAATATGATGATGATGGCCGCATACATATTGGCGAAACCATACGCCAGTACTTGGATGCGCACAGTATGAAGCATGCGTCTTTTGCGCGCTTGCTCGATATGACTCGCGGCGGGTTTGCCCGCATTTTGCGGGAGCGGTCTATAAATACGGAGCGTTTACAGCAGATATCGGAGATTAGCGGGCATAATTTTTTTCAGTACTTCCACGCGTCAGATGATTCATTGAATAATCAGATGCATGAGCCGCAAATGCTTTATGAATCGAAGCCGCGCCGGTCGCGTGTTGTGTTGGATTTAGAAAATGGCGAAGTGGTGGGTCAGCACCGCGAAGATTCGGACCTACTCAATAGAGTGATGGATATGCAGCAGCGGCAGTGGGATGTGCTGGAAAAGTTCATTCCCAATCTTGCTGAAATGATGGCTTCAAATCCGGATTTTAAACTGGATGATGTGAAATCGCCCGTTCCGCCTGTCCGAAAACCGTCCGAAAAAAAACCACGAAATGATGGAGATGTTGTTTAGGTTGGGTGTTTCTGGAATTGTTTGTGATCCCAGCCGGATCACCATAGCCGATTCAAGTCAAATTCTGAAACCCAGAAAAATACTTGAATCGGCTTTTTTTATTTGTGGCAGCGCGAGATGCGCGGAATAAGAGCAGAAGACCATGAAAAAATCAAACATTTCGAAAAGTGGAAAATCAGACCGAAAGCCGTCCGAAAAAAAAGGCGCAAACAAATTCGGACCAGTATTTAGCTTTAATGTAGGTGCGCGGATGGATGCATATACCCGCGCTGATGGCACACAAGCCATATATTTGCTCGTAATAGTAAACGGAAAGCGACGAAAGTTGCCGCTGAAATTATACGCCCGCGCAAACCATTGGGACGCCAAAAAGTGCCAAGTGAAACCATCGGCACCGGGAGCCGACGAACTCAATATGATTATAGCGCAGCAGGTAGGGCGAGCCAATGATATAGCCGTCCGCCACAGGCTGCAAAGCATCCCGCTCAGCGTTGCAAAACTTGTAGAACTTCTTGGATCGGCAGCGCAGAGCGCATGCTTTCTTACGTACATGCGCGCGCAAATAACCATAAGAGAAGCCGAGATTAAGCCCCGCACCATAGCCCACCACGTATGCACACTTGGCAAACTATCTGCATGCTTTCCGGAAGGGCTCACCACATCTGCCATAGATCACCACGCGGTAGAGCGGTTTCGAAACTACATGATCCGCCACGGATTGGGGCCAAACACCATCACCGGAAATCTAAAAAGATGGAAAATATACATACACCGCGCCATGCGCGATGATATTGTAACCCGCGATCCATTTGAGCACATGCCCACGCGGTATCATCCTGGTGATCGCACATCTCTTACCCGCGATGAACTCGGAAAACTCGAAGCCCTTTATACGTCTGCATACATCACACCCACCATGGGGCGCACCTTGCAGTGTTTTTTATTTTCGTGCTATACCGGTCTGCGGGTTGGCGATATATCTCAAGTGTGCCGGCAGAACATCATAAATAACGAGATCACAATCATGCCAAAAAAAACCGAAGGATTTGTCAAGGTGGTCAGAATACCGCTCAATAGGCAGGCCAAGGAGTATTTAAACATTTCGCATGAGGAGTGGAAATTTGATATGCCAGCAGAGCCCACCATGAATGAGCTGCTCAAAGATGCCGCGCGCATCACAGGTATACCCAAAAAGATAACCTACCACGTAAGCCGCCACACCTTTGCCACGCTATTTCTTGCCAGCGGCGGCACGCTTGATACTTTGCAGAAACTCATGGGACATGCAGACATTAGTACCACCATGATATATGTACATGTGAGCGATGCCCGCAAGCGCGAGCAGATTGAGATGATGTAACTTTGGTTTGAAAATTGTATACCTTACACATATGAAACGAATAGCCATAATATTTGCCGCGATCGCAATGCTATCATGCAAGCGCCAGATGGATGTGAAATATGAGCTGCGCTGTGTAGAGTGCGCGGCAGAGTACACCAATGAAGATGGCGAAAAGCGCGCCCAGGTGGTGCGCGGGGCCATGGATATATACATGGAAGTAGACCGTGGCACCGATCTGCGGCTCAGGGCTGTGAGCGGAGTTGAAGATGGATACATAGTGATGCGCATCATGAATGTAAGCCGGGAGCTGGCGCGCGCAGAAAATTATGATCCGTTTGCGGAAGAGACCATCACCGCCACAGTGAAATAATCCATTCAACACCCACTATCACTTCACATACTTCACCAGCTTCTCAGTATCGCCAAGGGTGCGGTTGAAATCATCGAAGGAGCGCTTCTCGAATACTACATTGATACGCGAGTGAAATCCGCGAATCTCTTGCACGAGTGCGCCTATATCTGGCCCAGATTGCTGTGATTGTTGCGGCGATGCGGCGGGCGCGGGCGTGCTGATGCCAGAGAATGCTGGGCCAAATGGTGATGCGCCCATCATGCCGCGCGTCTCGCCAGCGGTGAATACCTGGCTGCCGCGTGGCAGGTTTACAAGTTCGGGGCCTTCTTCGCCCACAAGCGCCATACCGCCCGGAGCGGAGCTGGTACCTTTTGCAAAGGCGGGAATGATGCTATCAAACAATGTGCTGGCCGCTGCACCGGCTACGGTAGCCAGCGCCACATTGAGCGGAAATGGTACGGTGGCTAAGGTCTTCACCATGCTTGCCGCGATGGCTTCTGATATATATGCCTTGATAACCTGCCGCACACTGTTCAGCGTTCTTGCTGCGGCATCCTGTATGCTGTCTGCGCCATCTGTGGCGGCCATGCCCGATGCCACACCGGTAGCTACTGCGGCTGCCATCTCGGCGTGGTACGCATCAATCTTAGATTGAGCATTGGCGGTGGCTTTTGCCGTATTCTCATCGTCCAATTTTTGGCTTTCGAGTCTGCGCTGATCTACTGCATCTAATAGGGCTATCTCGGCATCGAATATCTGCTGCTGTATATCTGTGGTGGCAAGGCCCATTTCCATAAGGGCTTCTTTCTGGAGTAGCATGCTGGACATCTTCAGCGCAATGAGCTCATCTTCGTACTGCTGCGCTGTGAGCGATCCGGCTGCGCGCTGCTCTGCCAAGAATACCTGCTCTTCTGCATAGGTTTGCTTGAGCGCTGCGAGTGCTTCTTTGGCTGTGTCTGCGCGGATCTGCTCTGGTGTGCGTGTGGCCGCGGTAGGCGTGCTGCTATTGCCGCCAGGTGTTGCAGCAGGCCCACCGCCTGTCGCGTCCAAGCCTATGCCTATACTTGCAGTAAGCGCATCGGCGCGCAGTTTTTGCAGGTTGTTTATTTGCGCTTCGAGCAGCTTCACCTTTCCGGCACCTTCTTCTGTGCTGGAGTCTATTACTGCGGCCATATCGCGCAGGCTCTGTATATTGCCTTCCAGCTTGCCCCAGTCTGATGCTGCCGCATACTCTTTCGTAGTGTCTGCGATGCCATTAAGGCTTTCTTGAAACTCTGCCAGATTGGTATACAGGGTGGGGCTCAGTAGCCCATCTTTCCAATAGCTCAGGCCAAGGGTTTCTTGAAGTTGAGCGCTCACCTTATTGGTGCTTGATAGGCTATTTACGGCATCATTGAAAAACTTAACCGTAGATCTGGCAGCATTGGATAGCACGCCTTCGCCATTTTCTACGCTCAATATGAATCCTTCCCAAGCACTTGTGAGCTTAGTAACATCTCCCGTCAGCGTATTGAGTTGCTCTTCTGCCATCTTTTTGGCGGCGCCGCCGGCATCATTGAGCTTCTCTTCGAGCACGGCAGCGGCATCTGAGTTCTGCGCGAGTATCAATGCTTGGTTACTGGCTTCGAGCCCAAATAGACTGATAGCTGTTTTTGTCTTGTTGGTACTCGCGTTGATAAGCTCCATGGCTTCATTCCAGCTCATGCCAGATTGCGCCAGCTTACCGAAGATAGCCCGCAGACCTGTACCGGCAGATTCTGCGCGCATACCCCTATCTACGAGCGTACCTATGAGCGCCGTGGTGCGCTCTATGCTCAGCCCGGCTGCTGCCGCAGATGGCGCGGCTTGGGTCATGGCAAATTTGAATTTTTCTATATCCAG
>Ga0306898_1000210_pt1 | contig 24070 bp, 22 predicted proteins | sample AntRauMFilla1564_FD_190424 | JGI IMG/M metagenome (GOLD analysis project Ga0306898, IMG submission 190424) | Saline lake microbial communities from Rauer Islands, Antarctica - Metagenome Filla 1 #564 (v2) (version 2) | ecosystem: Environmental > Aquatic > Non-marine Saline and Alkaline > Saline ...
GATCGAATCATTGTGAATGTCTTGGTGCCGGAATTGATTGCAATAGAGCGTGGCGATGTGGCGGTATTCCGGGACCCCGGTGGTTGGCTCGGTTCAATTCCAACCGTGCAGAAAGAACCAATTCAAGAGGCCTTTGACTTTGTGCTGGGAACCTTTGGCATCACCGCCCCTGATTCTGCAGAGCACCTGGTCAAGCGCGTGATTGGCTTGCCGGGCGATGTTATTTCTTGCTGCGACCCAGAAGGTCGCCTAATCATCAATGGCGTCGCCATTGATGAGGCTTATCTTCGCTCAGGCTCGATTCCCTCCGAACTTGAGTTTGATGTCACAGTTCCAGCTGGTAGCTATTGGGTGCTGGGGGATAACCGTCAGAACTCAACCGATTCGCGCTACCACCAGGACTTACCTTCTGGCGGCTTTGTCAAACAGGAATATATGGTTGGAAGAGCGGTGGTTGTGAGCTGGCCTTTTGAGAACTGGAATTGGCTGGATAACTTCCCAGACACCTTTAGCGGTGTTCCTAAAAGTAGCAACTCCAAATAGTGTCTTCTCCTAATCTTGATCTAGAGCTGAGGCTCTTAGAGCGCTACGACCGAGTGATTTGTTTGGATGAGGTCGGCAGGGGTTCTTTGGCCGGCCCGGTTGCCGTTGGGGCGAGCGTCATCACACACGAAACTGCAAGCTTTATTCCCAAGGGACTAAGGGACAGCAAACTGATTCTTGAATCAAAAAGAGATTCAATCGCCGAGCTTGCGATGGCTTGGGTTCAAAATAATGTCGGCTTTGCATCGAGTGACTTCATCGAATCTGATGGCATCTCAAAGGCATTGGCGAAGGCCGCTTTAGCGGCCTTTGAGCCACTGGTGAATGGGAAAACGGTCATCTTGCTGGATGGCTCGCAGAATTGGTTAAAGGATTTGGGAATTGAGGTTTTGATGCAAGTCAAGGCCGATCGAGATTGCGCTGGAGTGTCGGCTGCAGCGCTTATTGCCAAAGTTCAAAGAGATCAGCTGATGCGGGAGTATCACCTGGAGTATCCGCTTTATGGCTGGGCTTCGAATAAGGGATATGCCTCGGAGTCTCACATCCAAGCGATTCAATCGCTTGGGCCAACCAAGCACCACCGTCACAGTTGGCTGACAAAGATCCTCGCTGAGGGGCAAGCACTTTTTTAGAGGTTTAGACTTAGGGGCATTATGGATGAGAACGAGTTTGAAGATTACGATCGGGAAGCCGAACTAGCTCTTTATCGCGAGTATCGCGACGTGGTAAAGATGTTTCGCTACGTTGTAGAAACCGAGCGCCGCTTTTATCTTGCAAACGAGGTCGAGCTAAAAAGAATCGACACCCCAACCGATTTTTACTTTGATCTAAATATGCAAGATGTTTGGGTTTGGGATATTTACCGCACTGACCGCTTTGTGAAGCAGGTCAAGGTGATGACCTTCAAGGACGTCAACGTCGAAGAGATTGGCAATAAAGACATCGAGATACCAAAAGAACTAGCAGTAGGCGAATAGCCGGAGTTATTCACAGATCTCAAAACCTCAAGCATTCAAGCTGAAAAATCTTGGATGCTTTTGGCATGTATTTAGATTCTGAGAAAGAAGCCACCATCTTGTGGTCACTGCTATCCGAGCCGGGGGACCAGTTGGCGCACCTGATTTTCGCTCATCGTGGCCCAGCCGCAATCTCAGATTTCAAGTCCGGCAAGGCCAAAAAGCTCTGGCCCGAAATCATTGGATCCGAAGCTTCCGAATTCGGCCACGAGCTGCCGGCACTTTTTGAACGGTTGGCAATGAGAATCGATACCCTGAGCGTTTCTCAACGTGTGGAGCGCGCGATTCGCTGGTCTGCCAGGCCGGTGTTTCCGGACGAATCGCCGGTTTTGTGGAGTAAGTTTCAGGATCTTGGCCACAGCGCCCCATATTTACTGTGGGTTGCGGGTGATATTTCCACTCTCGAGCAAGAGAGTGTCGCAATAGTCGGAACCAGGAGACCAAGTTCTTTTGGAATTGAAAATAGCGGGCTTCTGGTTTCACAGCTGCGACTTCCGGTGGTCTCCGGGGGAGCCTCGGGAATTGACGCTGCCGCCCACAAGGCGGCACTTGACCTGAAGCTTCCAACCTTTGCATTTATGGCCGGTGGCATAGATCGTGCTTACCCACTTGAGAATTGGCCACTATTTCATCAGATGGTGCGATCTGGCGGAGCGCTGATTTCCGAAACCTCGCCTGGCACGGCCCCGACTCGCTTTCGCTTTTTGCTGCGCAATAGGTTGATCGCAGCGGCCGGAGATTCTCTTTTCGTGGTTGAAGCGGGCTATCGTTCGGGATCTAGAAATAGCGCCAATCACGCTCGAAACCTCGGCAGGGATGTTTACGCAGTGCCGGCAAGATTTGGAAACACCGTGCCGCAGGGCACTAACGCCATGATCAAGGAGGGCCTGGCGCTTGCTTGGCAGATGCAAGATGGTCACCAGGTAGAGCCGAGCTGGATTCAAAAGCGCATTCAAGACGCGATTTTTGACGGTGCCATCGGTGATCAGCAGATAGCTGTGGAATCTGGAATCTCGCTTCAGCTGGTGGCTAAGAATCTAGCCTTGATGCGCCTCAACTGAGTGCACCCCTGGTTTTGAGTCTGTAAATAAATCAAAATTCTTGTAAAAATCTTTTGACTGGGCGATCAAGACATAAGAGGATCAGCAAGCCTGTCTTAATCGCTGGCGGTTGCTTTATTGCTCGAGTTAGCAGGCAAAATATTGGCCATATTGTTGCAATGGATTCGACTCCCTCGATTTAGTTCACAGAAGCGGCATTTTTTTCTAAGCTGACCTTCCAGTGCCGAACCACGCTGTTGAGCTAGCCGATAAGCCCGATTTTGACTCTAATCTTGACTAATGGAGAAACTGATTACGGAGCGCGAAGGCTTTATTAAAAGCCTGCAAGCCCGCGGCTCTTCGGTAAATACCCTCAAGGCTTATCAATCAGACATAAAAGATCTGCTTGAGTTCTTATTCGCAAGCAAGGCGGAGTTCGAATTGGACTCAATAAGAAATTGGCTGTTTGTAATTTCAGAAGCCGGCGCGACTAAGAGCACTTTGGCTAGAAAAACTTCTTCAGTTCGAGCTTTTAGCTCCTGGCTATTCGAGCGCGGCGTGTTGGAATCGGACCCCGGATTGAGGCTTCGATCTCCTAAGCTCGATCGAACTCTGCCCAAGGTTGCGACTGAAAATGCGTTAGGGGAGGTTTTTGACTCTCTCAAGGCTCTGGCAACCAGGGACGATCCCACTTCGCTCATGCAGCTTTGCACGATGGAGCTTTTATATGCCACCGGTATGCGGGTAAGTGAGCTGGCTGGCCTAAATGTCTCTGATGTAGATTTTTCTAGAAACCTATTGCTAGTAACGGGCAAGGGCAACAAGCAAAGAATGTTGCCCTACGGAGCGCCGGCCGCAGCTGCGATGGAGGAATGGATTCGATTCGGTAGGGTGCGGTTTTTATCGGAGTCAACGGACGATGCCCTATTGATCACCTCAAGAGGCAAAAGAGTGGGGGTCAGACAGCTTTATTCTCTTGTTGCAGACCAGCTAGCCAAGACCACAACCGGTAAAGCCGGGCCACACACCCTTCGACATTCGGCCGCTACGCACCTTTTGGATCACGGTGCTGACCTGCGTGCTGTTCAGGAAATTCTCGGGCACTCTTCTTTAGTTACCACCCAGATTTACACCCACGTTTCCGTGGAACGGCTGCGCGCCTCTTTCGAACAGGCCCATCCCAGGGCCTAAGCAGTGAGGATCGCCGCATTTGTTTTTCCCATCAGATAAAGCGGTGATATGTAGCCAAACTTTGATCTTGCGGAAAAGTGAACGCAGTTTTCGCAGTGGCTTTTATACTCTGAATCCGCTTGGCAATGAGTCCCAATCACCTCGCCAGTCATTACAGTTGCTCCTTGAATCAGCTTGGAGCAGACCGGCTCGAAGGTCGCCAAATAGCCAGCCTTAGTTCTGACAGTGATGATGTCCCGGTCTACCACTTTTCCGACAAAGTGAACCTCGCCGGCTTGAGGTGAGCTCACCTGATCACCAAGAGGAATCGCAAAATCTACGCCCCTGTGACCGGCGCCGTATTTTGTCACCGGAGCAATATATTGCTGCAGCTGCTCGGTTTGGAAATAGGGAATCGGGTCCGCCCAAATTTCGATGGGTTTTGGGCTGAGGGCTGAAATGAAGATTCCCAGGATGGCAAGTAATTTAGTCATACCCAAAGCATGAAATAAATCAGCGGTAGCTTTTCGCAGTAAACCCAAAACAGTGGAAAACACTAGGTTTGCTTGGTATGGTTATAGAACGTTCTGCCTTCAGGCAAAGCGAATTCGCGTATTCCAATCAAGCTTGATAGCTCAGTCCCTTTTAGGGTGCTGCCGAGCTGGGATGCCAGGGTTTTGGCCATCCGGCTGAAGCACAAAACTGAGTGGGCGTGTTTTCGCGCCTAAAGGAGGGCCTAATGGCCACAGTAACAGTCCGCCAGCTTCTAGATGCTGGTGTTCACTTCGGGCATCAAACCAAGCGTTGGAACCCCAAGATGAAGCCTTTTATCCTCACTGACCGCTCCGGCATCTACATCATCGATCTGCAGCAGTCGGTCGGGTTTATCGATGAGGCCTATAACTACGTTCGTGATCTTGTCGCAAACGGCGGGTCAATCATGTTTGTTGGCACTAAGAAGCAGGCTCAGGGAGTTATCTCCGATGAGGCCCAGCGTGTGGGCCAACCGTTCATCAACGAGCGCTGGTTGGGTGGTCTTTTGACCAACTTCAACACCGTTAATAAAAGAATTCAGCGCCTCAAGGAGCTAGAAGTCATGGACTTCACCGATGCTCCAAAGATCGGCCTCACCAAGAAGGAGCTTCTGATTCTTCGCCGTGAGAAGGACAAGTTAGTCAAAGTTTTGGGCGGTATCCGCAACATGGCAAAGGTCCCTTCGGCTCTTTGGGTCGTCGACACTAACAAGGAGCACCTTGCAATTACTGAAGCTCGCAAGCTAGGCATTCCAGTAATCGCAATCCTTGACACCAACTGTGATCCAGATGATGTCACCATCGGTATTCCTGGTAATGATGACGCAATTCGCGCCATCGAGATCTTGACCAAGGTGATTGCGGACGCAGCTGCCGACGGCATGATTGCCCGTCACTCCAAGGATGACCAGACCGCTGAGCCACTAGCTGACTGGGAGCGCGAGCTTCTAGAGTCAACCCCAGCAGTTGCTGAGACGGCTGCTACCGAAGCGGCCCCGGTTTCCGGTACCCCCGAAGCTGAGACTCCAGCTGTAGCTGAAGTTCCTGCCGAAGTTGTCGCCGAGCCTGCAGCAGAGGCAGTGGTTGAGACCCCAGCAGTTGCAGAAACCCCAGCAGTTGCAGAAGCCCCAGCCGAAGAGGCTAAGACTGAGAAGGACGCTTAAGCATGGCTAACTACACCGCTCAAGATGTAAAGGCACTTCGCGAGAAGTCGGGCGCCGGCATGATGGACTGCAAGGGTGCCTTGGATGAGGCCGACGGCAACATCGATAAGGCTTTTGAGGTTTTGCGCCTCAAGGGCCTCAAGGGTGTTTCCAAGCGCGAAGGCCGCACAACTTCAAATGGCCTAGTAGTGGCTCGTGTCTCTGATGGCGTGGGCTACATGATTGAGCTGGCTTGCGAAACCGACTTTGTTGCAAAGTCGGAGAACTTCATTGCACTTGCCGACTCCTTGGCCGATGCGATTGCTGCGGCCGGGGCTACCGATGTTGCATCTGCTTTAGCTGCACCCCACGGCGCACAAAACGTTGGTGATGCAATCATCGACAAGGCCGCAATCATGGGCGAGAAGGTGGAACTTCGTAAGGTCGAGGTTGTGAAGGCCTCGGGTATTGATTCCTACTTGCACCGCACCTCGAAGGATCTTCCACCCCAGGTGGGCGTTCTTTTGGGCTATGAGGGAACCGACTCGGAGACTGCGCACGATGTTGCAGTCCACATCGCAGCCTTCAGCCCGACCTACCTATCCCGCGAAGATGTTCCAGCCGAGATCGTTGCCAAAGAGCGCGAAATCGCCGAGGAGACAGCTCGCAATGAGGGTAAGCCCGAGGTGGCAATGCCAAAGATCATTGAGGGTCGGGTCACCGGCTTCTTCAAGGAGAACTGTCTTTTGGACCAGGACTTTGCAAAGGACAATAAGCAGTCCGTTGCGAAAGTTTTGGAAACTGCAGGCCTCAAGGTGACAGGCTTTATTCGGATGCGAGTTGGCGTCTAAATCTTCCAATAACTTATAAACGGGCTCGGTCATTTGACCGGGCCCGTTTCTATTTGAGCCCTAGGATTGGTCGAAGAAACTGTGAAGTGCAAATCTGGAGGTAATTATGGTGAATCGCAAGCGCCGAGTATTACTTAAACTCTCCGGGGAAGCTTTTGGTGGCGGTTCTTTAGGGGTAAATCCGGACATAGTTTCCGAGATAGCCAAGGACATCGCTGCGGCCAGCCAGAAGGTGGAAATTGCAATCGTTGTTGGCGGTGGAAACTTCTTCCGAGGTGCAGAACTCTCGGGGCGAGGAATGGATCGCGGCCGCGCTGACTATATGGGCATGCTCGGCACGGTTATGAACGCTTTAGCTTTGCAAGACTTCATTGAGCAAGCTGGCGCTCAGGTGCGGGTGCAATCAGCTATCACTATGGCTCAAGTGGCCGAGCCCTACCTCCCGCTCCGCGCAATTCGGCACATGGAGAAGGGCCGCATCGTGATCTTCGGTGCTGGAGCTGGTTTGCCATATTTTTCTACCGACACCGTAGCTGCGCAAAGAGCGCTTGAGATTCATGCTGATGAGGTTTTGGTTGCCAAAAACGGTGTGGACGGGGTTTACTCGGCTGACCCTAAAAAAGACCCGAAGGCGAAAAAGCTTACCCAGGTGAGCTACCAGGAGGCCCTGGTTCGAGGCCTAAAGGTTGTGGACGCAACAGCATTCTCGCTGTGCATGGATAATCAGATGCCGATGCGCGTTTTTGGTATGGATGAAATTTCGGATGCTCTATTGGGCAAGCCGGTTGGCACAAGAGTTACACCTTAGTTTCTAAGAAAGAGGAAGAAATGATCACCAACATTCTGGCGGAAGCCAAGGACAAGATGGAAAAGTCTCTGGAAGCTACCAAGGACGATTTTGCATCGGTTCGAACTGGAAGAGCGAACCCGGGTCTCTTCCAGAAGATCATGGTGGATTATTACGGCACGATGACCCCGCTTGGCCAGCTCGGTGCAATCTCGACACCCGAGGCCCGGACCATCTTGATCAACCCTTACGATAAAAGCGCGCTAGGTTCAATTGAAAAGGCACTAATGGCGATGCCGAACCTTGGCGCTCAGCCCAACTCCGATGGCAATGTCATCAGGGTCAACCTACCCGAGCTCACCGAGGAGCGTCGTAAGGAATATGTCAAACTAACCCGAGATAAAGCTGAGCACGGTCGGGTATCGATTCGCAACATCCGCCGCAAAGGCATGGAAGATCTTCAGGGTGTGAAAAAAGATGGCGGCGCTGGTGAGGATGAAGTAGAGCGCGGCGAGAAGGAGCTCGAAACAACCACCAAGGCACACATCGACCGCATCGATGAGGCACTGAAGAATAAAGAAGCCGAACTTCTCGAGGTTTAGTTGGAAGAGTCTAAAACCGCGAAACTTGGAACCCGACTCGCCGTCGGTTCTACACTGGGTGGCGTATTCCTACTGACTCTGACTTGGTCTCCACTAGTGATCTTGATGGTGTCGATTGCCTCCGCCATAGCGGTCTTTGAGCTCGCCTCGGCCATGCGGACCGCAGGGTGGTTCGTGCCAAGAATCCCTGCCACTATTGCGGCTTTTGGAATTCCTTGGGCAGCGTTTTATTTCTCAACCCAGGGCCAATGGCTCTCGGTCGCGGCTTCTGTAGTTTTCATGGTCAGCTGGCGGCTGTTGTTTTTGGTTGTCACAAAAACCGAGCAGAGCTTGAAGCAAACCCTCAGAGATTTTGGGGCAAGTGCCTTTGTTGTGATTTATGTGCCACTGCTTTTGAGCTTTGCGGCACTAATTGTAAATAAACCGATGGGGGTGATTTGGATATTTGGCACGGTCTTCACCGTGGCTCTCATTGATACCTTTGGCTATCTGTTTGGACGTTTTTTCGGTAAAACCAAACTATCACCGGTGATTAGCCCGAAAAAGACCTGGGAAGGCCTAGTGGCTTCAATTCTTGGAGCTTTTGTGGGAGGGGTTACAACCGCTTTGCTGCTTGGAGCCCCGTTATGGTTCGGGTTTATCTTCGGTGCCGCACTATTGGTGAGTTCGGTTACTGGAGACTTGTCTGAGTCTTTGATTAAAAGAGATTTAAATGTGAAGGATATGGGTAATGTTCTTCCCGGCCATGGTGGCATGATGGACCGAATAGATTCTTTACTACCTTCTGTTTTTGTGGCTTACCTACTAACCAACATCGTTTTCTAATAAGGGGCTGATTATGGATTTTCCTAACACTTTCACCGGCGTTCTGGGTTATGACCCAAAGGCTGTTGACGCTCTGATGGCTCGAGTGAAAAGACAGTACGAGGATCAGGGTCTTGACTTGATTTCCTCTGGAATGCTGGTTGAGACAAGGTTTGACTTAGTCGGCGGTGGTTACCAAGTTCTTGCTGTTGATGCGGCTTTGGCGAGGCTCGCAGACACTTTTGAGCTTAAAGAGCAATCCGAGCGATTGGCCCGATTGGGAAAGCGCGTAATTTTGAGTGAACTCGAAGAAATGGATGTTGAGATTCAAAGAGTTTTAGAACTCGGGGCAGTCGGAGCATTTGATTACGCGAAGCGCGGCTACAACAAGCGCGATGTGACCAAGACGCTCAAGATGATTTTGGCATTTGGCGGTTTAGACAAGGTGGACAGTTTTGTGTTGCGCAGTCAGGTGCTAAGAAAGTCTCGTTCCGGTCTCGATAGAAACCAGGTTGATGAGTTTTTAGCTCTTGTAACCGCAGCTTCGACTAGGGCTCGCCTCACAGCATAATTGCGTAAAATAGCTATCAACACATAGGCTTATAGCCCAATAACAGGGAGCTCAATGGGAAGACACTCGGCCAAGCGTGCGAATCGCCGCTCGGCTATCCCTACTTTGGGCTTCTTTTTTGTAGCCGGATTAGTGATGGTATCCGCTGTGGATCCTTACTCTGGCAACCTGGCATCGGCTGGCACAATGCAGACTTTCGAGCAGGATGATCGCAAGAATCAGCAGTTAGAAATTGTGCAAGTTTCGGGGGACGGGTTTGAGCGTGGCGGATTCGAATTGGTCTCTGGAGCTCGGGCGACCAAGCTGTTCGTGAATTCCGCCCCTTACCCTTCGCCGGACACCGCCAAAGGCGTAGCGCTTGAGTTAGTAACAGCACGTGGTTGGGACTACGACCAATTCTCTTGTTTGGTAAAGCTTTGGGAGCGAGAAAGCAACTGGCGAGTCAACGCGACAAATAAGTCCTCCGGGGCCTATGGAATTCCGCAGTCTCTTCCAGCTTCAAAGCTTGCCAGCGCCGGAGCAGATTGGCGCACCAACCCCGAGACTCAAATCAAGTGGGGCTTAGGTTATATCTCGAGTCGTTACGGTTATCCGTGCGGAGCGCTAGCCCACTCGGATGAGAACAACTGGTACTAAATGAACCCCAATCGCTCTCGAAAGCGTTCAAGACGGCCCGAGGCGCTAGATCTAGATTTAAACCGGGTTCGCACTTCTATGCCAAAGACCGAGCTAAAGCGAGGCATTGAATTTTCGGTGCAGCAGTCATCTGGTGGCAATGCTGAAGCTGGTAAGACCTGGATGTGCCCGGTTTGCTCAATTTCTATTGAGCAAGGCCTGACTCACACGGTCGCCTGGGATCTGCATCGCGGAGTCGAGACCAGAAGGCACTTTCACAACCACTGCTGGAAACTCTTTGATGGGCAGCTTTTATGAACCAAGAGATTAGAGCCGCAACAGAACTTCCCGCTATTCGAGAAGATATCGAACTTCAGACTGCAGATGGTGAAGTCTTGGTCGGGGAGCTGGCAATGCCCCTATCGGGGAAGCCGGTGGCAACCCTGGTGACCCTTCACCCACTTCCAACCCACGGTGGATTTATGGATTCACACATTCTTCGTAAGGCGGCAAACCGTCTTCCTGCCCTAATAAATGTCGCGGTATTGCGCTTCAACACCAGGGGGACCGAGTCACCCAGGGGCAAATCAACCGGCTCATTTGACTCGGGTAATTCTGAAAAGTTTGATGTTGCGGCCGCGATTCAATTTTGTGAGAATCGGGGACTTCCAACCCCCTGGCTGATCGGTTGGTCTTTTGGGACCGAACTGGCTATTAAATATGGGCCAGAAAACAAGATACTTGGGGCAATTCTTTTATCACCACCGCTTCACCGAGCCACCGAGCAAGACCTCACGGCCTGGAACCCGACTCAGAGGCCGTTGATTGCCTTTGTTCCGGAGCTCGATGATTATCTCAAGCCTCAAGAGGCCGCAATCCGCTTCGGAGTAGTGAATTTAGCAAAGGTGATTTCATTTGACGGCGAGAAGCATCTGTGGGTGGGGGAGTCCGCCACCAAAAAGGTGCTCAACGGTATTGCGGATATTGTGGTGCCAGGTTCGGCGCCATTGCCATCAACTTTTTAGCGCAGTTGCTGCTTCGGTATCCAGACTTCGCGAACAATTAGCAGAACCGAAGCGGCCACTGGAATCGCGATTAGTGCTCCCAGGACTCCAATCAGAGTTCCACCAACTAGGGCCGCGATTACCACCAGAGCGCCAGGAACTGAAACGGCCTTGCGCATCACTCTGGGGCTCACTAGGTAAGCCTCAAGCTGAAGATAAATAATATAGTAAATGCCAACCACGATCGCGGTCTGAGTTCCGGAAACAAAAGAAACTCCGGTCACAAGTATTGCCGATGCGGTTGCACCAACCAGCGGAATCAGAGCCAATAAGAAAGCTACCAGCGACAATAGCAGCGCAAATGGCACACGCATTATGGTGAGAAATATAAACAGTGCGATTGCGTGTACTAGAGCGATGGAGGTCTGTCCCATCAGCCAACGGCCCACCGAGAGGGCAACCTGATCGGTTATTTTCCTGAACCGCTCCCGCTTTGACGCCGCGACCAAATTCGCTAGGTAATCTTTCATTGGCTCAAGTGAAGCCATGAAGTACAGGGTCAAAATGACCACAATCACAAAGCCAAGAACGCCGGAAAGGATGCCGATGCCGACCTGCAAGAGGCCACCCACTAATGCTGGCCAGTTATCGCTATTTGTAATAAAAGTAATTGCGGAGTCCGCAGCTACGGTGATGCCACCACCCAGTTGGTCATCGAGCCGCGAAACCAAATCGGTAGACACCAGGGTGTCTGCAATTGCGGGAATTCGCTCAATCAGCTTGCCAGCCTCGTTCACAGCAGTTGGCAAAATAGCCCAGACTAAAAGTGCTACCGCTCCCAAGAATCCGGTCACAACAATTGTCACTGCCAAGGGTCTTGGCAAATTAGCTTTTCGAAGGGCTCTGATCAGAGGGTCTAGGCCTAGAGCAAGAAATAGTGAGATGCCAACATAGGTCAAGATTGTGGCGATTTGCTGAATCGCGCCACCTAAAACAATCGCGACTAAAACACCCAAGCCGCCGAGTAGCCCAATCTGAAATGGGTTTGACAACTTAGTGCGCTGTTCCATGATCTCTCCCTTGATTCAATTGCTCAGTTACCAAGTTACGCAGGTTTTCAAGATATGTCTCGATAGCCGCCGTTTGATTTTGTAATACGGTGATATTTTGCTCGGCCTTTAGCTCAATGTCTTTTGCATTGAGCTTTGCTAATTGAGTCAGATTCCTGCTCTCGATCTGGGCTGCATGCATCAGTGCCTCCGCCTGATCCCTTGCCTCTTGCAAAATTGTGCGCTGAGTGCCTGCGGCTTGCAACTCAAGGGTCTCTATCTCAAGGCGCAGACCTGCAATGCTTTGATTCAGACCCGATAGGTCTGCGATTGCGCTTTCCAGGTAGCCCTGGGTGGTTGCCACTGCCTCCTGATGTTTGGTTTGATACTCCTGTTCGGCATCGAGCCGACGAGCCGCCAGGGCCGCCTCGAGCTTGGCCTGCTGTTTTTGTTTTAGTTTTCCCTGGATGTCTAGGTCGTTGGTAATCAGGTTCACTTTTGCGGCGTGCTCGGCTTCTAGTTTTGCACTTAGCAAATCCATCTCACGCTTAGTGGTGGCTCTCAGAGCCGCCACTTCAGTAGCGGCGAGTCCTCTAGCCTGCGCATTCTGAATCTCATTTGCACGAGTGAGGCTTTGGGCATTTTTGACTGCCTGCTCCACGAGCTGTCTTGCCTCTGATTCGGCAATATTCAAAATTCTCGTGGCTCTTCGATTAGCTTCTATGATCGTGGCTTCGTAGTTCGACTCAGCCTGATCTACCATTTCCACGGTGGCTAATTCGGCCCTCTTGGTTATTTGCTGGGCGGCTATTTGGGAGTTTTGTTCTAGCTCGGTTGCAATCAGGTGGGCACTCGAAAGAATCATGGCAGCCTTAGACCCGAGGGCGGCAAAGTTTGGCTTTTCGGTTTGGCTAACGGTGAGTTGAGCGCCTTCAAGGCTGGCCAAAGCGTTTTTTAGTTCAATTTCAGATTCTGCGGCTAGTTCCTTGAGGCGCACCAGCTCGGAATTTATTTCGTTTATTTCGCGCTCGACCATCGCAGGGTCGTAACCTTTGCGAACTAGTTCAAAGCGATTGAATTCTTGCGCCAAGGCGGGTCCTTTGCAGCCTGCGGGTAAACTTGTGAAGGCTAACAAAGTCTACCTATGAGGAACCCCTATGCGTTTATGGCTAGCATTCACCACCTTCTGCTTGGGCCTAGTGCTCACTGCAGTGGGATTGGTCAATCAGCTAGACAATCGACCCTTGAACATGATTGTTGCCAACCAGAGCATGCAGCAGCAAACCAACTTTGTCATGATTCCCAACAGCGTGCTCACTTCCTATGCCGGCGAGGTTCGAGTGAGAGCCGAGCAGAGCGGGCAAGTTTTTTTAGGGGCCGCCCGCCAATCTGATATCGAAGCTTGGCTTGGAAGCACTCAGTTCACCAAGCTGGCCCTGAGAATCAACCCGGAGACTGAGGTGGTGCAGCTTGCTGAGCTGGAAATTTCTGGTGATGGTGAGCTGGCAAATCCGGTTGGGTCAGATATTTGGCGAGATTTTGCCCTTGAGCAAGATATTGCAAGCTTGAACATCCCCGAGGGAAATGAAACCGCTTTGCTAATTGCAACAAACGGTTTTGAGTTGGCGCCGCGTGAGGTTCGCGTTATTTGGGATTTGCCGAACGAGCCCAATCCATTGGCGCCCACAACTTTGATTGGCTTGGGTTTCATGCTTATTGGAGCTGGATTGGCGGTTTGGGCTTTTTGGTATTACAACAAGCATTCGCGCCCAACCAGGCGCAAGGGCCCCAAGCCTCCAAGGCGCAAGGGCAGAATAAAGGTTATTTCTCAGGCTGGTCCTGGCCCAGTGAGCGAGAGAAGGGCGGCGCGTGGAGCTGGTTTTGTGGCCCTTGTATTGACACCGATTCTTCTAGCGGGCTGCGCCCCGGAGTACGTCTCTCCAGTTTTGAATCCGAGTCCATCTGCTGCTTCGGATATTCTCACTCCGGTGATGACTAAATCCCAACTGGAGAGAGTCCTTGCGGAAGTCGTCTTAGCGGTATCGGTTGCAGATGAGAATTTGGACCGAGAAAGTCTTGAGGTGAGGGTGGATGGACCGGCTCTGATCGTCAGGCGCTCGGCCTATAACCTGGCTCGCAAAAAAGATGACGGCTCGGGTCCTGAACCGATACTTGCCGCTCCCATCCAGCTGTTTTTACCCTCAGCTACCGACACTTGGCCGCGCTCGGTAATGGTGGTGACTGGCGCTGATGATCGACTGCAGCTACTGGTGATTAGGCAAGAAAGCGTCAGAGATAACTTCAAGCTCTACCAGTACATGGACCTATTACCCGGCATTGTGTTTCCGGAGGTGGCAGCCGAAACCGTGGGAGCAAATGCTGTGAAGCCAGATAGCAGATTCCTGCAAGTTACTCCAGGGGTTTTACCCGAGGCGGTTGGTGGGTTGTTGAATGAAGGGCTTGACTCTTCTTGGGCGAGCGTGCTGGATGGCCAGAATCAATACATAGTTGATGTTTCCTCGGTGCAACGAGGTTTGACTGAAACTCTAAGTAACGCGAACGTTGATTTTGCTCACGCCATTACCAAGGATTCGCCGGTGCTTTTGGCCACCGTGGACGGGGGAGCGCTGGTGGGTCTTTATATGACCGATACCTACACGATAATTCCAAAGCTCCCCGGGGATGCGGTTGCCATCTCGGGGGATGAAGCCATCCTGCTGGGAACCGGTGGCTCTGCCACCGGGATTGAGACCCGCTATGGCGCGATGCTCTTGTTTCATGTTCCGATTGCTGGTTCCGATGCCAGGGCTACGCTTCTAGGGGCTAGCCAACAACTTCTAACCGCTATAGCCCTTGGAGCCCGATGACGAATTTTGGCGCAGCATTTGATCTTTCCGGGCTTTCTGAGAAACCAGCGGGTGGATTAACGGTAACCGACTGGCTGGTAAGGGCTGACGAGGACACACTGCGTGCTTACCTCAAGCTATCCGAGAGCGCCCCGGTGCTAATGCTGATTGCCGATGCCAGCCAGGAATCAGTCAGGGTAAGAGCCCTATTGGTGGAGATTCTTTCTAAATCCGAGGGGCGCTTTGCAGGCTTGGAGGTCGACCTAGTCGCGAATCCCGAACTAGCCCAAGCGGTGGGGATAAGTGAAGCTCCTGCGATGTTGGCGATTTTAGCCGGCCAACCCGCACCCTTATTTAAGGGCGAAGCTAGCCAGGAGCAAATCCTAAAAGTATTGCAACAAGTCCTAGAGCTTTCCAAACAGAACAACCTGACGGCAAGGTTCTCGCTAGGGGCTGCCCCCAAGGCCGAACCAGAGCTTTCCCCTGAGCACCAAAGTGCCTATGAGGCAATCGAGCGGGGGGATCTTGAAGGTGCCAAGCTTATTTATGAAAAGCTAACTGTTGAATACCCCAAGGACAACGACGCCATCGCAGGGCTTGCCCAAGTTGAACTTATGATCAGGATGCAACTTGAGCCGGCGCCGGATTCTTTGAGTCAGCTTCTATTTGCGGCTGACCAGGCTTTTCTAGCCGGCGATGCGGCCGGATCTTTTGGCCTATTGCTGGATCGGTTTGCCGATGATTTCGAGAACCGCGAAGCAATCAGGGATCGCCTGATATCGCTTTTTGTGGTGGTTGGGGATATTCACCCCGAGGTGCTTGAGGCTCGTAAGCGCCTGAGCATGCTGATGTTTTAGGTCAGTAGGAACCAAATTGCGCCCAGTGGCGGGACGCTAATTAGGGCTGACTGGCGCTGACCATTATGCGGAATTGCTTCGGTAGTAACTTTTCCAAAATTTCCGACCCCGCTGCCGCCATAGTTTTCCGAATCAGTGTTTATGATTTCTTGCCAAGTGCCAGGCTTGGGTAAGCCGATTCGAAAATCATGCTGTGGATTAGGGGAGAAATTTACTACAGCCGCCATTGAGTTCCCCGCCTTATCGAATCGAAGAAAACTCAGAATGTTTTGATCGGCATTGCCGCCGTCAATCCATTGGAAGCCTTCAGGCTGATGGTCCAACTCCCATAGGGCCGGGGTTTTTCGGTACTGCTGGTTGAGATCGGAAACTAATTTCTGCATCCCCTGGTGGGGGGCATGGTCCAGCAGCCACCAATCGAGTTCTCTGGACTCGGACCACTCGGAAGGTTGAGCAAATTCTTGACCCATAAACAAAAGCTTTTTGCCCGGGTGCGACCACATGAATGCTAGATAGCTACGCATATTTGCCAGTTTTTGCCAGCGATCACCCGGCATTTTGCTCAATAGGGAGCCTTTGCCGTGAACCACTTCATCGTGGCTGATTGGCAAGACGAATTTCTCGTCGTAGGCGTAGAGCATCGAGAAGGTGATTTCTCCATGATGATATTTTCGGTACATCGGATCGCGCTGGATGTATTCCAAAGAATCATGCATCCAGCCCATATTCCATTTAAAGCCAAACCCAAGCCCACCTTGATCGGTGGGCTCTGATACTCCGGGAAAAGCGGTTGATTCTTCGGCAATCATCATGATCCCGGGGTTTCTTCGATAGGCGGTGGCGTTGGTTTCTTGCAGGAACCTAATGGCGTCTAGATTCTCTTTGCCACCGAATTCATTGGGGAGCCACTCTCCGTCTTTGCGGCTGTAATCCAAATAGAGCATGGAAGCCACGGCGTCAACCCTCAGGCCGTCGACGTGAAACTCTTCGAGCCAGTAGTTCGCATTGGCAACTAAAAAGTTACGAACCTCGGTGCGGCCGAAGTTGAAAACGTGGGTGCCCCAGTCGGGCTGGTCTCCTCTTCTGGGGTCAGCGTCTTCATAAAGCGCCTCACCGTCAAAGCGAGCAAGAGCCCACTCGTCTTTTGGAAAGTGGCCCGGCACCCAATCCAAAATCACGCCAATATCGGCGTTATGCAGCTCGTCAATCAAAAAGCGCAGGTCGTCGGGCGTTCCAAAACGAGCGGTTGGCGCGTAATAGCCAGTGACCTGGTAGCCCCAACTGCCCCCGAAGGGATGCTCCGCTAGCGGCATGAATTCGACGTGTGTGAAGCCAAGCTCGCGAACATAGGCAATGAGTTTTCGTGCGACTTCTCGATAGCTCTTTGTTGCACTCCAAGAACCTAAGTGAAGCTCGTAGGTGCTCATGGGCGCGTTCAGGGCGTTAGTGTTGGCACGTTTAGCCAGCCAAGCTTGATCTCGCCACTGATATCTGGATTGAGTTACTACAGAGCTAGTGGCAGGGGGAGCTTCGGTCCGCTGCGCCATGGGATCAATCTTGGTTAGCCAGTTACCGGCTTTAGTTTTGATTTGGAATTTATAAAGCGCCCCCGAATCGACCCCTGGAATAAATAGCTCCCATACTCCAGAGCTACCCATTGAGCGCATTGGGTAACAAGTGCCATCCCAAGAATTGAAATCGCCCACCACTTTCACGGCCACTGCATTCGGGGCCCATAAGGTGAAGCCCACCCCGCTGGTGTCTCCGAGGGAGTCCTCGGAGCTAATCAAGCGCGCCCCGAGAACTTTCCAGAGCTCTTCGTGTCGGCCTTCGGTAATCAGATGAAGATCAAGATCGCCAATTGTCGGGTCTTTGCTGTAAGAATCGCTGACGACCCAATCGGGCGCATTTTCATAGACGGCTCTAATTCGATATTCTTTTGGAGCGATTCCTTTTTGGCTGAACTCCCAGACTCCGGCTTCTTGGTGACTGAGTTCGAACCTTTCATTAGAAGTTTCGAGCCAAACGCTTTTCGCAAAGGGCCGCAGGGCTCGGTGCCGCCAGGTTCCATTGAGGGCCTGAATCCCCAGGACTTCGTGGGGATTGTGGTGAGAACCCTCGGCGAGTTTTTGAAATTCTTGCATCAGCGCAAAACTTTTAGAATGTGAGCCGGTTCGGTGAATGAATCTAGCTTTACGTAGCTGTGTTCACCGAAGCTGAATTCGGCTCCGGTAATCAAGTCCACCACTTGAAACTCGCCCGAGACCCCTAGCTCCCTAAGGTTTAGGTGAACGCTGGTTTCTCTTGCCGAATTGGGGTCCGTGTTACAAATAACCAAAATTGTGTTTGCCTCACCATTATTGTGCTCGGCAGCTAAATGCTTGGAGTAGACCAGAATTTCTGAATCATCGGATTGATGAACCTTGAGATTGCGAAGTTGCTCTAGAGCGGGGTTGGCCTTGCGAATTTGATTTAGCAGCTTCACCCTTGGCATTAGCGAAGCTGGGTCTTCGGTTGCAGGCCAACTGCGCAGCTTGATCTCAAATTTTTCGCTGTCAACATTCTCTTCGGCCCCGGGTCTGGCAACCGACTCGTAAAGTTCAAACCCGGCATACATTCCCCAGCTAGCACCCGCGGTGGCAGCGATTGTGGCACGAATCTTAAACGCGGGCTTTCCACCAAACTGCAGGTATTGAGTCAGAATGTCCGGGGTGTTTACCCACAGGTTCGGCCTAAAAAAGTCTGCCGAGTCGTTTGCTAATTCTCTCAGGTATTCGGCTAGTTCGGATTTAGAATTTCGCCACGGAAAATAGTTATAGCTCTGCTGGAAGCCAATTTTCCCGAGGGCGTGAACCATAGCGGGTCTTGTGAAGGCTTCGGCTAAAAATATGACCTCAGGGTTTTTCTGATTAACCTCCTTGATTAGTCGCTCCCAGAAACCAACGGGCTTGGTGTGGGGGTTATCGACTCTAAATATAAAAACTCCCAAGCCAATCCATTTGTTCATAATCCTTAGGACCTCTTGGTAAATACCCTCCGGGTCGTTATCGAAATTGATCGGATAAATGTCTTGATATTTCTTCGGCGGGTTCTCGGCATAAGCGATTGACCCATCGGCCAATTTAGTAAACCACTCCGGGTTTGTTTGGACCCAGGGATGATCCGGGGAGGCCTGCAGTGCTAGATCAAGCGCGATTTCGATATTGAATTCTTTCGCGGCCTGCAAAAAAGACTGAAAGTCCTTTTCTGTTCCAAGTTCTGGATGAATCGAATCGTGACCGCCGGATTCGCTCCCGATCGCCCAGGGTGAGCCGGGGTCCTGATCTGCGGGGTTCAAGGTGTTATTCGGCCCCTTACGGTGAGAGCTTCCAATTGGGTGAATTGGGGGAAGATATAAAACCTCGAATCCCATTTCATGGACTCGCTGCAACGACGTTATTGCGGTTTTGAAATTCCCCGAGGTGATTGACCCATCTTTATTTTTGATAGCCCCTTCGGACCTCGGAAAAAATTCATACCAGCTTCCAGCTCCGGCGAGCTTTCGCTCGCATAAAATCGAGACTGGCTCGCTCAGGGTCTCAAGGCCTCTTAGCGGATGGGCATTGGCAAGTTCGCGTAGGCCTTGCTGCAGAGCCTTTGCCAGGCGGTTAGTTGGGGTTAAAGTTCGGTCCTGCAGGATTTTTTTGTGCTCTTGAAAGCTTTTTTTGATCTTGCTGTCACCTTCGCCTAATCGCTCCAGAAGGCTTAGGCCTTCGAGCATCATGAGCTCTTGATCCACCCCGGCCGCGAGTTTCAGTTGAGTGTTGCGCAACCAGGTTTCAAATTCATCGGCAAAGGCCGCAACCTGGTAGCTAAAGCTGCCAAGTTCCTCGAGTTTTAGGCTAATTAGCCACTGGTCTTTGCCGGGAGCACCCTCGGGCATGGATATGCGCCTAGTTTTCCCGCTTGGTGCAGTGAGCAGGATTTCAACCGAAATTAGATCGTGGCCTTCGCGAAACGCTACTGCGCCAAACTCAATCACTTCGCCTAAAAATGCTTTTACGGGATATTTCCCCGCATCCACCGCCGGCCAGGTTCTGGTTATTGGGATGCGTCCGATTTTTGATTGGTAATTGCCCACAATCACAATTTAGTGAAAGTTTTTGGCTAATGACCTGAATAACCCCAAAAGGTTATTGAAGCTCGGCAATTTAGCGCATTTAGTGAAGCAAAAAAAGCTGCATGCTCGTGGCAGTCATTTTGAAATTCGACCCAGCACCAAAGTGGACTTGCCTGATTGGCGGAGTCTCTTGCGAGCTGTCCCAAAGCAATTCAAAACTGTTGGCACCCTCTGGCGAGGGCAGAATTATGGTTTTTGTTTTTTCGGATCCACTAATCACCAGAAGCAAACCCTCCTTGGTGTCATCGTTCATTAGGTGGTAACTCAAACGTTGCAGAGTGCGGCGCTCTGGGTTGTGCCAGTCATCAATGCTCATCTGATCTCCCAGACCACTGAACCAGAGCATCTGATCGTGCTCCGGGGTGGCTGGGGCAAGCTTTGTGAACTGCCTCGGTCTGAGGGCGGGGTGTTTTTTTCTCAGGGCAATCAGGTGAGCCACGTTCTTTTCGAAATCAAGCTGTTCCGGGCTTGAAGAAAAGTTGAGCCAGCTGATGGCATTATCTTGGCAATAGGCATTGTTATTGCCACCCTGAGTCTTGAGCCGCTCGTCTCCGGCTGTGATCATGGGCACACCCGCTGACAATAGCAGTGTCCCCATTAGGTTTCTAGCGGCCTTACGTCTTTGGGCATTTACTAATTCATCACTGGTTTCGCCCTCTAGGCCGTGATTGAAGCTCGCATTATTATTCGAGCCATCACGGTTATTTTCGCCATTATTCGCATTCTGTTTAGCGTCGTAACTCACAAGATCATTTAGGGTAAAGCCGTCGTGGGCGGTTATAAAATTAATGCTTTTTAGAGGTGATCCCTCGGTCATAATCCCCTGAGAACCAGAAATCATCCCGGCAAGCTCCTGCACCCCATTATTGTGCTGGCCTAGTTTCCTAGCCATGGAGACATCGCTGAGCCAAAACTTTCTTACCGAATCGCGGTACTTATCGTTCCACTCTGGGAAACCGGGGGGAAAGTTGCCGGTTTGCCAGCCGCCTGGCCCGAGATCCCAGGGTTCCACTATTAGCTTGGCGCTTCCAATAATGGAATCCTCTTGCATTTGGGTTAATAGCGGATGCGTTTTGTTGAAGTTATTGTGCTCGTCGCGCGCGAGGGTCGTGGCCAGATCGAATCTGAATCCATCAATCTGGAATTCTTTGGCCCAGTGTCTGAGTGAATCAAGAGTCAACCGCTGGACCATCGGATTTGAAAAATCAAAGCTGTTTCCACAACCGGTGCTGTCGTGGTAATTGCCGTGATCGTCTTGACGGTAGTAACTCGAGTTATCTAAGCCTCGATAGGAGTATGTCAAACCCTTGTGGCCGCCTTCGGCGCTGTGGTTATAAACCGAATCCAGCAATACTTCTATACCCGCGCGGTGCAATTCTCTAATCGCGGTCTTGAGCTCGAGCGCAATCGCCGCCGGGCCCCCATCGCGGGCGGCCCTAGAGGCATAACGCATGTGAGGGGTGAAAAAGTTGATGGTGTTGTATCCCCAATAGTTGACCAGGCCAAGATTCACCAGACGCGGTTCTGAGATGTGCGCCTGAATCGGCAAAAGCTCGATTGCCGTGATTCCTAAGTTCTGAAGGTATTCGATGGTTTTAGGGTGGCCAAGAGCTGCATAAGAGCCTCTTATCTCCGGGTCAATATCTGGATTGATTCGGGTTAGACCCCTGAGGTGGGCTTCGTAGATGATCGTTTCGCTGAGCGCGGTTTCGGGTTTTTCAACTCCCTGCCAGTCGAAGTCTTGAGACACCGCAACGCAGTGATAGTCCTTAGGGTTCTCTCTAACTAGTCCCTTGGCATAGGGGTCTAGCAAATTTCTATCAGAATCAAAAGCGTGCCTTGGGCCTTTCGGCCCGGCTGCGCGAAGAACGTATTTAATCCCTTCTAAAAAGCGCTCGTCTTGTTGCCAAAATAAGCCATCATCGGCTTTTGCTAGTGGAATTTGGTGAAGCACGCTGCTGGAATCCTCGGGATCCAAGATGTTTAGAGAGATTTCGGTGGCCGAATCCGACCAGACGCCGAACACCCCGCCGCCCTCCAGAAGAGTCATACCCAATTGGGCAGTGTCGCTTTTGAGTTCGGGGTTCAACATTTCCATAGCCGAGATAAGAATACTTGGGGATCTTTAGTGCCTCCTGCAATTAGGCTCTAATTTATGTCCGTATTTTTGGACCATGCCGCCACTACGCCGCTTCGGCCAGAGGCCATGGTTGCCCTCGAAAAAGCACTTGGAGTTTTGGGAAACCCCTCCAGCGTGCACTCCGACGGTCAGCGCACCCGGGCCATTTTAGAAGACGCCAGAGATCAAATTTCAAAGGCCGCCGATTGCAATCGAAGCGAAGTCGTTTTCACCTCCGGAGGCACCGAGAGCAACAACGAGGCGATCAAGGGTCTTTACTGGGAAGCTAACAACAAGGACCCTCTAAAAAATCTAATTATTACTTCGGCGGCAGAGCACCACGCAGCGCTTGACCCAGCACTCTGGTTGGCAGCCGAGCAGGGAGCTGAGATTCACTATGTTGATTTAGAGGCCAACGGCATGGTCAAGCTCGGCGAGCTCGAAGAATTTATTATGTTGAACAGCTCAAGAATCGCGCTGATCAGTTTGATTTGGGTTAACAACGAAACCGGTGTGATCACGGATGTGCCAAGGATCGCCAAATTAGCAAAAGAACTCGGCATCGCAATTCATAGCGACGCGGTGGCCGCTTTTGGCAACATCCCGTTGTCTTTTAAAGATTCAAATCTGACTTCTATGGCAATTTCTGGACACAAGGTTGGCTCCCCGATTGGGGTTGGAGCTCTAATAGTTTCGAGAGGTGCCAAGCCAGCATCTTTATTGCATGGTGGTGGCCAGGAGCGTGGACTGCGCTCGGGAACCATGAACTACCCGCTAGCGGCCGCTTTTGCCGCTGCTGCCGCTGCAGCCCAATTGGACATGGCGCTCAGAGCACAGAGGCTAGTAGGGCTCAGGGATCACTTGGAGCGCGAGATCCTCAAGGCGATTCCAAATGCTCTAAGAACTGCTTTTGGCGCCGAGCGAGTGCCTCACAATGCCCACCTTATTTTTGATGGCGTGCAGAGCGATTCGCTGTTGTTTTTGCTTGATCAGCGTGGGATAAGCGTTTCCGCAGGAAGCGCCTGTCAGGCCGGGGTTCTAGCGCCTTCGCACGTGTTATTAGCCATGGGTTATTCAGAGACTCAGGCCGCGGCTTGCTTGCGCATCACCCTTGGCCGAACCACTACTCAGAGTGACGTGGATGTTTTTATTGATGCGATTGTTCCTAGTTTCGAGCAATCACTTCTTGCTGGGCTTTCCTCCAGGGCTATTTAGAAATTAGACTTCAGAGATGCGTATCTTGGCGGCAATGAGTGGTGGAGTGGATTCGGCGGTAGCTGCAGCACGTGCGGTTGAAGCTGGTCACGAAGTGGTGGGGGTTCACCTAGCGCTTTCACGCATGCCGGGAACCCTGAGAACTGGCTCCCGCGGCTGCTGCACCATTGAAGATTCGATGGATGCTCAAAGAGCGGCCAACACCCTTGGCATTCCCTATTACGTTTGGGATTTTTCGGAAAGATTCAAAATCGATGTGGTGGATGATTTTGTGGCCGAATATAAAGCGGGCAGAACCCCTAACCCCTGCATGCGCTGCAATGAGCGAATTAAATTTGCCGCCCTTTTGGAAAAAGGTTTGGCTTTGGGCTTTGATGCGGTTGCCACCGGTCACTACGCCAGCATCAAAGAGGATTCAGGAGGAAACCTAGAGCTGCACCGTTCACTAGCCATGGCCAAAGATCAAAGCTATGTTCTGGGGGTTTTAAATAAAGATCAGCTCAAGCACTCCTATTTCCCTCTTGGGGCGACCGCTTCCAAGGATTTGATTCGCAAAGAGGCTGCTGATAGAGGGCTATCGGTTGCTCAAAAACCGGATAGCTATGACATCTGTTTCATACCCGAAGGCGACACTAGGGATTGGCTCAAAGAGTTTGTGCCATCCGAACCCGGAACCATCTTGGATCAAGAAGGTAATCAAATCGGTGAGCATGATTCTCACGTTGGCTTTACCATCGGCCAGCGCAAGGGCCTAAACCTTGGCCGCCCAGCAAAAGACGGCAAACCGCGCTACGTGTTAGAGATTAGGCCAGTTACCAAAGAAATCATTGTCGGCCCGGAAGAGGCGTTGCAGATCTCAGAGCTTTATGGAACAAGGCTCTCTTGGTGCGGTAAGCCGCCATTGGACCCGAGTGTTTTCTTTGACTGCGAGGTTCAGGTTCGGGCTCACGGCGATACGGTTCCAGCTCAGGCCGCCGTTATTGACGGCGAAATGATTATTCATTTATTAGAACCCTTCTATGGTGTAGCACCGGGTCAAACTGCAGTGCTTTATGTGGGCACCAGGGTTTTAGGCCAGGTAACTATTGATAGGACCAAGAGCAAAGCCTCGGTAAGTGCCTAACGCTTTAGAGCGCGTTGAAGAGCT
>Ga0306898_1000211_pt1 | contig 24036 bp, 20 predicted proteins | sample AntRauMFilla1564_FD_190424 | JGI IMG/M metagenome (GOLD analysis project Ga0306898, IMG submission 190424) | Saline lake microbial communities from Rauer Islands, Antarctica - Metagenome Filla 1 #564 (v2) (version 2) | ecosystem: Environmental > Aquatic > Non-marine Saline and Alkaline > Saline ...
TGCCAATGAAATTTTACTATCTCTATCAGGTGTTATATCGTCTTCATCTTCTTTCAAAGAAGAATTACATAGTTTATTAATCAATGAAGATTTTACAGGTATTCCTTTTATATCTTGTGTCATTTCTATTAATACATTAATATATGTTGTGATTACATCCACATATTTTACGTTATTAATACTCCCCACTGTTATAATAATATTATTGTTGAATTTCTCTTTAATAATTGTCACAGGAAATCCTGGATTACTCTTTATTTTCAATTTACGATTCTCATAAAGTTGTTGTTCAACTTGTATATTTCTCATCCAGTTGGCATATTTATTTAATGCCTCATCATTGGATAAATCAAAATTTACCTTCAACTGGTCTATTAATTCCGTTTTTTTAACACCCATATTTATCAATTCAGTAATATATGCTTCTATACTGTCCATTTTATTAAAGTAACTAACACGTTTATATCGCATCTGTATATTCTTCTTTAAATTCCCCTCAATTACATTAAATAATGCGGAAAAACATTTATATTTGTTGACATCTATATTACGTTTAATTGGTAATTTATATACGTAATCCATACTATCAATGGAAATATTTTCTCTGTTAAAACCATTAAATAGATCTATTGTATATCCATGTTCTATTAGATATAATTGAATATCAGTCATTAATTTATCAGTATATTCTTTAAATAATCCTTCTAAAATATCAATACTTAATAACGTCTTCGTTTCGGTTTCAATTTGTATATCTAGGTTCTCAAATAGGGTAATAATCATAGGTATGTTATATTTATTCTCTCCATAAGAACCATTTATATAACATGCTACACTTTTCTGCTTAGCAATTGTATTACGCATACGAATAATAGTGGCTTTATTCAAATATGGTATTTTTTTACCATTTATTGCCGTTTTATTAGAGTAAATACGATATATTTTCTCCCTTCCCATACCAGGGTTATATTTGACAAATGGTATTTCTTTATTTGTCCTAATAAGTTTAAATAATATTTCCAACGGCATCAATAGTTTATTGTTTTGGTGAAGGGTACACCTTATTATTTTTACACCTTTTTCAATGTATCTCTTAGTAGTATCTTTTCCTTCATTATATAATTTTTCATTTATTGTATTCAATAATATAACTTGTTGATTTCTTTTATTAAATGATTTTGTTATTTTCGCCTCGTTTTCTTTTATTAATTGAGAACGCTTTTCTCTCCATGATGCCTCATTATTTATTTCATTATCTAATAATAATGAAAAGTATATTTTAATAGTTGATTCAATTGATAAATCATAATCTTTCATATAGTCTATCACTTTATCCACAGTAGAGAGATATATATTTTTTTCATATAGGTTTGGATAATCAAGAAGTAGCAATTTATTTTGGGTGCTTATTAAATTATCACTATTATTCACTAGTAGATTATCATAAGTTATTGTATCAAATGGGTTTGTTGCAACTGGATAAGATGCCTCTCCATAAAATTTTTGTCCTATTGGTATCTTTATAACCTTCTCATGTTGATGGATATTTAATCCAATAATATCATTATAATTATATGTTTCTTTCTCTAAATTTAGTTTTTCAATATTAATATCAGAAAAATTAAGGATATAATCTATAAGTCTTGTTTGTGTAATCTCTAATTTGCTATTTTGACTTAACTGCTCAAATATAGAATCATTCAAGAATTCCTTTTTAATCAACCCGAATAAATATATTTCTTCAAATGAAAATGTATTCTCTGTTGCTTTTAATATTTTTCGTTTTATGGTGTCAATGTTATCATCAATTAGGATATAATCATTAATCATATATACCCGGTATTTTGCCTTTCCAGTAATTTCTATTTCACGATAATTCTCCATACCAATATCTTGTTTATAGTCCTCTATATTGTCTGTTATATCTTTCTTATAATCCTGGATTTCATCAGTATATTTAAATATATATATATCAGTTACACCATTTTTATCCAGGTTTAATATTCTAAAAATATCAGGCATTTCTATATATGTATATATATACTACATTAAATAAATATTTTATATACTTTATACCATTATTTAATATATTGGGAGTTTATTGGGACAACATATAATTATATAGAATTAAATATTCGTTATTAAAATACTAAAAGGGAATAATTCATTGGTCTGTATTTATTGTTGAAAAATAAACATAAACATAATTTTATAATAATATAAAGATATCAATTAATAAATATATAAATATCTTATTGTATGCGATTTAATATTATTGTTGGAATGTGTAAAGGTGGTGGTATTGGGTTAAATGGTTCTTTACCTTGGCATTTTAAGAAAGATATGAAGTTTTTCCAGAAAAATACAACAGGTATTGGAAATAATAAAAATGCGGTTATTATGGGTCGCAAAACATGGGATAGTATCCCTGTAAATTATAAACCTCTAAAAAATAGAGACAATATTATATTAACACGTGTCCAAAATAAAGAAGAATATCCTAGACCTCAAATAACTGACATTATTAGAGAGAATATGTATTTTTTTCCTGATATTGATAATGTATTTGAATTCTGCTATAAAAGGGATTATCATGATGTGTGGTTTATTGGTGGCGAAGAAATATATAGACAATTAATCCCCTCATTAGATACTAAAATTAATAATATATATATTACTATGATACACAAGGATTATGTTTGTGATGCTTTTTTTCCTATTACAAATAGAATGTGGGGGACAAATTTCTCACAGAAAATTATTAATATAGATAGTGAAAATAGTGTTAAATTGACTTTCATAAAATATAAAAATGAATTATTAGAATGAATTATTAGAATGAATTTATAAGAATTTCATTTACGCATGTTATTATTCATTATTCATCATTCATCATTCATTATTCATTATTCATTATTCATTATTCATTATTCATTATTCATTATTCATTATTCATTATTCAATAATATATAATGTATGTTATATATTATAGTATATTCATTGTATGGCATATGATCCAAGTTACGACCCATCACAGATATTAAAATTTAGCGAACAAGAAGTTTTACATGGTAAAAATAGAGCTGGAAAATCATTAAAAGATATAATTAATGAAATATTATTTATAAGATATGATGAGAGAGGTATAAGGACACATATAAGAGGCAGTAAAACGAAAAAGAAAAAGAGCATTAAATACAGATTTGTCAAAGATAAACCAGAACCGCGTTTTGGAACTAGTGACGGGACAACTGGATTATCATATAATACAACAAATGACGATTTTAAAGGGTTGCCTGAATTTGAACCTATTATGACAGATGATGATTATGTAATTACTGATGTTGAAAGTGAAAGTGAAAGTGACAGTGCAAGCGATATTGACAGTGAGGATGAAAGTGATAGTAGGAATGTTTTAAAATTATTAGGTTATAAGGATCAAATGAAACCTGTACCTAATAAGTTCAACACATTTTGTAGAAAAGTCATCTATAGGAGTTATGTTAAGGATATATTATTTAATATAGGGAAACAAGGTGATAAAAATAAGTATACGTATATATATTTTTTATTAGATATTCCATTACAAGGTGGTAAAAAAAATAATAAGAGAACATTGCGTGTAAATAAAGATAAAATTATTACAAAGAAAAAGGGACAAACTAAATTTAGAAAAACGAGAAAAACAAAGGGATTGAATAAATTGAAGAAAATAGAAAGAATAGAGAGAATAAAGAAAAACAAAGGAGGTATTAATATAAATACACAAAAGGGTGGTATGGATTTAGATTTATTTGATAGGATTGATTTGCTGGAAAGGGGTAAAATACGTGGATATATGATGACACACGAGACATCTCAGGTTTTTAAAGTACTTACTATATGTAGTGCTCAGCATACCAGGATTATTTTACGCGGTTCAAAAGATAGCAAAAAAGGGTTTGGGAAACACTTGATGCAATTTATAATTGATAAAATGAATAATAACCATCGGATAAAATATTTATACCTAGACGCACTTGTTGAAGCTGCACCATATTATACACAATACGGTTTTATTTTACTTCCTAATGGAGAGAAAATATTAAAAATAGGGACAAGTAGATATAGAGAATTATACGATCAGCAGAAAACATTAGTTAAAAATATTGGTAAATCTAAAACTAAAGAAGATTTAAACTCTTTATTTGGGTATTATCTAAACTGCGGAGAAACTAATTATACAGAAGATAATTATTTTAATAATTGTATAGATGACGGATTTTTAATGGTTTTATATTCCAATAAATACCTACAGGGTAAAGCCTAACTACTAATATTTTATACATATAAAAAATAATTTTATTTATATGTAATTATCTCTATAATATGTGTGTATTTATGTGTGTATTGTAATCATTTCTTAATATAAATTCTTAATATTATTTTCTTAATAATTATGTAACTTAACTTACTCTTATTCCACCACTTTCAAGTGCCAACTCAAACATATTAATATAACAATTTAACATTCTCATAAAGAATTCCATATCCCACTCATTTACTAATAAATTAATTTTATCACTAAAATTTTCTTTTATATCTTTAAAGATTAAATGAAGAGAATTGATAATTTCACCTGTAATAAATCCATTATATGGGGCTGTATCCGTATCTGGTAAAATATATGGAAATTTTGAACCATAAATTAGTTGACATTTTTCTACAAAATCACCATTTGACGAATAACATGTACCAATTCCATCTGTCTCTGTTTCTTTTGTTGTATAATACATTATATTTTTTTGCCAATCAATCATAATTAGTTTTTCTTGAAATTCAGGCTCTACGTATTTTTCCCCTTTTTTAAGACATTCTTTTTTTTTATCGAGATTGTTACAATAATTTTCATCATAATCATTTCTAAGATTTTCTTCCCATTCATATGCTTCATCAGTAACCTTATATTTTTGAGGGATTACAAAATCTTGCTTAATTCTATTATATCCAATACCTTTCAACATCATAAATAATGATTTTTCGCTCATATTAATACTATCATCATTAAGAATATTTAAATATTTTTCTTTATCAACAACTTCTTCTTGTACTGACCTGTATTTTTTAGGTACTGGTTTAATACAAACATTAGAATATCCTGTATAATCTACACCCATAATTTAGATATATATATATATTTGTTATTAAGTATATATATATCTATAGTTCAATTTTTATTCCAGATATTATAAATCAAAATATGGGTTATCAGTCAGTTTCATCCCACAATATTCTTTCGGTTTTTTTTTATAATCTTCTGGTTCATATATTCCTATTTTCTTTGCTTCTTGTAATAAGAATTTAAAGTTTTTCCAAAATTCGTCTTTATGTCCGATTGATTTCGTTCCCACATGTGATAACTCGTGTATTGCTACAAATGTTAGAGTATTCTCATCTATTAGTTTTAATCCATTCTTTTTTTTCGTAACACAGAATGCCATTTTCTCTCCCTTATTCTCACTATATGCTGTATGAACGCTTGTTGGTAGCGTCTCACTTATTTTTTTTGGATTAAAATTATCTACTAATCTTGTAACGTTTTCTCTATCTGGGAAATTTATTTTCATATGTTCAACAAGTTTTTTTAATTTCATAGTAACACGTGCTAATAAATCGGCAACTAATTGTATTTTATTACTTTCACGCACACAATATTTATTACCATCTTCTGTTGAAATAATACATTTTAAATTGAACGCGTCTGATTCTAAATATGTTTTTAGTGCTACACCTACTATTAATATAATTATAAAATACATCATTATATCTTCTCCCTTCATTTGTATATATTTTTATTAGATATTGTTATATAAAAATATATTTACTATTATGTATTATATAGGGGTTTTATACTGCTTCTATATATGTTTTATTATAATTTGTTATTATCTATATCAAATATAATCCCTAAATTAGATACTAAATATTTTGGAAATTTTGATATGTTTTTATTTCTTTGGTAAACTCTTAGTTTTTTTATTTTTTCTTAAATTGTGTTTTTTTTGTGTCTTTGATTTATGTGTTTTTGATTTTTGTGTTTTTGATTTTTGTGTTTTTTTGTATCCTTTGGTTGAATTGCGTGTTTTTGGTGTCATTGTTTTAGTAAGTCTTCTGGACGTTCCTCCAACTAACCCTAATGCCAGTTCTTCTCTAATCTTTTTTTGTTTTTGTATTAAAGTCAATCTGTCTGATATTTCTTTTTCCAATTTTTCTATGTTATCTTGGCTTTTTGCACGCTTAAGTGCATTTCTTGTATTTTTATTAATTAATACTAATATCAAATTAATACGGTCTATAAAATCAAGCTTTTTTTTAAGAGTTTTATCTTTTATATAGTCGTGTATTGTTGTTTTAGTGCTGTTAAGTAAATCTGACGCAATTAATTGTTCTCTCAACATACCTGCGGGTAATCCCTTTGTTCCCATAAGTGATCCAGTTCTACTTTTATTATCAGCCATTATATATTATTATTATATAATATTATATGATGAGATTTTCCATTATTTAATTATTATATTTTGATGTAAAATTTTATAATAATATTTACATCTGACCGCTACCGATTTCTAGAGGTCGTCTATTTATATCTGGAGATATGGTTGTGTTGTTCCATGGTCCAACATCTTGTTGTGGGTTTGCTGGTTCTGAACGCAATTGTAAGTTAGCGTTACGGAGAGAAGAACTCACTGTATTAATACCGATATGATAACCTGACTGTAATAGATTAACATTCTGTAAGTCACCATTACCCATTGGGTTCAATTTTGCCCATTCGCTATTCTCGTCTTTTGGTAGTAATTCAGCCGGGTCTACTACTTGTTGACGTCCACACGATGGGGGTAATCCTTGGGAACTTGTTTTAATACCATTTACATTTTCAGGTTCTGAGTTTTGTCCTAAAGGTTGGCTTGGAACCGGGTTACCCGCGGTATTAATCCTCATATCCTGACCTGGTGCGGTAGGTGGATTATAAGAGCCTTGTGGTGCTTTTCCTTCTGGAACAGTGGTATATTGGCTCATTTTATCAACTATTGATGATTTACCCGATGAATAATTATATAATGCATATCCTAAAACTAAGGCGGCAATAAACATTAATACATGGGATGTTTCTACAGTTTTCAACATTTTTTTAAAGTTCATTATATAAAACTAGTGATAAAATATTTTTATTAAATTTATGTATTTAAAACAATTTAATTATTCATCTAAATCTGTGTTTTCGTCTAAAAATGACATATCATCAGTATATGATGCGTCGTCAAAGTCTGACATATTATCGCTTTCTGAATCATCATCATCTAAATCATCTAACAAATAAGTGTTTTTAATATTTTTTGCTTCTAAATAAGCAGTAATAAAGATTTTTTTCGCTTTTTTCGCTTTATTTCTTTTTTCTCTGTATAATTCATAGTATGCCTCATTTGGTTTCCTTAGTTTAATATTATTATTCTCATTATTTTTATCATTATCATCAATTTCAATTATAAATTCTTCTAAAGGTTTTTCTTTATCATTAATGACTGGTATAGTTGTTATTTTACTTTTACTTTTACTTTTGGTCATTATTGATTTATTATTGTCATGTTTCCTATCGTTATTTTTATCATTAATTTTATCACCACCCTTTCTCTCTTTCATCTTATTGACATTTTCATAATCTATATCTTCATCACCGGTATCACTAATATTTGAATTATATTTACTATCTTTACTATCCTTTTTATCTATAGTATCCAATTTGTCATCTATAGATAATGGCTGGATACCATGTTCCTCTTCTATTTCATTAATATCTTCTTCTTCTTGGACAATTGTATTAGCCATTGTATTGTCTCTTGTCTTTATCCCTTGTATATCATTTATATCAATAGTCCCTTCATCTAATATTAATGTCTCATTAGTTCCTTGTGGTTCAATTGTGGTGTTCCCACCTTTAATATCTTGTTCTAACGTTTTACTTCTTTCTATTAGACATTTTGTGAAATTATTCTCTTCTTTAAAAATCATGAGTTGCTTCACAACCGTTTTTAATATAAATGTTGTTGTTGTTATTTGGACACCTTTTATTTCTAATATACTAATTATTTTATTACCCTTAATATCCCCTAAAGTCTTTATGTTTTCATCTTTATCGAAGATTAATATATTATCTTGTTTATTTAAATGACTTCTTAATAGTTTATTATTTTTTCCCGTCTTGATTGTATCATTATAGAAATATTCAATATCATCTTGGGTCATATTATTATCAAACCATTTAGATACATTATCTTTAATCTTACCTTTTATTACTCTCTCTAAATCTTGAAAGTTTTCTAAAAATGCGGTTTTATCTTTGCTAATGCTACGTAGATGTGCATTATCATTTTCAAATATTAGGTCTATATAATTAGACTTGGATGATTCTATTACACCATTTTTTGTATCTATAATAGGTGTTTGTATAAATAAAACACCGCCATTATAATTTATTTTTGTAAAATACGCACCTCCTTGGATACGTGTAGGTTCTTCTAAAGTAATATCTTTTTCTATTATTTTCCCCTCTGACAAATTTACAATTCTCATTTAAATTTAATAAAGAAAAATAAGTGTTTAATCATTCGCATTAAAATGTTTTTACATAATAATATAATATCAAATACAAAAATGAATATCAAAGATAAATTTATAAAAGAATGTGTTATATTTCTAAAGGATAAACATATTCAAGATGAAATGAAGATTTTTTTCAAACCGTTAATAAATATGTTATTAATAGAAATATACCCATATATTTACATTTCTATGATATTCGTAATAATTAGTTTTCTTCTTATTTTAGGAATATTTATAATATTAATTAAAAATAGCATCCCATTGTATATTTTTAAATCAAAGTCTGTATAGTGATAGTGATTTTATCTCTAAATATCAATATGCGTTAAAAATAGAGACAATTGAAAAAATATATTTTCTCTCTAAATATTATAATGGACGAACATATGGAAGGAGGCATGAATCACGTTAAGGGTGGAATGAAACATGTTAAGGGTGGCATGAAACATGTTAAAGGTGGAATGAAACATGTTAAGGGTGGAATGAAACATGTTAAGGGTGGCATGAAACATGTTAAAGGTGGTATGAAACACGTTAAGGGTGGCATGAAATACGGTGGTAAAAAAACCCATAAAGGTGGAATGAAACACGGTGGCAATAAAACACTTAAAGGCGGGCAATTATTGACTTCAGCCGCTGCTGCTGCTAGTCAAGCATTACTCCCATTTTTGATGTATTCAGTTCAAAAACAATTACAGAAGAAAATGGACAAAAAAATTAAGACAATGAAGAGAAAAACCGGGAAATCTAAAACACCTAAAAGATCTTAAAATTCTTAGAGATGTTTTGGCTGCGTAATGGAAAATAAAATTGATATAAATAATAAAAATATAAATAAGACTAAATACATTATAATATATAGTAGAATATACCTAAATATTATGAATTTTGAAGATAGTATTAAGCAATGGGTGGGATTAGATAATAAAATTCGTGATTTGAGTTCAGAAGTAAAAGAACTTAGAATTAAAAAATCATCAATTAGTGACAATATTAATTCATATGTAAATGATAACGGGCTAAATAAAGCAGTAATTAATATTAGTGATGGAAAATTAAAATTCCACAATGTTAAGACACAACAACCACTAACCTTAAAATTTATCAAGGACTGTCTTAGCAACTGTATTACTAACGAAGATGATGTAGAAAAAATTATGAATTATATGAAGTCACAGAGAGAAACAAAAATTACAGAAGAGATTAAACGAACCTATGTATAATACTCTTATTTATCATAGTAGAATTATAATAAAAATAAGTTAAAGTTAATAATATAATTATTATACAAACACTAACCCTATATAATATTAAATAATATGCAGTCTTTTTTTAAGAACAATGTGTGTAATTTTAGACAAATACGGAATGAATACTATAATACATCAATTAAACATATCCCATTTGTCCCAGTATTTATAGAAACTGATATAACAACATTGACACAAAATGAAAAGGATATTTATATGATGAAACAGAAACGACGTGATATTTATCGTATCTCTGTAAATTCGTGGTTAGATAACGCTCTATTTGATAATGATGGGTTTGTTTTTGAATTGCCGTCTGATAAAGAAGAGTTTTTAAATGATGCTTTAGAACGATACAAAATACACTATATGATAATACATAATGAAACTTTAGGGAATAAACATTTAGATCAGGAATACTTTACAGATAGAAATAATGTTGGTGATTATGAAAAAAAATATGATATGGAATTTATCATAACTAATAATCATCTAAATTCGGGTGATCAAGAAAATGATGTAAGTGAAGGAAATAGAGGAAATTCAAATAAAATATTTGTTAGCGAACAAGAGTTAATAAATACATTGAAATATAAAGATATTGAGGAATATAGTGTAAATGTAAGAGACGTATTAAGGACTATTTATAAAGAAATATTAGAATTAATTTTTTATAATAATTTTGATATAATAGATATGAGTGCGTTCAAAGATGATTTTATACATTTTATGTATATTTTATCAGATATTGATTCATTAAAGTTATTAAAGAAATCTCTATAATTTATACATACTAACTTTATATTATACATTATGGATAATATAAATACTACAGCAGATAAAAAACAATATGATACCTCACAAGATATCCATAATGATAACCATAATGATAACGATAATATAACAATAGAGTATGAATATCAGGAACAAAATTCTAATCAATTTATTAATAAAATTCGCAATAATAGTAATGATGACACCGATGAATATATTAATAACGGGAAATCAAATAATGAATTTAGAGAACTAATTGAACCTAAATTGAGAGAACATTTCTTAAAGTTTTATTTTGTCCTTAATAGTAAATTTTCAAATGTATTATATAATGCTGACGAAGAACACGCAGATGATTTTATAAATTTAATTAAATACCATGTTGTGAAAAATAAGGGCTAATTAAAGAGGAAAGATAATATATATATAATAATTTAAATCAATATCTATATTATATATATAATGGCATTTACAGGGAAAGATATGGTAAAATCAGGCGGAAAGATTGGTGGATATCTTATAAATCCACCAAAAATTCAAACAGGCGGAAACCCGATGGCACAACCTATTTTATCAGGATTACAAAATTTAGCGGTACCTTTAGGATTAGTATATTTACAACAAACAACAACAAAAACACCTGCCACAGACATTATTAAGACACTTAATAATAATAAAAATAAAGTAGCGGTTATAAGCGATAGTCTTTATGATAGATTATTAGATTTAGTTACTGATAAAGAGAAAACTACAAAAAATAAGACAAAAAAACGAAAGTTCCAAATTAAAAAGAATAATTTAAAAACTAATAAGGATACTGTAACCAAGAAAACAAATAAGAAAACAAAACGCAGAAAATAATAATAATAATTAATTATGAGAAGATAATAGGGGTAAGAAACGAATATAGTATATTAATTGATAATTATTATATCTTAGCCCTACATATAATTGGATAACTATATTATATTTCACTCCACTTAGAATTATTAAATGGTGATACTGTTATATCGGGTAGTTTATTGCGGAACATTTTAACTTTTCTCTCGAATTCCTTTTCCTTTCTCGTTTTAGGTATATGGAAATCCTGATTTAATTCATATTCTTCATCTGGTGTCATTACTGGTTTATATCCATAGCAATTAGCGCCAAATTTAACATTTTCATTTGCTATATATCCACCATTTATACCCGGTCTTCCACAATCATGTTCGTGTCCTTTTATTTTTTGTAACATATCGTATCGTTTTTGTTGTGTTGGATACAATGCTAATTGGTCTTTACTCCATCCATATCCGCACCATTCAGCACCTTTCTTATATGCCTCTTCTACTTGTTTATAATCTGCGAGTTCGGCACCATACGCCTTACATAATGCTTTTGCGTCTTGATACGTATATTTATTATCCTTTACATGAAACACTTGTTTTTTAAATTTTATCTCTGGAACAGTAGTCTCTTCTGGTTCTTCTTCATGTTCTACTGAAATATCTATTTCAGGAATAGGAGAAAATATATTTTTAATAGAGGCTTTTATATCTAATTCAAAAAAGTATTGTAATCCATTAATAAGTATTAAAAATATAAATAATCCCCATAAGAAAATCTCTATTAATGTTATTCCAACCCCATTTGTTGCCTCTGTTGCATTACCGAAAGACCCTGAAACACTCCCATCACCTAATATGCTTGATGTACTCACTCCTAAATAGTTAAATATCAAATAATAGAATATTATTATTACAGTTAATGATATTAATATTATTGGATTGTTTTGCGACAATGTGTTATTTATTCCGTTATATACATTAGAAAAATCATTATTTAATTGTAAATCCATCTAATAATTACAGTTATATATATTATATCTTATTTTTTTTACGGTAGAATAAACAATATGCCTTTGATGAAACAATTGAAGGTATATTAGTTACTTCTGAAATATTAGTGTCATTAAATAGATACCATTTACCGTTAGCATTTTTAACATATGCTGTATAATGACCCCCCATAGATGAACCCGAGTGATTACAAATCCCATATAAATCATATTGATAATCATATTTATTATACCCAATTACATATTTTGATAAATCCATATTTTCTAAAGGGAAGTCAATCAAGGTATTTGTTTTCCGTGTTGAATTATTGAAACGTTTCAAGTCCATAATTAAGACATCAGGGAGAGAAAAAAATACAACATTTTTATTTACTTCTTCGTGTGTATTCGTATCATCATTGAACCATTTATTCTCTCCATCAAGTGTCTCATGTTTTGTATAGAGATCAAAACAATCCATAAGTGTGCATGTTTGTTTTTCACTAGGAACCGGTAGATTTAATAAAAAGAATGGTTCAGGATTTTGTCTCAGGATTGTGTTGTCTCTATAAATTTGTGTTACCGATATACCATAAAATAACCCTACAATTTCAGAGTAATCATTTTTATACATATTATTCAACATCTCATAACATTTTATAGCAAGTTTATCCTTATCATTATGAGCTACACCTGTTATATTCATATTTACACCCCTATTTATTGTTTCATGAAAACAATCTATTAGAAATAAAAGGAATTCAGGTAAATCATTTTGAGCATATCCAGTAAATATATCTTTATCCTTTATACGAGCAATTTTTTGGATAGAACCTACAAACCCACCTGGAGATATAACGCAGTTCTCACTCCACATTAATTTACGTAAATTGTCCCACTCTACTAATATTAATGACTCGGGTTTTTTGTTTATTTTTGATTTATAGCTCTCATTATTAAGGAAATTATTTAGCTCATAAGTATGTGATATACATTGAAGCGTAGAGTTTAAGAAACAAGTATTGCCTAAATTTGCTAACCCAGTTAAACCCTTATCCATATATTCTTCAAACTGTATCATTTTATTTGTGGTTTCTATGTTGGAGGGATTTTCATCTTTTTTATCTCCAATATTTCTTGTATTATTTATATTTTTTCCCGGTTCTTCGTGGGGTTTTTCCTCTTCTTGTCTTATTGGTTTTTTACTTGACATATTTAAAAATTTTTCCATATATATATGTTATAAAATTACTTTATATTTATACTATTTAAATATAACTTAATATAATCTATATATTCTAACTATAATCTTTATCCTTATGGTGTCTAATATAGCGTGTTTATCCTGAAGTATAACAATATATATATATATATTATATTCAGTGATGGGTATTATGATATAATTGAAAGCATATACCCATTTACTAATAAGAAATATTGGGTATGAATATGAATTACATATATACTATGTCTCTTCTTATCAGTTATGATTATATGAAATAACAAACATACGTCCTAGTTATTACTGTTATGTATCTAGTGAATAAAAAGAAAAATTTTATAATAGAAGAAGATATATTTGATACTATACATGAAGAATTATAAACACATGGAAACGATAATAATTGTCATGTTGATGCTTTTGGTGGTGGTGATGTTATTGATCATCTTCATATTGATAATAATGAGAATAATGAAAATAAAATCCATTTGCGTGAGTGTAATAATTAGGACTAAGAATAAGAAACGCATGATTTTTCATACTACATGTGTATGTGTTAATATGTGTTTCTGTTTAAGATACAGAGAGAGAAAATAGAATATTCTAGTTGCGTAAATAAATGATCACAAATAATCCATTTACGCTATCTGTCTTTCTTAGCCCTAGTAATAATTATAATTTTACTATTAGTCAAAAATATACAAACAAAAGGACAGGAATGGTTAATCTTGATAGAATATGTCACAAGAACGTTAATATATTTTTAAATTGATATAAAAATAATTATTTCTATTATATAATAAAATTATATTATTATGGAACCACATAACAACATACAACAACAAAATAATAATAATACAACATCAGTATATGAGACATTCATTAATAATTATATGACACTCTGTAATAACATTATAGATTCAATGAATACTATATTGCGACAAAATAATAACATTATAAATATTGATATTATGACTTCTTATTTTGAAAATACGAATATCGTTTTGAATTCTATGGTAGGTATTGAGGGGGCATTGAGGAGTAATATAGTGAATAGTATCCCTATTGCAAGACAAAATTTGAGAGAACAATTGGATCCATTGAATAGTATGAGAACACAAACACAACCTGTAAATATTTCTCCTATTACAACAACACAACCGTTAAGGGTGCCACCCATAATCCAGAATATACGTGACTCAAGAGCCACACAACCCCCAAGTATTGGAAATATAGGAGCTATTAGACAACCTCATAATTATAATATCATACCACTAACTTATTATACTACTACAATACCATTAGATACACCTAATAACGATGCAATTACATCTTTTATTGATACAATAATGTCACCATTATTAAATAGATTTTCAGAACCTTTCCCAATAAGACCAACATTGGCACAAATAAATAATTCTACGACAGTAACTATATTTCATAACGACAATCAGGGCGATGAACAGAGTGATAATCAGGATGATAATCCAGATAGTGATAATACAAATGATAATTGTTGTCCTATTGACCTGGCGCCATTTATAGAAGGAGATGAAATAATAACAATTATCCATTGTAATCATACTTTTAGATATTCTAATTTAAGAACATGGTTTAATACATCCCCTACGTGTCCGGTATGTAGATACGATATAAGGAACTTTGTCCAAGTTGATAATATTCCTAGAAATACACAGACGATTATACAGGATAATCACGATGTTTTAGATACTGATACTAGAGAGAGAGAAAATAATAGAAATACCGATAATATTAGTGTTAGTAATAGCGATTATACTAGTATTGATAGCATGTCATATAATAGTGACAATGATACCTACAATGGAAGTCATGATTATAATATGTCTTATTTTGAATAGTTATAAATAATACTTTGTAATTTCAATATTGGTTTTCACATTTATTCAATAAAAATAATAATTTTATAACTATTATTTTTACTTATATTCTTTATGAATTAATCCTTACTTTTTAATACTTAATACTTAATGATTATTTTCAATTCACCATATATATTATATTTAATGTAAATAACATTTATTTAAAGAAACTCGTAATAGGTACTTGTTTATTCTTATTATTATTACTAACCCTTAGTGAATCATTGAATAATAATCCTTTTACTTCTAAATTTCTAAATTTCTGTTCATAATCATTTGCTTTATTCAAATCATCCTTATATTTTCTATTGATTGCGCGTATATTTGCACGTAATTCAGTTCGCCTCTTATATTCAGGGATATCTTCTAATACTAATGCGAAAACCTGTTGCACAGGTTTCATAATCTGATTTGTGATATAATGTGTAAAATCAGGTTTCAATCCATGTGCTATAATATAAGCAGGTGTTTCTATTCTATCACCTTGTAGTTTTACCTTACCTTTTTTTTGGACATATACAAAAGGTATACGGTCGCCTGGACTAGGCTTATTACCGGGGTCTCGTTTCCCTATTCTATCTGCTAATACCTTATGTGCTATTTGTAACGGGTTTTTATAGAATGCCTTTAATGATTTAGTAATAATTAATTTCTCTAATGGGAACTTTTCATCTACAATATCTTTTAGTGTTTTTCTTGTAAAATCAATGGCTTTGGATACATCTTGTTCTTTCATAAGAATATCAATAATTCCACCATAAATATCTTTAACAATAGGTGCATTATCACGTCGTTTTAATACAATCCCCATTGATTTCCTATAACATTTATCCGGATCATTTTCGTATAACATCCCAACATATCTTTTTTTAGATAATAGACAAAACGGCATGAATGTCTTCTCATACTCCAAATCATGAGGAGCCTTTAAGAATAGTGTTGCAAGTTGACCCGCTTCTTTTGCTAGTGCTATAGTATGCTTCAATGCTTCTTTACCTACAATTTTTGCCCCTGTTTCTGGATCCTTAAGTTTGAATGACATAAATACACTATCTGTATCACCATAAATATATTCAGCATTACTATGCACTTTACCATACGGAGTTTCACATATACGGTTTCCATATACTTCTTCTATAATTCTTTTACCATATGTCAATAATTTTCTACCAATAGCAGTTGTTGATGCAGCAACATCTTTTTCATAGAAACTTGATGTTCTAGCCCCACATTGTCCATATAATGAGTTTGCTGTCAGTTTAATAGCTAATTGTCTTTTATCTAAAATATTCTTCATAAAATCATCAAATGTATCTTTTATAGATTTCACATATTGGGCACATATTTTTTTTATAATACCATCTTTATTTTTAATAGTTATGATTTCTTCCGTTTTTTCAATAATAATTCCTATATATGTGTTTTCTAATCCATTATTATCTACCGTAATAATTGTTTTCCATAACGCAGATGCTCTTGTGGTTTTACGGGCAAGCAATAATTCTTTAAGGATCCGTGGCATAATAGCTAACTCGCCATTTGGGAATTGGGCAAATCTACATATCTTATTACCTACTTTTGTTTTTACTGCTGCTGATTTTTGTGATTTACGACGGTACTCATATGTATCATAATCTATATCTACATACTTATAACCAGGTAAATTATCATATTTATATTCCCCATATTCGTTCCTTTCTCCAATTTCACGGATTAGATTCCCATTTAAATCATATTCTCGCGTCCATACCTTACTATCATGTGACAGGTTTTCACTAATCATACTGGAAGGATATAACGAACTATAATCTACACATGCAACTGGTTCATCTAAATATAACCCGCACTTTGGAGGTAATACAATGGCTCCTTCATAACCACCATCATTTTTCTTTTCTAGTGTAGGGATTAATGTCCTTGATTGTCTACATTGTTTAGATATAAAACTAAATAACTTAATACCTTGTCCCCTCATAACAAGGAAATCAATTGGTACACTACAAATTTTTGACATCTCAACAAAACCTGTAATAACATCGATTTTCTTAAGTAAATTTTGGACTAAATTACAATCCTGAATACAATATTTAGCAATAATAGCACGTTCTTTTGGTCCTTCATTTGTTAACCGGAAAATATCTTGAGGTGTAACATCATCTTTTGCCATACACCATTTTACCATTTTGTTAGTATCAGGCTTTTCTTCTGTCCCTATTTTAAATAATCCGTTTGTTTGATCTACAAAAGTCACCTCAAATTTTGCACCATCTTTATAGTATTCACTAGAATGCCCAATTTCTTCGAAATGAATAAAATGTCCTTTTTTTAATCCAGTTAAATTCTTACTGGTTATAATTGTATTTGTATTAGAACTGTTTTTTTCATATTCTATTTTTTTAACACCATCCCCAATAAAATACCCGGATACATAATCCAATTTATACGATGTCAGATTATAATCACGCCTGAAATAATTATATAAATCAATCTGGATACGCCCATTCATCTTAATGAATTGTAAATTATGCGTCCCGCTTGCAATTGTTAAAGTTGTTTCTTCTATTTTATAAGTTCCAGGTGAATATTCTTCTTCAAATGTTCCACATATTTCGTTTTTATTTCTTGATAATTGTAAGAATTTACGCAAACAATTAATACCATTTTCTTGTGCGCGTTCAAACATGAATTTATAATCAAAACCAAATATATTATAGCCTATAATTATGTCTGGGTTTTCACGTTGAATTAAATCTGTCCATGCTGTCAGAACGGCACTTTCTGTGTTATATGATTCAATTACAGCACCTTCGACGTTTTCACAAGTATCTAATGCAATACAATGGTTTAAATATGGGTCTTTATCACCATATTTGATAAATGTTGATCCAATGAATGTAACTTTATCACCTTTTACTCCTGGTAGATGTTTTGACAATATCTTCGTAATATATATTAATTTATTTTCACGTGTAATTTTTGTATCGTTCAATATATCAATAATTGTCATTTTATTATTAATTTTTTGTAATTTATGGTTGGAATTATCCCATTCGTCTTCATCATTGTCAAAACCATTGTTTGAAATAGATGATAATAGTATATCGATATTGTTTTTTTCATCTCCTTTTACATTTATATCTTCAATAGTATGTTGTAATATATCATTAATTCGTTTATCTAATTTCTCAACAGTTTTTATTTTTGTTTTAGTATATATTAAATCAACACATGTTTGTTCTGTATCATCATCGCAAAAACCAAACGCATATTTAATTAGTGTCTTAATAATATTTTTTTGTTCTTCAATTGGTGTTTTTTCTAAATCATCACTTTCAGTCAGCCAATAATCCAAAATATTTGTTGTTAACTTTGAATAACTCTTTTTAGATATAGGGAAATCCCCGTGGCTACTACTTGCCTCAATATCAAAACTACATATTTTATATGGCACTGTTAATTCACGGTTATTAAGTGCCCCAATGCTTTTATAACTAGTTGTATATTCGAAATTACAATTTGTCATTTTATCTGCGTGTTTATTTAATTTTTTCTTATCAATACACACCCATCCAGAAGGACTAATATTTTTAATATGAAAGAACCTTAAAAGTGGTGGTATATTTGCTTCATATAGTTCTATATTTGTCCCTCCGAATTTTATTCCACCTGGTATTAATTTGCGTTGTTTTTCTTCAATACCAAAATCATTTGTTTCCATTACATAGTTATAGAATAGGTTTTTTACTTTATTCAATGCAATCGTATTCTTGAATTTCAGGAATAGAAACTTGAACTCTTTTTTATCATTGAAACCATATAACTTATGACGCTTAACAATTTTGCATTGTTTTTCAATTATTGAATTAGAATAATATTTTCCCATTTTAATTTTGAGATAATCAATAAATTCATTCTTTTTATTTATATCCCATGTATTATCTATTAATAAATAGAAGAATGGACAATAATCATCTAGATATACACTATATGACTTACCTCTACTATCAATTCCAAATATCTGTATAATGAATGCTTTATTGTCCTGAAATTTATTTTTTTTATCTTCATCTGTTTTATCTGTTGCACTACTGTTTTCACTATCACTTTCAATTTCTACACTTTCATTATAGATATTGAAATCTAAAAGACGAAATATTATTGACATATTCACTTGTTATAGTATATATTTAATGTTCTATCTTTATAACATTTTATTTTATTCAATTTTATAAAGAGTGGAATTAATACTTTATGGAGTATTATTAAATACTGAATGATTTTGAGAAAGGGTATCTATTAGTTGATGTTATTGATGGTTGTATTTTTCTGCTTTTTTTACTCTGTGTATTAGAAATACTTTTTTTAAGGGTTGTTTTATTCATTGGGCTACTTTTTATGGCACTTTTACTCTTGCTCTTGCTTTTTGTTCTACTTTTTTTACTTTTACTCTTGCTTTTACTCTTGCTCTTGCTTTTTGTTCTACTTTTTTTACTCTTGCTTTTACTCTTGCTTTTACTTCTTGTTTTGGTTCTAGAATTACTTTTTTTACTATCACTAACAGGGGCTGTATTTATTATTGTATCATTATCTAAAGATATACTTGTATCCATAGGATTTATCCCGCGTGACATACTATATTCTGGATTGTCAATAGAAAACAGTGTAGGTTCTAAATATTCATCTTTTTTTGAAACATTATTTTTATTAGAACTATGAAGTTCCATTTTCTTACTAATATCTTCTAAGAATTTATGGAACCCTTCTGTAGTTCGTTCGCCTTTAAATTCATCTTTTTTTTTACCATTGAATAAATGAAATATTGATGGATAACCCATGACATCTTTATCAGCATTTATATCTCTTATATTATTACTATTAACACGTGCTATTGTTATATTATACGGTTTCTGTATTGATTCTTCTTCAAATTTCAACCAATCTTTTTTCATGTCATTACAATACCCACATGAATCACTATAATATAGTATCATTATAGTCGCTCCCCCGACATGCTTATTAAACTTCTGTACACTTCCACCACTCTTAACATCCATAATTACCACCATTATATATATACTTTATATATTTATTATAAGCAATAATTATAACAATAATGTTTTTATCTCTTATGTCCGTCCATCTTATATACTTCTATATTTACTCCTTGATACAAATATATGATATATTCTCTCTATTCCATAATGTCTCTTGTCTATATATTAACTAAAATATATAGTAATTATATATGTATCACACCATATACCGTATCACTAATATAATATATAATAATAATTACTCACTATACATACTGGACATTTATGGACATTTTATGGACATTTATTTTATGTAGGTAAATAATAAAGCATGTCCATTTATTATTTACCTAGAATAATCTAGGTGCGTTTTATTAGTTATCATAAATGTCCATTATAATTATCATATAGTATATGGTGTTAAATAAAATTAACTAGTAAATAATTTTATTAGCATAGTGATGTGAATATATTATAACTTAAATTATAAAATGATAATATGCGTTTTTTTTATCATTTTACGCACATGACAAGGTAACAAAAAAAACGCATACATGCCACGATGCTGGATGAGTTAGAATTTTATGCTGTCAATTATTTTTAGTAACAGAGTGTTTTTGACACGAGGCAGTCACAAATTGTTAAATTTCGTTGTTTTTAGAAACTATTATGAGGTTTTCAAAAAAGGACATTTTTATGTATGTCCATTTTTGAAAAGTAGGCTCTGGAGATCCTTCAAAATAATGAAATATTTTTAAGTTATATCATTATTTAGCGATACAATTAGAGATAAGAAACGCATGATTTTCATACTTCGTGCGTATGCGTTAATATGCGTTTCTGTTTATGATATGATAATTATCAGTTAATATACAGAGAGAAAATAGAATATTATAGTTACGTAAACAAATTATCACAAATAATCCATTTATGCTATCTGCGTTTCTTAGCCCTAGATACAATAAATATACAACTCGTAAACAGATATAATTTTTCTATTTTTATAGATGTATGATATTTATAATACATATCCATTTTATAATTTTATAATTTTTGTAAATATATAGATATATATATAATATATGCCAAAAATAGAAACAATTATAGTAAAAAAAATATTAACAGATGATGAAACAAAAAAGTTAGAAGGGACAATATTACCAAAAGGATATTATAAAAAAATTTGTAATAAAGATATTGATATAAAAGATGAGGATGGAAATTATATATTAAGATTTCGTAAAAATGTTATACCATTAAAAAATATACTTAAATGTTATGATTCTATTATAAAACATGCTAGGATAAAAACCACAACCACAAGGGGTATGGCTGGAGGCATTAGAGATAAATTAAAAGCTTCAACTATATTGAATAACAACAAAATAGCATCTAATATAATTGGTTATTTCGATACATTATCAGTTCGTCAAAAATGGATTTTTAGGGACGCTGGTATGTATAAAGAAAAACCAATATGTAGACAAACGCGTTTTACTATGCAAAACCCTTTAAAATGGAAAAAAATAATACCATTAATAAAGGATATAGATAAACAATATAAGAAATTATTCCCGATTCATCATACTATCCAATATGAAGCAAATCAGAGTACAAAATTCAAAATAGATAATACAGCGTTTTCCACAATAACAACAAACCTCAATTTACAAACTGCTTGTCATTATGATAAAGGTGATTTTAATAAAGGTTTTGGGAATTTAATAGTAATTGAAAAGGGAGATTATAAAGGTGGTTATACAGGATTTCCACAATACGGAATAGGAGTTGATGTAAGAACAGGTGATTTTCTAGGTATGGATGTTCATTTATTACATGGGAATGAACCAATAGAATTAATAACAGACGGTGCAGAAAGGTTATCGTTAGTATCATATCTAAGACAGGGCATTTATGATAAATGCAAAGATGCTATTATGTTTGACAAAACTTTTTATGATGAGGTTTCAAAGAAAGCAAAAAAAAATAGAGATAAAAAAACAAAAAAATATAATATTCCAAGACATGTATATAATGGAAAAAGGATAAATAAGACAAATAAAAGAATAAAGGATAAATAAGTTTATAATACTAATATAATTAATATTATATTCACTTAAGCATTAGATAATTTATATAATGATATTTTTATTATTTGCTGGAGTTATTTGTTTATTTATATAAATAATTAATTTATAATATTATAATAATATTAATATAAATTATACATGCAGGAAGAATATGTTATATGTATCCCGTCTTATAAGAGAGAAAATATATGTAATGAAAAAACACTTACAACATTAAAAAATAATAAAATAAGTAAAGATAGGATATACATTTTTGTAGCAAATAAAGAAGAAAAAGATATATATAAATCTACACTGGATAAAAATAAATATAATAAAATTATAGTTGGTTGCTTAGGCATTGTTCAACAGAGAGAATTCATCGAAAAATATTTTAAGAAAGGTAAATATATAGTATCAATGGATGATGATATTGAAAGCATTGATTTATCATTAAGTGATAAGTTTAAGAACAAATCTTTGAATTACTTTATAAAACACGCATTTAAGATAATAAAGAAAGAAGGAGCATATATATGGGGTGTTTATCCTGTATTCAATCCATTTTTTAGAGAACCCAGGAAAGAAATAACGACAACCCTTAATTTCATTGTTGGTGTTTTCTATGGGTTTATAAATAGACCAAATAACTCACAATTGTCAATAAATATAACGCTAAAATACGGTGGTCAAAAGGATGATGTAGAGAAGACAATAAAATATTTTATCCTGGATGGTAAGGTAATAAGATTCAATAAAATAGGGTTTGAAACTAAATATTATGGTTCTGAAGGTGGATTAGGGACATTTGAAGAGAGATTAAAACCCATGGAAAAATCAGCAAAAGCATTGAAAAAAATATATCCAGAGTTTGGAGATATATTTGTTAGAAAAAATGGTATGTATGAATTTAAACTAAAGAAATTGGAACATGTTCCCGGTATATGCAATACTAAAATTAAAAAACAGAAGCAGAATATTACTAAAAAAGTTAGAAAATCGTAAATATAATTTAGATAATAAATCTTCATTTGGATACACCCTTATTTATATATATGTTATAGAGAGATGTTTTAAAAATTGAACTGAGAAATTGACATATAAAGAACGCAAACAAAACAACAACAGGATTAAAAACCATAATAAAATATAATTATGAGTGTTAATAATATCGTTAATAATTACAATTATCAGTGTGTCTATTGTGAAAAGGAATTCAAAGATGCACAAGCATTACATAAACATACTTATTATCTACATATTTCTAAGAAAAGGTATGAATGTGAATATTGTGGAAAATATGAATATAGTAAGGCTATTCTAAAACA
>Ga0306898_1000217_pt1 | contig 23746 bp, 41 predicted proteins | sample AntRauMFilla1564_FD_190424 | JGI IMG/M metagenome (GOLD analysis project Ga0306898, IMG submission 190424) | Saline lake microbial communities from Rauer Islands, Antarctica - Metagenome Filla 1 #564 (v2) (version 2) | ecosystem: Environmental > Aquatic > Non-marine Saline and Alkaline > Saline ...
GTTGTAAGTACTTGCCTCGGTAACGGGAGTATCATCTCCCCAATCAATAACTGCATCATAAACACCGACATCAGCTGCTGGTATCGTAAAACTACCAGCGGGAACTTGCCATTCGGTAATAAATGAACCAGTTTTTTCAAACCTGTAAACGTTACCGATTAAATGCACTTTCAAGCCAGCACCCGCTATATCAGTACCTATTTGGTCAATATCTACGGTGATTTCGCTATTATCCCTTAAAAAATTATCTGATATCACGGGTTGAATAGATGCCGTTGTTGATGTCGATGCACCAGCATCGATATGTAATTTCTGACTTAATATCGAGGAACTGCTTTGATTAATATCAACAATTAGCGATGAACCATTTGTTGGGACATTCAAACCAGCACGAACCGCAAGCAAATTCATTTGATACGGCATCCTATATTTAATAACGGAATTAAGTGCTTCAAGACTGGTTTCTTCATCACTACAACCAAATGAAATCACTTTAGTTGTGCCCGTCACCCAACCAATATCGGGTATCCAATGAGGATTTGTATTCGCAGAAAAAGTAATACCTGAATCATAGAGTATCGGATTCACTGATACTAATTCACCTGATATGTTTGTTGTTCCAGAAAGATTAACTGTGTCTCCAGATGTTTGTTCAAATTTATTGTTATTAAAACTTAATTTAGTTCGTGAAGCCATTTCGAGTCATGAATTTCATATAAATACATTGAAACAAAAAAATGGATTCATCATTTAAGACAAATCCATTTCAATTAATTTATATATGTTCTCAATGGTTTAGATTACGATTTCAGGAAATTTTTCATTAAGAACTTCTTCGAGACTATAAATGGTATTGCTATCACATTCCCATTCCACAACGGTATTAATGATGTTCTCGGCTTTATCCAGTGATAACGTAAATTCTTCGGTCATTGGGTTAACCAATTTCGGGTAATCATCTAATGATTCCAATCGTTGCTCAATTATCCAATCAATTATCTTCTTCATGGTCGTGGTAATTTAATGAATTAAAATGTTTAAGTACTTCCTGTGTCGCTGGTGCGAGTTCGAGTTCGTCTATGGTTTCAGTTAACCCCAGTTCTTCATCGGTTCGGAGTTCATCGTAAAGACTCTGAACATCTTCTTCCTGTGGTTCTTCCCAATACCCGACAAAATGTCGTACAGGTATGCTGCCATCCTCGTTGGGATTCTTAGGGTCTATAACCATAATCCCGTGTGTAAATTTTTCAATTTTTTCGCTCATTTTCTACTTGTTTTAATTGTTTTCTAACCAGCATTAATGCCTTGCCTAAGAGATTCATGCCTTGCCATTGATGTTCATCAAGACATCTGTCATCGTCTTCACTAAGACCTATTCCCCAGATTTTATCATAAGGACTGGCTTCCACGAGAACCTTGTCATCGGTTGCCAACAGTTTTTCTCGGAGTCTGGGGTTCTGTAAGTATTTCTCGACATTTACGGCAATCATAATAGGATAACTAACCATTGCCCATTTCTTGTCATCAAATCCCCTGACCTTGCGTCCCAATGCCTTGGCATCTTTAGGACTTGCAGTACGAAGTATTAGTTCAGCTATTTCATCATCACCAAAGAACTTGGCTTTTTCCCACATAAACGCCTGTTCACTATTATTGAAATATTTGTCTTTATGTGTGAATCCACAACCGTACCAATTACTATATTCAGTGCCCCAGAAAAATATATGTGTGTCTGTTATTCTCATATCACCAAATTATTTTGGTTTCAGACACCCTGAGTCCAACAAGTTGCGGTTTTCTGTCTTCCATATTTTTCAGGTTTCCATCTACATCAATAATACTTCCACCACAACTTTCATTTATGAGTGTGTCGAGATACGCTTCGGCTTTAGTTACTGCCTCACCATAGCTTTTAGCGATAATCAGTACGCTGTCATTCGAATTACTGGTAAACATACTAAAACCCTGACTTTTATTCGGATTATTGTATTCCGCAATAAAAACTGTTTTTTCGTTCATATCAATCTAATTTAGTTGTTAATACTGTTGCACTAATACTTGGTCTGGTAAGCGCAACATATTTTATTTGATTACGTTCCTTAAGAACCCAATTATCATTTATGTCGTTTTCCATTACGAAGACGTGAGAGTAAGTACTACCCTGAGATTTGTGACCAGTAATGGCGTAACCATAATCAAGGTCTTTCACTATGACGTTACCACTCTCACGATATAAACCATTTCTATATTTGTCAATGGTCTTCATAAGGATATTGCAACGTCTGAACTCGTAATATTTCTTCCAGTTCTTCTTATTTGATTTACCCATGTCACGGAAGAAGTCATGCATTTCACCATATAGATGCAGGTTATCATGGTCATTGGCATTCATCATGAAAACATCCTGATATTTGAATTTACCTTTGGCAAGGTCTTCTCGTAGTTGTACACGATAACCCATGATGCCATATGCGTTCTCTTCTAATTCTGCTTTTCTTACCACACGATAGTCGGCACTATTTTCAATAATATTAAACCTCTGCCTTTCCTCACTCACACTTCGGTAACCCATAAGTAGGTCACCAACCTCCACAATATCAGTGTTTTTACCAATAAGTTGCTCCCTAATAACAGCATTACTCATCATTACTGTGTCGTTCTTCCATGCAATTACCTTGCAAAAGTCTGTGTCTTTTTTGAATTCCTCTGACATATACTTATCCAGAATTGCCTGTCTGAACTCACGCTTATCAACAGTAAATATAACACCCTCACCGATGTCATTCATTTTTGATTTGCGTTCAAACCCACCATCAAGAGTAGTAAGGTTATTACGAAGCGCATCATAAACATATGTCAAGGGGTTGGTGTCGTTCTGTCTTTCAATCTTAGTGAGTTGATGAAATGTTTCTGGTTTAGTGTTTTGTGTAAAGACAACGCTTTCCCTTTCACCAACTGGTGGTATCTGTGCGGGGTCTCCCATAAATAATACTTTGGTTCTGCTTCCCTCGGTCTTGTCTTTAATCAGGTCATAGAGTTCCTGATTAATCATGGATGCCTCGTCTATAATAACGAGATTATAATCTGTGATTTTTGGTATTGCTATGGGATTGAACTTGGGGTCGTTTGGGTTAAAATTCTCTAAATCCAAATCAGGTCTGAGTCCAAGTAGAGCATGGAGTGTCTGACCGTCTTCACCTGTGGTATTCATCACGACCTTCTTGGCTTTGTGTGTTGGAGCACTAACCACAACACCACCACGATAACTATCGAGAATTTTTTTAACTATTGTTGATTTTCCTGTCCCAGCGTACCCAGATATACAAAAAAAATTATCTTGATTTTTTTTTAACCAATCATTTATTTTACCAATTCCAGCTAGTTGTTCATCATTTAAGGTGATGACTTTTCCATTTAATAATAAAAGTTGGTTTGAATTCATATTAATTTAAATTGATTGATTGGTAATTAGTTTATCTATTTGATTTTGATTTGGCAACCCTAAGTCAATGATTTTAAATTTTAAATTATTTTTTATTGAATAGATTTTCGCAGCTTCAAACTTTAATTTATTTAGTGGGGTATTGTGAAGTTTTTTCGGTTTAACTTCAACTAATAACTCATCATTGACAATGTAATCTGGAGAATAAGTTCTTTCGTTACCAGTATAACTAATATAATCTATTCTTATTTTTTCGGCAGAGATAATATTTAATTTAAAACGTTCACACACCAAAATAAATTGAAGTTCATGTAAACTTCTAAAATAAAAATTTTTATACCATCCTGAAACACCATTACCTGCTTTTAATGGTGTTGGTTTACCATACATCGGATTATTTTTACCTTTAACTTTCATAGATACTTTCTGTTTACGTATCTCATTTCTTTTATTGGCTTCATCCACACCATATTTTTCAACCCAAACATCGAAAATACTCCTTCCATACATTGGATTATTTTCGCCTTTAGTTAGTTTAGACATTTTTTCTTTATATTCTTTTGTTTTATATACACCCATATCTTTTCTTGAATATGACATTTTTTTTAACGTTTCATTAGAATGTTTCTTATCTTGAAAACCATTAATTCGTTTCCCTTCATGAATTTCTTCATGAATTTTTTTTAAATTATCACCATACTTTTCAATTCTCATTAAATGTGCACATTTAGCACAAACCATTTTATGCTTTTCAGAATATGTTTTACGATATTTATTTGAGTATTTAATTTCTAACCCACATTTCGGACAATTTCTAATAAGTTTTCCCATAATAAAGTCTTTAATATAAATACTTTATTTACCAAGAAAAGCTCGAAGAATAAAAATTGTTATTCATTTCACTTCACATCTTTTCAATATTCTAATTAAATCAACTAAATCAACGTATTCAGTTATTTTCAAATCATTAAACTCGAAAAATTCTATGGTGTAATTTCCATCGTTCTCGGTATTTGCGTCTGAAATCAGAAGACAATCACTTCCAATATCATAACAGTAGTAATGAAAACCTTTTTCGTCACCACTTTCTTCGGGACTGCTGATTTCTTTAATAAAACCCAAATCCACTAATTTTTTTTCATTTATGTCTTTAATCATGATTTTATTCCTTTCTTATTAAAAAATTTCAATGCTGCTTCAATTCGTTTATTATGATTAAACGCCCATACGTATTTGGCGTTATAAAAATCAAATAGTTTTAACCACAGAACTTCAGCAGTTTCATGGTCAGTGTGTTTTTCAATTTCTAATGGAAAGAAGTCTGGTTCATTATGAAAATCATACACCATGAGATAAGTTAGTGACACATTTTGATTCTTATCGGTTTTAGGGTCGCTGTGAACATAGAATGGTTGTTCGTGGTTATTGAATATCAGAAACGGGTCATAGTTAGGAAGATACATACTGGTTTCCTCATACACTTCTCTCGTCATAGCATTAAATCCAGTTTCATCCCAATCTAAATAACCACTCGGTGCACCATATTTATTGGGTTCGTCACGCATGTTCTCACTGCGTTTAATCACTAGTACACGACTTCCACCTTCAACACCAAAAGCAAAGATAATTCCCACCACAGCAGGTGCTCTACTTATCCAAAAATCATGGTTAACCACCAGTTTATTTTCTTCCCAAACTTTATTAATTACGTGGGGATTGGGTTTATTTTTAAATATCGGTTTTATCATTTTTTTCGTTTTAATTGGTTCAGTTTCTCTTTCAGTGTCCAGATTCTCATTACACCTAATCTGGCTATCTGTAGTTGTTCTGTTTGTGTTAATCGTTTCGCACCTTTCTTACGCTTGGCATCTCTTACCATGCGCACATATGGTCTATACTCTCCATACATTTCAACAGTTAATATTCCACATTCTTCTGGAACAAGGTCTTCTACTTTAGGTAGTAATTCTTTAGGAAACACATAATAGAGTTGAACTATACGATTCATCCTGTCCTTGTGTCCGTGCTTCTTTTTGAAGTCTGCCATCATATCGGACTTGCTTCTCTTTATCTCAACCTCGAATCCAAACCCAGACTTTCTAATTAAAAACAGGTCACACTCGTGACTAAAGAAACCCCACGATACATTTGGTACTACGATATGTGTTCGGATGCCGAAGTACTTGGCTATCGCAACTTCCATCTCAGGTGTAGTTATTTTCGGTGTGGTTGGTTTCTTTCTACTTCCTTTGACAGCCATCTTTTCTATTATAATAGGTTATTTTATACTGTAGACCAGATGTGCTTGTTTGCCAATCTTGGTCAGAATAGACATCAAAGTTAGCAAATAATTTGTCAATCGGAAACCTTTTATCACCTTCGGGGTAAGTTTTATTTACCCAAGTAATAATTGCTTCATCACAATAATCGATTAATTGTTCGTAAATACTTGCACCACCAATCACAAAAATCTTTTCAATATTCACGTTTGGATGATTAATCATCATCAATACATTATCTAATCGACTGAATTGAAAATACTCTGTGCCCTTGAGGTCAAAGCGTTTACCATTATTAAGAATCATGAACTCTCTGCCTTCGTGTGCTTTAGATGGTAACGTTAAGAACGTAATTGCACCCACGAGTAACATGTTACCCATCGTGGTCTCACGAAAATGTTTAAAATCTTCGGGAATCTGCCAAGGAATGCTATCTCCAACCCCTATAACACCATCAAGACTTACTGCTGCAATTGCAATTAATTTCATTTTTTCCTGTCTTTTGCTTTAAAAATACTGGGATAATACTTCCTCAATATTCTTGGTTTAAGTGTTTGTCTGGGTGTGGGTCTCATGTAACCCCAGTGTTTTTTTGTTAGAACATGAATTGCTTCAGCACTCCTGTCTTTAAAAACCTCAATGGCTTTCATTTTCCAACACATTCGTTGTTGTTTTACTGGGTCTTTGAGATAATCACCGAGATAATTTAATGCGACTCTCACTATTTCGGTTTTAGAAATATATTTTGTTTTGAATTTCAACCATTCATGTCCGCATTCATTACAATGATTTACGGCTTCGGTTTCGATTTTCATTCGACCACTAACATTACCAAACCCCAGATAAAAATCACCGTTAATCTTACCACTACCCTCGACATTTCTTATCTTATCAACAACATCTCTCTCCCTACACCGAGGACATCTGGTATCACGAGCAAGTTGGTTTTCTTTCTGTTCCTTAAATTCTCGACTTGCGATATCGGCACAACTATTCATAATTGCCTCAATATCGGTTTGAATCTCACGATTTTGTTGAACTGTGGGTAGATATAATAATTTACGTATTATCATGCTTTTTTCTTATCTTTAATTAATTCTCGTAAAAATACGTTCTTGACTCCACCCATGAATCGCACCCATTCCTTATAGTATTCGGGAAACATTTCTTGTTGCAAGTCGGGACATAGTTTGAGTCTGACCAACAATTCAGGATTTTTTTTATTCGCCTGTTTTCTACCCTCTTCGTTTAATTTCATATTCATCAACCAATCAACGAAATCAGGATAATCACTGTAATTAAATACTGGTTCTTCGCAAAGAAAGCATAATGCACTAAGACCATTATTGAGGTCAGGTTCAAGGAAGTACGAGAACTGGATATCATTTGCTAACAGGTCATCGGCAATCTGATTCATTGAACCTGCTGCAATTCCTTCAAAGTCTCTGGTGTCATTCATTGTGCCACCATTAAGAACTATCCAAGTCTCGTGGTTATCAACAAAATCCCAGACTTCTGGGTTATCTGCTGAAAATAATCTTGCATATCTCAAGGCAGCGTGTCCTGCCTGTATTCCCATTTGCCGACCACTGATATTATATGGCACAAAGAAATACATTCTCATTTCCATTATTTTTTCATTTTCCATCCTATTGTATTTTTAGCGTTAATTTTATTTCCAATAACTAATCGTTATCAGGAATTTTATTTAATAAGAAATTAGGGTCTTGTGTGAATATTGGTGGGTCATTGCTAATCCAATGACTTCTGGTAACACCATCAATTTCAATCATTTCTTTTTCAATGAACCTACCTCTTTTTAATTTAGCAGGGTAATCGTTCCAATTCTGACCCTTCAAGTGTATCATTTCCTGCATATCTGAAGTGTTTTTATTGTTAAGCTCTTTATGACTATAAAGACTCTGAGCAACACTTGAGATTGAGTTTCTAAGAGTATCAATTTGTCTCCAAATGATTGTGTTTGCGACTTCAGATTTGGAGGGCACTGAGAACACTCTGGCATCGAACTCGGCAAGTTTTAATTTTGAAGCGTTCATAAACCATACCCAACCAACTTCATCTGTTGTGTTATTATATCGTTCAGTAACATAACGTATCCATCTAAGTTGATTGAATTTAGCGGTAGCCATACTTGCAGCGACACTCACGATTTTCTGAATGTTGCCGTCAAACCAAGCATCGGTTTGTAGTGTATCGAAATCAGTAATTAATATCGAGATTTCGTCACTTTGAACAAATGCAAATTTTGCTCCTTGGATATTTTTGCAAAGATAAATCGCTGTTTCATCCATATCATTGATAAATCCATCATCAAATGGTCGTTCGAGATTTTTCGTATAATTCGAAAAAGAACGACCATCAATTCTTATGAGTGTATATGTCCTACGAGGTAAATAAATTCGAGTTCTATTTTCATAAAACTCCTTCATACGTACCGATAACGCATCTTTTTTACATATTCCATTTGTATCCATATGCTGTTTTTTGTTTTATGACATTCTCTACAATAAATCGCAACACCAAATGCAGTGTGTTTATCTTTATTAAATTCGGAGATTTCTTTCTGTTCATTACATTTCGGACAATAACTAAAACCTGTTTCAATCAACGCTTCTCGTTTTGTTTTAGGTTTATCAGTTCTACCGTGCTTATACATACGATGATAATGTGTGGTACATAAACCCTTGGATTTCACTTCTTTAATGCAATTGGAGACGCTACAAATCATTTTATTCTGTTTTGTAATTTCATTTTAAATAATTTAACGGTTTCTTTTCCAATTGCCTTTTCAACCGCCTTACTTTCAACAATCTCATTACAACCCTCTCGGTAAACATCGGCAATCATGGCTTTGATGATGTCACCCATTGCTTCCATACTCACGTCTTGAGGGAATTTCTGAAGCACATGAGCTAATCGAACCGACACAACCCATTCCTCTGCAATTTCTTTTGCATCACTCAATACCTTGAGTTCTTCAGGACTTACCTCACGCTTGGTTTTGGTTTCCATTTCTTCATCTGGCTTATATTTACTGATAACACGTTCACCATTATTAGTACGCATCTCCACCAGTGGTCTGAGTACAATTCCTTCACGTTTATGACCAACACCCATGCCGTTACGAATTGCTTGTTCCGACATCTTATCACGTTCAATAGTAAGATTCTCCAGAGTCACTTCAATTTTTTCATATGCAACAAACTCTTGATTGAATTGTTTACACACGTCTTCGGCATTAGGTACGTTTAACCACACATGACCTACTTTCACATCGAAACCCACAAACTTGGATTCCTTGCCATAAGTACCAGACATGCCCTGACACTTCCCTGCGTAATGCTCACCAAAAATAACCACGTCTTGGTCAGGGAAAATCTCTTCAAACTTTTTAATTAAAAACTGTTCATCAAATAATGACAAGAACAACTGATGATTTTCACCTGTGAAGAAATTAACTTTTTTGGTTTCGAACTTCCAGCCGATGTGACTCGAAGTTCCGTGTATCTTCTCAAGTGCATAAGCCTCTTTGAAAAGCAAGATTGTTTGATTTTTATATAAATTATCAATACTTAAATACCCCATAACTGTTTCATTTTTAATTAGTTAGTCCCAAGTTAAATTATTAACATTAAAACTTTTTATTTGACGATTTTTATTTTCATTATATATTTTATTAACCCAAAACAATAATTCGTCTGTTGATAGTATGTTTTTCATTCGATTAATTCTTTTATGAACCCACTGAAAATTGTCGGTTGCATATCCTTTGGTTGAGTCAATTCTATCTGGTGATGCTGTTTGAATTCTACTTCTATCATTATTTGGATACATCACTAATTCAACACCACTTACTGCACATTTTCCTTTTTGATTTTGAAAAATTCACCCTTGCTGAAAAACATATTTCAAAGAACAATTAAAAAAACAAGTTTTTATCTTCATTAAAACTTGCAAAACTTAGGTTTGCGAAATCTTTCCTACCTGTCGTTCCTTCTTTTTAGCATTCAGACCTCGAAAGGCAAATAACCTATCAGGCACGTTATCCGACATTTCAACACGTAGCCACCGTGTTAGGATTCGAGCGAGAAGAGAGATTCGAACTCCCGTGAATACAGACTGTCGTGCACGTCAGGCTAATTCACATCTACCACGCATCTTTCGATGGTCGAATTCTCGCATTAAATTACAAATCTATATAAATTAAAGCAGATTTGCAAGATATTCAACAGAAACTTTCGTCCGTTCCATTTCTTTTTTAATTAATTCCACAAATTCCCTTCTTTCTTCAGTATATCCAACCTTTGCACTAAAAAATTCTTCGAGAAGTGCTACCAGATTCTTTGGAGGACTGAGTTTATTTCGGATGTCAGCACCAATAGTATTCTTCTCAACCAATTCGAATTCCACGAGTTCATATGGTTCAAAATCTACCTCACATCCCCAGTCTCTATAGTATTTACTCATTGCCTCAATGGTTGCGGTTTCGGGTTGAACTTCTGGATTATTTGAGGTAAAAATATCGAAAGAATTATATCCATCTCTTATCATAATATGGATGAATTCCTTGGTCTCCTTATGACGTAATGCCTTTACTTTCATGATTTAACAAATTTAATTCCTTTTTTTATGTAATATTCATTATATTTTTCATCGATTTTAAGATTATTAAAATCCCAAAGAAATTCTTCATATTTTAATTCGTCTTCATAGTATGTGGAAGTACATATAATCATACCCATTTCGGTATCACGTCCATGTCGACATTCCACCGAATACGTACCGTCATCCCAGAGCAAAATCTTAACTGTATAATTACAATCAGGATATCGTTTCTGCATATCATCTATCACTAACTTGGTTAGTTCCTGTATTCTGTTGAAATCCGATGCAATCATTTCTTTTTGGTTTTCTTCTTTTTATCGTGTTTTAATCTAAAAGTTTTCCCTTCTTTCTTGGCTCTGGTTTTCCATGCCTCGATGATTTCCAATGCAATGGCTTCTGCCAAGTACTCGGCATTTACGCAATACGGCAGGTCTCGGTGTTTTATTTCCTTGTCATTAGCAGTAGCCACACCATACCATATATTCTCACGAGGTTTTAAATGACCATCTCGTTGTTTCAATTCGACCTCAACCACGAGTTCTTTTTGTTCACCATCAAGCGTGTACTTCTGACTATAGCTCCCTTTTAGTTTCATTTATTTTCTTCAATATGTTCTCGATGTCCTGAATCGCTTCCCGTGTCTGCCGTTGTTCTTCCTCATTACTGTCTCCGATTTCACACACGGGGTAACGATATTTTTCCCTGACTTCTTTGTTTCGGGGGAAGTTACAGTCTCCCATGTAACCTTCCCATCTACATTTTCCGCTATAACACATTATAGCTTAACTCTAAAACGTTCACCAACAGGGAATCTGGGTTTACTGTTTTTCTTAGTATAACCCTGATATTTCACGGTCAATATCTTACCAATAACCAATGAGGGGTCGTCAGCGTATTTCTTGAGTTCATCCATATTACCTCTGAGTTTACAGTCAAAGGTCTCGCCTTCTGGAAGCAACTGGTCATCTCTGATTCTCTCGCAAATAAATATAGCTTTACCCGCCATGCTGCCCTTTGTTCCGATTTTCACATCGACAATGCGAAATTCATCATCGTCAAACTTTTTTAGTTTCTGTAAATTGTATGAACGTTTGTATTCATATTTACCATCCATATTCCTAACCATACAACCTTCATAACCACGAGCCAAACAGTTATCGAGATATGCATAGAGTTCGTCTTCGTCATTCACGATAACGGTTTCCACAATTTTAATTGGTGTGCCTTTGAAAGCAGGTCTTACTTTCTCCAATAACTCATACCTCTCCTTGTTGGTTAGGGTTTCATCGGGAATGTCATACACGTGATACTGTACGATTTCATGACCTACTTTAGGTTCTTCCTGACGAATGAATGACGTGAGGTCTTCGAAATTCTCACGATAATCGTGGTGATAGAGTTCACCATCAAGACGTTCGAAATCAAAACCAATACGTAATGATGCCTGTTCAATCGCAGCATTGATATGTGGCAATCCCGTAATTGGTTTACGGGTTCTACTCCACAACGAAACACTCAACACCGATTTACTGAGTCGTTCGTTTATTATTGTGGAGTTAACATCTCGTTGACTGGTACATCGGTGTCCATCCAACTTGGGTTGTGCCAGTGCGGGGTAACTGATTTTATGTCCTTGTTCCGCAAACTTATGTGCGAGAATTGGGAACACACCACCCGTAATCAGGTCATCAGTTGCACCAGCTTCTGCGTCTTCAATGTTTTCAACATAACCTTTTTTCAATTGCTTCTCCCATCTGGCTTTTGCTTGTGCTGTTGCTTGTTCCTCAACACTGGTTTCATTACTTCTGCCGATGTTCTTGCCTTCAGCTATAACTTCTCGGCTTTCCTGAATCTTACCGTCAAGTTGACCATAGTTATTGATTATGATTCCAACAAGTTTATTGTTTTCTTCACCTGCTTCAACTCTGACATCCCATTTCTGGATTGCACCTGTGCTGGTTTTTTTGTAAAGAGTGGGATAATTTTTCATTTTATTTTATTTAAATATTCGTGATACCATCTATATAACATATGTGGATAAACTCTATAGTCTGAAAACCCATACAAACCACAAGAGAACAGGTCGTGAGCCTCTATAACAAATGTTTTTTCATCGAAGACCCCGACATCCAGAGTGTATGCAATTGGTGCAGATTTATATGCGTCAATCATGTTTTCAATCTCTACCACACTTGGGAACATCGTGAATTCTCCGCTGTAATTCTGAAGTCCAACGAGTTTGCCTTGATAAACAAAGGCACGCCACTCACTTTCAATATCAATTGGTTCTGAAAATTGATAATTTCCCGATGGAAGGTTATGGAATTCATCTTCATTTAATATTCCAACAATACCTTTGATAACATCATTGGATTTCACAAATAGTTTTCCATAACCTTTAAAAAATCCGTTTTTATCTCCATTCCATATACTGCGTTCACAATAGTCGAATAGTTCCACTGGAACGTTTATTGGTTTCGGAGTGTGATTATGGAAGTGACCAAGGAATTCACTCACGAATTCCACACTACCAACAGGCACGTAATCATGATGCATGGGTTTCCATTGAATCGGATATATCATATCGGGGTCAGTTATCTCGAAATAATCAAGATATTTAACTTTAATGTCTTGGGTTTGTGTCAGCCACGTCTGAAACCTAATTGATTCCAGTAGTGTTAGACTGAAATCGTGTCTGACCTGACCATCTATTTTTTGTATTAGAAATTTCATAATATTATTTTCTTGGTTCAAAACTTTTATTAAGCCAATGTATTACACTATCGGCTTCTTCTGTATCATGTTCTCCCATTTGAATCAGGTATTCATCCCAATCTTTCCAGAAACCACCTAAACCATACCACCAACCTTCGGGCAAGAACATCTTAGCTGCTTCACTGGCTTCTTTATCGCCCTTAAAGACAAATGTTTCCTTACACATCATGGTCGTAATTGCTATTGGTTTGAACCCTACTTCCTTCACCATCTTTAATAAAATGCTATCAGGTGTTCCATAAACACTTGGGTTATCAGCCATTTCATCCTGATAATCATCATATTTGGTTCGATGTTGTTTAAATTCTATCTTGCTCATAGGTATAATTTAAGATTCCAGTATTACAATATGATGGATGTACCCAAGTTATCCCACAATTTTTTGCAATCTCATGATATTTAAATTTCTTTAATTCTCCATCGATTGTAACTGGAATGTCTTGAGGTTTCTTTGAGTTTAAAATCTTTTCAATTAATTGAGTATCTGTCATTATTAAAATGTTTCGTGAGTAAAAAATCTTTTTATTTTATAACAGGTGTTCGGTGTTAGTCCCGAATAATTATCGGTATGAAAGAAATTGAATTGTTGATTCAATAAAATATCACTATCATCATCAATAATTGCGTAGCGATAGAAGTCATAATAATTAACCCCAAACCAATACATACAATTATCTTTAAGCCAGAGTGAGATATCTGTACCTCTCTCATATCCTGTACGTGGTGTCTTATCAATAATAGTAAAGGTAGCACCACAATATTGGAATATTCTATTGAGTTCTAATGGTGTCCATCTACCTCGCATTGAGGCACTGAGTACAACAGCACTATTGGTTTCTTCGCAGAGCGCATTAAGCCACGACATCCTATCGGAACACATCTCACTTTTATAATACTCCATTCGACCTATCTCTTTCCGCTTCACCAACTTCTTCAAGTGCTTTTTAACTACCTTATATAATGGTATGTTATCATGACGTGTTAAATGATTGTATCGTTTAGTATAAAACAACTGACAGTTCAATACACCATCAACATCGAGAAAGATTATATTCCTTGGGGGATTATATATTGGAAACCTGAAATTATCTTCCATGTTTGAACTCGTTCTGAATCAATTTCAGATTCCGTTTAGCATTCTTTAACCTATATTCTTCGTTTCTGATTTCGTGTTCAAGCCGACCTGCTTCTTCCTTCATGATATTCCAATACTCGTCATCAGTTGATTTAATAACTCTTTCATCTAAATCATCATTAAACCTTATATCGGCATCAATCCACGATGGAAGTACGAAATGAATTCCGTCACCAACATTATTGGAATAACTTGCAGTTGAACCCGCTTGTTTATAATTTCCATTGTCTTTAATTAAAAACCTTACAGGATGTTGACGATATGCAGCATCTTCTTCGACATCGAGTTCTGCTTGATATTCTTCGAAAGTAGTCACACTCGTGACCTCACCACAATGAAATTCAAATAACAACTTTATTTCTTTTCTAAATTCTTCAAGTTCTTCTTTGTTGTCGAAATAAAAATCGTTTTTGATTTCCCATGCTGCTGAATTTATTCCAACTGAAGGGTCACCTGCTGCAAAGACGTGAAAACCACTAATTTTTATAATTTTCTCCACGTTCTCAACAATTTTTGCATATTTTTTTAAATCTTCCATAGTTTTGTTTTCAGTTTTATACGATATTCCTTCGGGAATGTTACAATTATTTCGTTTTTTCTGTGAATCTATTACGAATTGTGCACCAGCTTCATAACATTCTAAAACAGTTTCGTGTGTAAGTGGCTCACCTTCAACATATGCCTTATAATAAATTCTTGCAGCACCTTTAATTATTTTGTTTTCCATAATGCAAAAATAAACAAATATTTCGAAAAACAAAATAGCTTCGTATTTATTTTTCCATGTTAAATTGTAACTAATCAAAAAATTATTCGTATAATTGCAAAATAAATTAATTTATGATGAAAAGATATTTCCTATATAGACTCGTAACATTGATGTTTATCTTTACGATATCAACAGCGATGTTAAGTACCCATTCTGGTTTTACTGACAGAATCATGACTTATGTTCCAGAACCAATTTATGATGGAATCTGGGGCACAATCTATCATGCCGAAGTAAGGCAATGTGATGCCACACCAACAATTACTGGTGATGGTTCAAGAATCAATCCATATAAAGCCAGTGAACACCGATGGATTGCCATTAGTCAAGAGATGCTTGATTGTGAATGGCGAATAGGTTTACTTAATGACACAACGTCTCCTTTATATAAAGGTAGAATCGAATATGGTGATACTGTTTGGATTGATAGTCCTTACCAAGAAATTAATGGTTGGTGGGTTGTTCACGACACCAAGAATAAGAGATATAGAAACAGCATCGATTTTCTCCAAACCAAAGGTGATGGTACATTATATGAAAACGACCCAATGTGGAGTGGTAAATTTGAAAACATTAAAATATATGATAGTAATAACGCAAAATTATTAGGACATAATCCAATGACATAAATTATATATTATGAATGAAAGTATATGGGTTTTATTGGGGTTGGTGATATTATTTCTTGTGGTATTTGGTTTATTAAATTTAAAATTACAGGAACGCTTTCCCTTTAATAAAAAAAGAAAAAAATGATAGACTTAAATGTAGTAAGTAAATTTGCAAGAGCAGCACATGATGCAGCAAATTGCAAGTATGATGGTAAAAACTATTATACTCACGTCAAAATGGTGGAAGACACTATGGATAAGTACAAGACAGTGTTTCTCCTTTATGATGATTATATTAAAGCACGTGCAGCATGTAGTTGCCATGACACAATTGAGGACGCTCAACTCACATTCAATGATATAAAAGACGCAACATCTAAAACCGTTGCACGAATTGTATTGGATGTGACCGATGTACACGAGGAAAACCGTCTATTACGTCATTTATCCACAATGAATAAAACTGTGAAAGATTATCGTTCAATTATTGTGAAAATGTGTGATATGCGTTCCAATGGTCTTTATAGTAAAGAGAACGGAAGTAGCATGTATAAGAAATATGTTGCGGAATATGATTATCGTAGACCCATCTTTAAAATGGCATTAAAATGGTATAAAGATGAACTTGATGCAGAAGAACTTGATGCATTCTGGTCAGAACTTGATGAAATACATGGGTACAAAAAATAAGTATCCTTGTATTTCTAATATAAATTTTTTAATTTAGCAAAAAAATAAACACAATGGAATACACAGACGTAATGCTCGACCTTGGAACATTAGGTAATAAAAGTAATTCGGCAATCCTTTCGATAGGTGCTGTTGAATTCAATCTCGAAACAGGTGAAACTGGAAGAGAATTTTATAAAGTCATTGATTTACAATCTTGCCTCGATGCAGGACTTAAAATTAATGGCAGCACATTCTATTGGTGGATGCAGCAAAGCGATGAAGCCAGAAAAAGAATATGTGCCGAAGGTGAACATGTCTCAACGGTATTAGGTGCTTTCAATATGTGGATGAAAGACTGTGTTGAGAAAGTAAAAATTTGGGGCAATGGTGCTCGTTTCGATATCGGTATCCTTGAAGATGCCTATGTCGCAGTTTACCTACCAATTCCTTGGTATTTCAGGTCTGAAATGGATGTCAGAACACTTGTTGCTTTCAATCCACTCATTAAAGCCAATTACCCTAATAGTGGTGTTGAGCATGACCCAATAGATGATTGCAAATTTCAAATAGGTTATTGCCACGAAACGTGGTTAACATTAAATAAGTAAATAAATTTTAAATAAAAACAATAACTATGATTAAAAATTTAACAACAGAAGAATTCAAAGAATTAGTATTTGACTATACTAAAGATGAGGAATGGGCATTTAATGGTAAGAAACCAGCAATAGTTGATTATTTCGCAGAATGGTGTTCCCCTTGTAAGACCATTGCACCCATCCTCGAAGAACTCAGTACCGAATATCCTGATATCGATATTTATAAGGTAGATACCGAAGCACAACCTGAAGTAGCTGGTGCTTTCGGAATCCAAAGCATTCCTTCAATACTATTCATTCCTATGGAGGGTCAACCTCAAATGGCAATGGGTGCACTTCCAAAAGAAACATTCAAGCTGGCAATCAGTGAGATTCTTTTTCCAGAAAAAAAGGAAGACACTACAGAAGAACCAAAAGAAGAAAAGAAAGATTAGATAGAGTAAGTTTGTAACGTTAAGGGTAGGAATTAATTTTTCTACCCTTTTTTGTAACCTTTTAATTTATTTCTCGTATAATTATAAAAATAATAATTATGAAATTAGAAAAGATTGGATTTTACACATTATCAGATGAAAGAGCAAATAATACTTCTGAGACTTCACAAATGAAAAGATGTGAAATGATAATTACTGAGTATTGCAATTTCAAATGCCCTTATTGTAGGGGATTGAAAGCTGAAATATATGGACAAAGAAAGATTAAAGAACTTTCATTTGAAGAAATAAAACACAATATTGATTTATGGTGTTTAAATGACCCTCTAGAGAATATTAGATTTTCAGGTGGAGAGCCTACGCTTCATAAAGATATTATTGAAATAGTAAAGTATTCAAAATATAAGGGAATTAAAAGAATTGCTATTTCAACAAACGGTTCGAACAAAATTGAACTTTATGAAAAACTTGTAAAAGCAGGTGTAAATGATTTTTCAATTTCTTTAGATGCTTGTTGTGCTGATGATGGGGATAAAATGGCAGGTAATATAACAGATAGTTGGAATAAGGTTGTTGAAAATATTGAGTTGATTTCAAAACTTACTTATGTGACAGTTGGTGTTGTTTTAACTCCTGAAAACATTGAAAAAACGATTGATACAATAAGATTTGCTCATAAACTTGGGGTTGCTGATATTAGAATTATTTCTGCCGCACAATGGAATGAACCAATTCCAAGATTAAATGAAGTCGAAAAGGAAATAAGAGAAGCACATCCAATACTTGATTATAGAATCATGCATTTTGCTGAAGGTAGAAATGTAAGAGGAATGACAGAAAACGATTCTAAAAAATGTGCTTTAGTTTTGGATGATTCGATAATTGCTGGTGATTTTCATTTTCCTTGCGTAATTTACATGAGAGAAAAAGGAGAGCCAATTGGTGTTGTTTCCGAAAATATGAGAACTGAACGTAAAAAATGGTTCGAAAAACACGACTGCTTTAAAGATAAAATTTGTAATGAAAATTGTTTAGATATATGTATCGACTACAACAACAAATACAGAGATTGCCATTAAAAAGAATACCAGCAGTGCAATTCACTTACGATTTGTGGCGTGCTGGTTCTTTAAGTGAGCTAGGGATAAAGCAAAGAGAATGGAGTATAAAAGCCCACAGGAACTATATAAAAAATATGGCTGTTGGGTATGCCGAAGCCGAAAAGCTGCACGTAAGACCTAAAAAAAACTGCATAGCTGTAATGTTTTTTTATAATGATAAACATTTTTGGACACATTTAACTAATAAAGAATTTATAATATGCTTTCCAGAATACGAAAAATATTTACAGAGTATAAAGAGTTAAAATACTTAGCATACCACGATTCGTTGACAGGATTAGTCAACCGAAATTGGCTTCATAAAAATATTGATAATATAAACTGTGATTATGTTTACTTTATAGACATAAACGACTTGCACGAAGTAAATAAGTCTGGACATACATTTGGGGACGAACATATAATTAAATGCTTGAAAACCATAAAGACGACTAAAAATGATTATTTAATTAGATACGCTGGGGATGAATTTATATTACTTACAAATACAATTATATTAGAAACAAATAAATTGTTTTCGGTTGGAAAATGCAAGATTGATGGGTGTTTGATTAAAGCAATTAATGTTGCAGATAGTAGAATGATAAAATCTAAATCGCATTGGAAGAGAAAAACGATTAAAGACAATTAAATGGTGGAAATTAATTTTTCCACCTTTTTTTGTAACCTTTTAATTTAATTGTCGTATAATTGTAAAAATAATAACTATGGCACGCACAAAAAAAATTGCAAAAATAGACCCAGTGGAATTTGAAAAGGAAAGAAATGCCTATGCAATCCGTGATTGTGAAAAAGCAATTGCTGAAGGTATCTTGACAACACCACCTAAACGCAGGGTGTTTAAGACAGGTCAACGTGTTCAATGGGGTGCTCACAAGGAAACCTATGTGCGTGAAGTCTATCGTGATGGCACTTATTATCTCACTGAAAGCATCGGAATCGTGCGTGAAAGAAATGGAGAACCAAAAAATGAATTTCATATCCAGAAATGGACAGATATTCTTCCATACAACACCAACAAACCAACGACTTTTGCCAAGGAAGATAAATATTATATCAGGGTTCTCAACAGTCCAATTTCTTCATTAATTCATATGGTACATGCAAATCATGCTGGTGTTGATATGGATGTTGAGTACCAACGTGAACACGTTTGGACACGTAAAGAGAAAGTTGAACTCTTGGATAGCGTTTTCAATAATATCGATATCGGTAAATTCGTTTTCGTGCAACGCAATATGAGTGCAGCGGGAAAACTTTATGAAATTATTGACGGTAAACAGAGATTAACTGCACTTACAGAATTCATCGAAGACCGCTTTAAATACCGAGGTTTTTACTTCTCTGAACTCAGTTTCAGAGACCAACATAAAATCACCGAACACAATGTTTCTTACGGATATTTGGAAAATCCGAATAAAGAAGCTATCTTTGAGACCTTCATTAAGTTGAATACATGTGGAAAACCTATGGCAACCAAACATATTACTCACGTAAAAAAATTATTAAGTGAACTCTAAACCCTATATTTTTCTTGACATTGATGGCGTACTGGCTACCAGTAATCAATACCGTACCAATCCCAAGAAATGGCATGAGGAATACGCATGTTATCGCTTTGATGAGAAATGTGTAAAGGTTTTCAATGAAATCATCGAAAAGACCGACCCAATTATTATATTATCAAGTGATTGGGGTAAACAATATAACCTTGAAGCATTGAATAATATATTCAAATGGAATGGGGTAAATGGTGTTGTTACTGATATCACATCTGACCTCTGGGAGGTTAAGTTCACATCACTTGCACAATTAGAAGATTGTCGTGCCGATGAAATACTTAAATATGTTCATGAAAACAAAATCGAAAATTGGTTGGCGATTGATGACCTTGATTTGAGTCCGTGGATTGATGACCAGCATTTCATCAGGACACCAAGAGCAAGTGAAGGTATAAAACAAAGTGGAATAAAAAATAGAATTCTTAATATTTTAAAATCAAGCAAAAATGAAAAATGAGGAGTTTAAGTCTTTACTAAACAAGGTTGTGGAATTCCACAAGCCTGATGAAATCTATGTGAAAGGTTTTCTTTATAAGGATGACCATTCGGGAGAATACTATCTCAAGATAGTTGAAACCATACTCGGTTCTATGAGTTTTAATCAAAAACATTACCTGAAAAAAGGTGATGAAAAATTCGTTAAACAAGCCGATAAACCAAAATTGATGCGAGTCAGCTTGAAATCATGGCATTATCACCTGATTAAATACGTTTTGCGTGACAACGCACCGACTCCCAAGACCATGCAGAACGGTTTCGCTCTAATGAGTACGCTCTGGCAATCCGTTCTATATGTTATTGCGAGAAAGAGATTTAAAATAAATTTACAACGACAAGCAATAAGATTAATATGAGTTTATTCGTGGTGGACGTGGAGTCGGATGGTGGTTTACTTGGTGAGAACAGCATGGTGTGTTTTGGCGTGGTCAAATTGACCCCCGAACTCGACACCACGTTCTACGGCAAGACTAAACCAATCTCAGACCAATATGATGAACGAGCACTTGCGGTAAGCGGATTCAGTCGTGAAGAACATCTGAAATTCGATGACCCCGTAAAGGTTATGTCTGATTTCGCTGATTGGCTTGAGGAAAACTGCAAAGGCAGACCGATTCTAATTTCAGATAATAATGGCTACGATGCGAGTTGGATAAATTATTACTTCCTCAGATACTATGGAGCAAATCCATTTGGTTGGTCAAGTCGAAGAATTGGTGACCTGTACTGTGGTGCTGAACGTGATATGTTTTATTCTTGGAAAAAACACAGAAAGAGTCCTCATAATCATAACCCCGTTTCAGATGCAATGGGAAATGCTGAAGCACTTCTACATTTATCAAAAGAATACGGAATTAAATTACCTAAATAAATTTTATAATGGAAAATAAACAATCTTTATTACATAATCTAATGTTCATATTTCCAGTGATGTTTTACTACGCACTGGAAGCACTACTGGTATCACTTTTCATTTCGATAATCTGGAAATTTTTATTTGCTAATGCCGTTGGTGATTTAGGTTATTTTCATATTGTTGGTGCATATTGGATTATCAAAATGTTATTCTTTGACGTATTTAAATTAATAACGGGTCTTAGTGATGCCAACACCAATATCAGAGAAGACATGGAAGAGAATCCCGAAGACTATAATTAATAATTTGAAGAATGAAATACGCAAAAACAACACCAAGACTCGTAGTTAAATTCGTTGATACCGACACCAACGAAGTGCTTTTCGAAATAAAAGATAGGACGTGGATGAATGTCGGACAAATAATGAATGACGGTGCTGTTAGTAGCATTATGAATACCGAGTTCAGAGGTGACCCCCCCGAAAATCTGATGGTTCTTGCCATAGGAGAATTTGATTTGGTAGAAGAATAATAACTACCACGACTAATAGCGAAAAACACACACCAAAAATGTGTGTTTTTTTGTAACTTTTCATTTAGACTTTCGTATAACAAGACAAACAATAATTAAATTATGAAAAAAATAATTGGTATATTAGTGGTACTCCTGATAACTATCACAGTATCGGGACAGAAATTCATGAAAAGCGTGGGGTTCACAGAAAGAACACCTCACTGGGAAAATGGTCAACAAGCACATAGTGTTGAAGAACATATTTACGATTATGGGTTCTATTATACCCATGAGAATAAAAGAATATTCAGAATCGATGTGGTTCACTTCATGGCAAATGGCAGGGTTTTTATGCTTTCATATGAACCCATACCTGATAGGCTTGAAAATACTGGGGCACAAAACATTCATAATCTCAATATAGAGGCAAAAATCTTTCTCTACAGTAAAGACATGTCAAAACCCAAAAGCGAATGGGAAATGGCTTCAGTAAGGATATATGAGGGTAGAATGCGAAATTCCCCAGTATTGATTTCCACTTACACCGATGGGAGAAATTATAATGACGTGGATTTTTATATCTATGATAAGGATTATCATAACACCAGTATCGGTAAGGTTATTGAGTTGGAAAATGGTGTGGTTGAAATGGTTATCGGTTATTACGAGAGAAATGAATACGGTGTCACTAACGATACGCCATTGACATTCATTTTCACACCAGTTGACGACAAACACTATACGTTCGAAAAGAAATGATTAAAGTACATTCACATATAAACACTTTAGGTGGGAAAAGATTCAAGGAATTTATTCTAAGTCCCTTTACAATTGACATGCTTGCTCCTGTTTTTGGTGATGCATCAACAGACACGCTTTTCGATGACTGGCAAGGTAAAGACATGATAAACTGGTATAGGTTCAGAAACACAGAGAAAATCGTTTTGGAATTCTATCCCGAAGGAACATACATTATTAAAGACGGCAGGTCAAATAAAACATACGAACTAAAAATACCAAAAACTATCAATGATTTCGTCAATGATATGGAGAGGTTAGAAATTCCAATATATTGGACAACGTGGATTGATGAGAATTTCGAACCCAAGGAATATCTTGATGCCGATAGTATTAAAGATTATTTTATTGACTTACTCGCCAAGATGGGGAAATCGCAAGAATTGCTATAATTCTTGCATATTATCAATATATAACATATATTTGCACCGTATGAACAGAAATGATTGGAATCTCTGGAGTAATCTTACATTCAAAACCTTGGGTTATCGTAAGAATTTTGATTTGGTGACTATGAACGAAAACATTATCACGTTATATGACGGTATGGTTTCTGAAATGAGACTTACTGAACAGAAACCACCACGTCCAGTGGGCGAATACGGATTTTCTGTATGGAATATTGATTTGGCGCAGAAACTCGGAGTTGATTTGGAACGCCTAATTAAAACGCATGATGTCGAAAACACATATAGTGAATTTTATAATATAATTAAAATGAATGTGCTGGATGTCCATGACTACAAGAAAATCGTTTTCATTCATTCATTTATTTTAAATGAGAAGTATAGAAAACATGGTGTAACACAGGAATTCATTGAAATGATTTACAGAGACTTTTATTGCGATAATACAGCAATAATCATGCTCGTAAAACCATTTCAAGATAATCCAATTGATGCCGATTTTTATTTCAATAGAAAAAAAATTAAAATAAAAGAAAGTCTTGATGAAAACGAAGACCGTTTAGTTTCTGCTACCGAATATTATTCCCTTAATGAATTATTGGAAAAGGATGATAAGGAATTTAATGAATATAAATTATTTTCGGTGGC
>Ga0306898_1000218_pt1 | contig 23742 bp, 22 predicted proteins | sample AntRauMFilla1564_FD_190424 | JGI IMG/M metagenome (GOLD analysis project Ga0306898, IMG submission 190424) | Saline lake microbial communities from Rauer Islands, Antarctica - Metagenome Filla 1 #564 (v2) (version 2) | ecosystem: Environmental > Aquatic > Non-marine Saline and Alkaline > Saline ...
CTTTCATAGAGATTATTATGATTTAGGTCAGATGGTGTATGAGAACATCCCATTACTTGGACGTTTAATTAAACGAATAAAAAAGAGTATGTCCTAATGGCGACTATTCTTATAACAGGTGCTACCTCTGGTTTAGGTGAAGCATTGTTAAAAGAGGCCTGCGCTAATGGGCACGCCGTAATTGCATGTGGTCGTAACCAAGATAAACTTAACGAACTACAAAACATCGATAATGTAACAACCATCAAATTTGATGCCAGCGATGAAGCGGCCACAAACAAAGCACTGGCAGGCGTTAAATGTGATATTGCGGTGCTAAATGCGGGCACCTGCGAATACGTTGACATAAACAATATTGAACCCGACATGTTCAGACGGGTGTTTGATATTAACGTATTTGGCACGGTAAACGTTGCAAGCGCGTTATTGCCAAGCTTACAAAGAGGCAATAAATTAGTGTTTGTAGACAGTATGGCCCGCCTGCTGCCGTTTACACGCAGCCAAGCCTATGGCGCAAGCAAAGCAGCCCTTCATTATGCCTGTAAGAGTTTTGAAGTTGACCTAAAGAGCAAAGGCATAGCAGTGCAAAGTATGTCGCCAGGCTTCGTTAAAACACCACTAACAGAAAAAAACGATTTCCCCATGCCCATGGCCATTACCGCTGAGCAAGCGGCACAATACATGCTCAAGGGTATTCTCAGTAACAAATCTGCAGTATATTTTCCACGCCGCTTTGGCACTATAATACGATTTTTAAATTTCTTGCCCGAGGCCGTTCAGCACAAAATTTGCATTAGCATGCGCAGTTCGCTAGAGCGCGGCAGTTCGTCAGACCGCGAATCTACCCAGCAGGATAACAAATGAAGCAAAAAGTAGCCATTATAGGCACTGGTATAGCGGGTATGACTAGCGCATATTTAATTAATTCAACAGCCGACATTACCGTTTTTGAAGCTAATGACTACGTAGGTGGACATACTGCCACCAAGAAAGTAGATGTAGATGGGCGCACGTATAATATAGACACTGGCTTTATTGTTTATAATGAATGGACCTATCCGAATTTTATAAAATTAATGGACACACTAGACGTTGCTACCCAGCCCACCGAAATGAGCTTCAGTGTAAAAAATAAAGACACCGGGCTAGAATATAACGGCAATACTATTAATAGTTTATTTGCGCAGCGGCGCAACATTTTTTCACCGACATTTTATCGTTTGGTGCTCGACATTATTAAATTTAATAAAGTCTGCAAGGCGCATCTAGAAGCAAAAAAAGATACTGATAACATCACACTAATCAAATTTATACAGCAGCATAAATTAAGCAAAGGTTTTACCGACAACTATATTTTGCCAATGTGCGCCGCCATATGGTCAACAAGCTTAGAGGCATCCGCGAACTTTCCTTTATCGTTCTTTTTAAAGTTCTTCAACAACCATGGTTTGCTGAATATTACCAACCGCCCTCAATGGTACACGCTTATAGGCGGCTCAAATAAATATGTAGCCCCTTTAACTGCTAGCTACAGTGACAAAATATTGTTAAACAGTCCAGTAAGTTCAGTCAAAAAAACAAACGCTGGATACGAAATAATGAGCAATGGAAACATCAGCGAGTTCGACCAAGTGGTGTTTGCGTGCCACAGCGACCAAGCCCTGAAAATGCTCGATTTATCAAGTTTTGAGAAGCAGCATGGTCAAGATCTATCTGCTATTTTAGGGGCAATCCCCTACTGTGACAACGACGTGGTAATGCACACAGACGTGTCTCAATTACCGCAGCGACCTTTAGCTTGGGCCAGTTGGAACTATTTAATTAAAGGCAGTCAAAACGAAAGCCGCTCTCCCGCTAGCGTCACTTATAACATGAATATTTTGCAACAAATAAAAAGTGACACCACGTTTTGTGTCACCTTAAACAACACGCAAGAAATTGACCCGAGTAAAATATTAGGGCGATATCGTTATGCACATCCTCAATTTAGCCCTGAAATGGTAGCGGCGCAGGAACAGCGCGAACGCATCTGCGGCAAACAAGGTCTACATTTTTGCGGCGCTTATTGGTACAACGGCTTCCATGAAGACGGCGTAAAAAGCGCGCTTGAAGTTGGCCAAAGATTTGGCGCCAGCTTATGAATAAAGAACCGCTAGGCATGCTTGAAAGTGGTATATATACAGGTAATGTATTTCATCGGCGTAGCGTGCCAAAAGTGCATCAGTTTAACTACCGCATATATCTTTTTTGGGTAAAATTAAAAGAACTCGATATCTTAACTGAAACAGTATCAGGGTTTAGTCAGAATAAATCGGGTATTAGCGTTGTTAACTTCAAACGCGAAGACTATTTAGGAGATGCTAAGATACCTTTAGAAACCGCTATTTTGAAAAAAATGAACACATTAAGTGAGGTTCGTGTTTCGGGCGATGTTTATATGCTAGGGCAAATAAGAACATTTGGCCTATACTTTAGCCCAGTAAATTTCTTTTATTTACGTAACGCGCATGGCAAGTACACCCACATGCTTGCAGAGGTAAGCAATACGCCCTGGAACAAACGCCATTATTACTTGGTCGACCTAGACAAACAGAGCGATTGCGATAAAGCTTTTTATGTATCGCCGTTCAACCCTATGGATATGCAGTACAAATGGCAAGTACAACAGCCAGATGAAAATATTAAGCTCAATTTAAGCTGTTATAAACAAACTAAGCACTTTGAAGCAGCGATTAATATGCAAAAACAGCCGTTAACTTCGGCTACTCTACGCAAGTCGATTCTGTCTATACCTAGCATGACGGTCAAAACAGTAGCTGGCATTTATTGGCAGGCTATAAAACTTTTTTTAAAACGCGTACCCATTTATACGCACCCTTAATGTACAGGAACAAATAGATGCCACAAGCTCAGCACACAATGCAAAACACCGTATCGCCCAGCGTTTGGGAAAAAACCTGCCGATCTATTTTTTTGGGTGTTTTAAAACGTCTACCGCATGGTTATATGACCATGAGCGAAAACGGCCAAGTCATTGGACAGTTCGGCGATAAGGCACATGATTTGCACGCCCAAGTTAATATATTGAATGCCAGCGCCTATCCAAAGTTGTTGTTTGGCGGTAGCATAGCGTCGGGCGAAACCTACTCGGATAATCTGTGGGATTCCCCTAATCTGACCAATGTGATCCGTATTTTTGCGCGCAACTTACCCATGCTAGATGAATGGGAAAATCGGTTTAAATGGATCACTATGCCTGCGCTTAAATTAAGCCACTTTGCAAATCGTAATTCTGCCGACCAAGCTAAAAGAAATATATCGGCGCACTACGATCTAGGTAACAAGCTGTATAGCAAGTTTCTTGATCGTTCTATGATGTATTCTGCCGCTATTTATCCTGATCCAAACGCCAGTTTAGCTGACGCTCAACAACATAAACTGCACACCATTTGTGAGAAGCTCCAGCTCAAACAAAGCGACCATCTAATGGAAATAGGCACTGGCTGGGGAGGTTTGGCTATTCACGCTGCAAAAAATTACGGCTGTAAAGTCACGACCACCACAATATCTGAAGAACAGCATGCCTACGCCCAGCAGTGGATAAACAAAGAAGGCCTAAGCGATAAAATCACCTTATTAAAACAGGATTATCGTTTACTTGAAGGTGAATATGACAAACTTGTATCAATTGAAATGATTGAAGCGGTTGGAAAACGCTACCTTACAACCTTCTTCAAAAAGTGCTCATCGCTACTCAAACCCGATGGTTTAATGTTGCTTCAGTCAATCACCATTGATGACAGGCGCCATGCAAGCTACTCTAAAAGCGTCGACTTCATTCAAAAGTATATTTTCCCGGGCGGCTATTTGCCCTCGCAAATGATTATTAATAAACATTTGAAAAAAGACACTGATTTATCAATCGCCGATATTCAAGACATCGGTCTAGACTATGCGCAAACCCTGCAAGATTGGTTTGTAGCGTTTAGCACGCAAAAAGAAGCCTTAGCCGAAGACGGTTACGACGAGCGCTTTATGCGTATGTGGCAGTATTATTTAAATTACTGCGAGGGTGGTTTTTTAGAACGCGCTATTAGCACACTGCAGTTAGTATTGCGCAAACCTCAGCATAGGCAAGTGCTCAGCAGAGGCTAATTGAATGGGCCTTGGGCTTAGATGGGGTCAGGCTCTGACACTGGATCGGAAAGCTTCCGGTTTTTCTATATTATAGCAATCTCTACTCGTCTATTTTATACTCTAGCCCGCTCGGCATCCTCAAAATACGTAAGCACAGTGGCAGCTGCACTTTGATTAAAGGTTTGCGCTGACGTCCCGCCTCTAAATGTGCCTGCTTTATTGATGTCTTTGCCAATGCAGATCGTTATTGTTTGCAAACAATCATATTGCCCTCATTTTTTTGTGAGCGCTTTTACGGCGCTACTGATTAGTCTTTTCTTTACTTGCTGGTTAACAGCCGTTTATTTACAATCTTTATGGAAAATTACCTGTTTTATTTACCTAATAATTGAATTTGCATGGTCTGTCGGGTAAGGTTCATACCATTGATATTAAGAGTTACGTTAAATGAAAATAGAAGAGTTATCGTTTGAACAGGCCATGGCTGAATTAGACACTATTGTGCTTGAAATGGAGCGTGGCGAAATTCCTTTAGAGGCATCACTTAAGCAGTTTGAACGCGGTGTTACACTTGCTCGTCATACTCAAAAGCTACTTCAAGATGCAGAACAAAAAGTCAAGATATTGACCAACACTAGCGGCAATCCTGACACCTTAACCGAATTTGCCGAATAAAAATATGGCGCATTAAAAATGTCAATCCCTGTATCTTTACAAAGCAACCTTAATGCCACTGCCAGCCAGCTAACTGAGTACTTTATGCACTTTGTAGACCAGCAGGGCATCGTTGACAAAGCCTTACAACAAGCGCTTGAATACGCGCTGCTAAATGGGGGTAAACGTATGCGCCCATTGCTTGTTAGCTTAGTAGGTGAATTACTTGATGTGAACAAAAAAGAACTCATACCAGTGGCACTTGCAATAGAATGTATCCATGCTTACTCACTTGTGCACGACGACCTGCCGGCGATGGATGACGATGAACTGCGTCGAGGAAATCCTACATGTCATGTGAAGTTTGGCGAAGCAATGGCTATACTTGCTGGCGATGCCCTACAAAGCATGGCATTTCAAATTCTTGCCAGCGCTGAATTAAATCCTCACGCAAGCTTGCGCCAGCATGAGCTTATTCTAGCCTTGAGCAAAGCTGCGGGGCCAGCGGGCATGGTAGGGGGGCAAAGCATTGATTTAAGCTCGACCAACAAGCAAGTTTCATTAGCACAGTTAAACCAGCTACATGCCTTGAAAACAGGTGCTTTGCTTAAGGTTTGTGTAACACTCCCTTGCTTGTTAAGTGAAAATATTACCGCTTCTGAAAAAACAGTGCTACAGCAGTTTGCCGAACATATTGGTTTAGCATTTCAAATTCAAGATGATATTTTAGACGTTACCGCCGACACGCAAACACTAGGCAAGCCGCAGGGTTCAGACCAGCAGGCGAACAAGTCGACCTTTGTGTCATTGCTGGGTTTGGAGAACGCAAAACAAGAATTAAATAAACATCATTATTTGGCAATACAAGCTTTGCGCTCATTAGCGTATAATACCGAAAAATTAGAAACTTTTACTGATTTTATGGTTACCCGCACATTTTGAAATCAGCTAAGAGCAACGACAGTAGAAGAATACGAAATACATGATCCTTAATCTTAATCATTACCCTAATTTAGCGAGGGTGAATATCCCTAGCGAGCTAAGACAGCAACCTAAGGCAAAGCTGCGCATTATTGCCAATGAGTTACGCCAGTTTTTATTGGACAGCGTGAGTCAAAGTAGCGGACATTTCGCTTCTAATTTAGGCACTGTTGAGCTCACAGTAGCTCTTCATTACGTTTATAAAACACCGTTTGACAGGCTAATTTGGGATGTGGGTCATCAAGCCTATTCACATAAAATTCTTACTGGCCGGCGTGACCGCATGTCCACCATTCGTCAAAAAGACGGCCTGCATCCTTTCCCTTGGCCACCTGAAAGTGAATACGATACTTTTGCGGTAGGTCATTCATCTACTTCAATCAGTGCAGCACTTGGCATGGCCATAGCCGCTGAACAAGAAAGTAAAGGTCGTAAAGTCGTTGCTGTTATAGGCGATGGGGCGCTCACGGCTGGTTTGGCCTTTGAAGCACTTAACCACGCTGGAGACATCAATAAAGATTTGACTATTGTGCTGAATGACAATGAGATGTCTATTTCTGAAAATGTAGGGGCTTTAAACAGCCACTTGGCTCGCTTACTCACTGGCAACTTTTTCAATTCTATTCGTGACAGTGGTAAAAAGATTCTATCTAGCGTTCCGCCTATTAAAGAATTTGCCAGCAAGGCTGAAGAACATCTTAAAGGTATGGTCGTGCCGGGTACTATTTTTGAAGAGTTAGGGTTTAATTATATTGGACCAATTGACGGACATGATGTGGACGTTCTTGTGGATACACTCTCGAATATGAGAAGTATGAAAGGGCCTAAAATTTTGCACATTGTGACTAAAAAAGGCAAAGGATACGAGCAAGCAGAACAGGATCCTATAAAGTGGCACGCTGTGCCTAAGTTTGATCATACCACTGAAAAATTCCCCACTTCAAAGCCGGGCAATCCAACTTTCTCTGCTATTTTTGGCGATTGGCTTTGCGACATGGCTAAGGTAGATCCTGACCTCATTGCAATCACCCCGGCGATGCGCGAAGGCTCAGGTATGGTAAAATTTTCGCAGCAGTTCCCTAAGCAGTATATTGATGTGGGCATAGCTGAGCAGCATAGCGTCACGCTGGCAGCCGGTCTTGCAATAGAAAAAAAGCATGCTGTGGTAGCTATATACTCGACTTTTTTGCAGCGCGCGTACGACCAGCTTATTCACGATGTAGCGCTACAAAACTTACCCGTTTTATTTGCCATAGACCGCGCAGGTTTAGTCGGTGCTGATGGCCCTACTCACCAAGGCGCGTTTGATATTAGCTATTTGCGCTGCATTCCAAACATGATCATTATGACGCCCAGTGATGAAGCTCAATGTAGAAATATGCTGTACACTGGGCATATAGCTAACAGCCCCGCCAGTGTTCGCTATCCAAGAGGCAGCGGTATGGGCATTGAGGTAGAGTCTACAATGAACGCTATAGAGCTTGGCAAAAGCCGAACTATGCGCGAAATAAAGGTAAGCAGCAGCGGCAAAAACGGCAAAAATGCTAGGGTGGCTATTCTCAATTTTGGCACATTGCTGCCTGAAGCGCTTAAAGCGGCAGAAGCACTAAACGCTAGCGTAATAGACATGCGCTTTGTTAAGCCATTAGACACCAAAGCGCTACTGCTCGCCGCCAACCACCACGAGTTATTAGTCACACTTGAAGACGGCGCCATTATGGGAGGTGCAGGCAGTGCAGTAATGGAGGCCTTGCAGGCCAATAAAACACTTGTCCAAGTACTTCCGCTTGGCTTCCCTGATGAATTCATTATGCAGGCGACCCAACAAGAAATGTATCAAGAACTTGGTATCGATGCGAAAGGAATTGTAGCTTCTGTAACGGCTTTTTTAGCATAACAAAGGTTATTTAGGACTAAATGTGGTGCAGGCAATCACGCTATAAGTATCGCGTTGTAAGCGAGCAGTGTTAAGCTGCTCGTTACAGGGCCTTCTCAAAATACGCTAAGCCTATATAAATTAAATGCAGACATATCAGTGAAAAGAAACCAGCCACGATATCGTCAACCATAATACCCCAACCTCCATGCACGTTCTTATCTAAGAAACTGATAGGCCAAGGTTTTAAAATGTCAAATACCCGAAATAATAAGAATCCAATCAGCAGACTATGCCAACTGATAGGAATAGCAATAAACACGATCATCATGCCGGCTATTTCATCCCATACAATTGCGCCATGATCGTGAACACCCATATCGTCACTTACTTTTTGGCATATATAAATACCACCAACAGCTGCTACTATAGTTAGTATCACATAGGGGATAAGCGCCAAGTAGCTCATTAATATAACAATGGGGATGGCAACTAAAGAGCCCATTGTACCCGGCATTAGTCCCACTAAACCTGAGCCAAAACCGAAGCCCAAAAAATGTGCTGGATGATACAAGTTTACTTTAGCTCTTAAGGATTTTTCCATAGTGTACTCAAAAGTGGCTGTAACCAACGCGTTCACAATCATACAAAGTATAGGGTTTGTCGTTTAACTTCAAATCAAGTTTACCGATTGCGCCTGTCATTTGCCCGATACAAGTATGCATAATGGAATAGCTGTCTAAAGCTGTTTGCACAGTATTTCTATGTTCTTCGGGCACTGTAAACAAAAGTTCATAGTCATCGCCCGCCGATGCAGCGTAGCCAAAAGCCTGATGTAAATCCTTTACATAACTACGTAATGCATCTGAAATAGGCAGTCTATCTACATGTAAAATTACGCCTGTTCCCGAAGCCTTAGCAATATGCATAACATCTTGCAGCAAGCCGTCAGACACATCAATACAGGCGCTAGCTAGGCGTCTCAACACAGTGCCTGCTAATACGCGAGGGGTTGGACGTCTGTGCCGAGCCACTAGATAATCTCTAGCGCTCACATCGCCACCGGTTAGCTTATTGCGCAGTATATCCAAGCCTGCGCCAGCATCTCCAAGAGTGCCGGTAACAAAAATCCAGTCACCATTTTTTGCGCCGTCACGCGTTAAGACACTGTCTTGAGGAACAAACCCTTGTGCGGTGATAGTAATAGACAAAGGCCCTTTTACGGTGTCACCACCGATAAGTTGGATCGAGAAATACTCGGTTAGCTCAGCCACCTTTTCACTGAACCCCTGTAGCCAAACTTCGTCGGCATCAGGCATCGTAAGTGATAAACTCAACCAACTTGGTTCTGCGCCCATTGCCGCTAAGTCACTTAAATTAACGGCAATAGCTTTATGCGCAATATCTTGGGGACTCGTGTCGGCCAAGAAGTGAACACCTTTTAAAAGCGTGTCAGTGGTGGTGGCTAAGCTCTGATTTTGAGGGACCTGTGTAATGGCGGCGTCGTCGCCAATGCCTATTATGACGTCTTTGCGAACGAAACTAGATTCGGCAAAGTATTTGTTTATTAAGCTGAATTCGTTCAAACCTTAGCTTCTTTCATCTTTTCTGAGTGTTTTAACCGCTTTGTCGAGGGCGCCGTTTATGAACTTATGGCTCTCTTCAGCGCCAAACGTTTTCGCAAGCTCAATCGCTTCGTTAATGACCACCTTATAAGGAGTATCGAGGCGGTCTCTAAGCTCGACCGTTGCTAAGCGCATGATAGATTTTTCAATAGGATCGAGTTCTTCTGGCAAGCGTCCTAAATATGGCTTATACAGTTTATCTAGACTGTGCACATCTTGGGTAACACCGTTGAGTATATCTTGCATATAGGACAAGTCTACTTTGGTCATGTCGTTAGTAGTGGCAATGCTAAGCTCTATTTGCTTCATGTCATTGCCACTCATTAACCACGCGTACAGTGCCTGTAGAGCAAGTATGCGGGCTTGTTTACGATGGGCTGGTTTCACTATAACGCCTCGTCAATGGCCGCTAGTACGTTCACCATTTCAAGCGCACTGTGTGCTGCTTCTACACCTTTGTTCCCGGCTTTTGTGCCTGAACGTTCTATTGCTTGTTCAATTGTGTCTACTGTTAAAACACCAAAAGCAAGGGGGATAGTGGCGTCTAGCGATACTTGAGCCAAGCCTTTGTTGCATTCGCCGGCCACAAATTCAAAATGCGGTGTGCCGCCGCGAATAACTGCACCTAAGGCTATTATAGCGTGAAACTTACCCGACATGGCTGCTTTTTTAGCCACAATAGGCAGTTCATAAGCACCGGGGACACGAATAACCGTAATGTCGTCAGGGTTCACTTCGCCAATACGTTCTAGCGTGTCTAGCGCGCCGTCAAGCAGGCTTTCTACAACAAAACTATTGAAACGAGAGACTACTACGGCAAATTTTTTGCCTGTTGCGCGTGTGTTACCTTCAATTACTTTCATGTATTTTAAACTCCTGTAAAAACCGGCGCAAATTGTAGCATAAAGGACCAGCAATAAATCATTATTTATAACTGAATCTTAGTTGCTTATGTCATCTTTACGCTATGTTTAATCGTGGATGTATTCTATTACTTCTAGACCGAAGCCAGAAAGCGCTGTGTACTTAATTGGCTTGCTTAACAAGCGCATCTTTGTGATACCTAAACTTTGCAAAATCTGGCTACCAACGCCAACAGTACGAGAAGAGCCTTCCCATGTTTTGCCAACGTCAACTTGACCATTGTCTTGTGCTTCAAACAGTTTTACCTGTGAGACCAAATCTTCTTTTTTACCTAGCACCACAATTACGCCGCCGTCTTTAGCGATACGCTCCATTGCGCTGGTTAAGGGCATAGAACGATTAATGGCACGGGTTGAGCCTAACAAATCGCTCAGCGTGTTATGCAGATGCACTCTGACGATAGTTGGCTGATTTTCGATAATAGGCCCTTTTTGCAGTACGAAGTGAATCTGCTCATCGATGATATCTTTGTACGTTATTAAATCAAATTCACCGAAAGCAGTAGGCAACTTGCACGTTGCGACTTTCTCGATAGTCGTTTCATTTAAGTTCCTGTACTCAATCAAGTCGGCAATAGTACCTACTTTAATATTGTGTTTTTTGGCAAATACTTCAAGTTCAGGGCGCCTTGCCATTGAGCCGTCAGCGTTTAGTATCTCTACAATTACGCCAGCCGGCTCAAGACCTGCTAAGCGCGGAAGATCTACACCTGCCTCGGTGTGGCCGGCTCTGTTTAACACGCCACCCTCTTTGGCGATAAGTGGAAAAATATGCCCGGGCTGAACAATATCTTCACTTACTGCTTCTTTGTTAACCGCGGCTAATATGGTTGCCGCTCTGTCAGCCGCCGATATACCAGTGGTTACGCCTTTAGCGGCCTCAATAGAAACGGTAAAGTTGGTTGAAAACTGTGCGCCGTTGTTGTCAACCATTAAGGGCAGTTTCAAGCGCTTGCAGCGTTCTTGCGTCATAGGCAAGCATACTAAACCTCTGGCATGCGTTACCATAAAATTAATTGCCTCGGGCGTAACGTGCTCGGCAGCCATAATAAGATCGCCTTCGTTTTCGCGATCTTCGTCATCCATCAAAATGACCATTTTGCCTAGCCTAATATCTTCTATAATTTCCGCGGTGGTGTTTAGTGCCATAAATATCCCTTTATTGTGAAGGTGTATGTGTTTCTTCTACTTCAAATAGCCGTGTTCAGCCAAAAATGCCATACTTAAGTCACTGCCTGCATGTGTGTTGTCATCGGCCGCTTTGTCGCCCAGTAATAATCGCTCTAAGTAACGTGCAATTACATCAACTTCTAAATTGACATGAGTACCGACTTTATACTGTCCAATAACTGTTTCTTTCAGCGTATGTGGAATTAACCACAGCATAAACGAAGCGCCTTTTACTTCATTCACCGTTAAACTAACCCCATCTACCGTAATGGAGCCTTTGTGGGCAATATACTTGGCTAGTTCAGCAGGTGCTTTAACCCATACTTCAATATAGTTGCTGTGTTCATTGATGGCCTCTACTTTACCCACACCGTCTACGTGACCACTAACAATATGTCCACCAAAGCGACTGTTGGTCAGCATCGCTTTTTCAAGGTTTACCCGATGGCCCACACTATAGTGCGCAAAACCTGTTAGTTTGATGGTTTCTGCAGATACATCAGCGGCATAAAAATCGGAGCCTTTATCCACTACCGTCAGGCATACGCCACTGGTGGCAATACTGTCGCCTAAATGGACATCGCCCATGTCCATTTTACCCGTTTTTACGACTAAGCGAAAATTGTCGCCCAAATCAGTTAAGGTACTTATGCTACCAATCGCTTCTATTATTCCCGTAAACATATTACGTAAACCCTGCTGTGTTAGTGTGAAAATTCAATGATAGTTTTAGTGTCAGGCCCAAGTAGGCTTAACGAGGTGACCTTACCTACCATCGCTTGTTGCAAGCTGTTTTTGCTCGTTGCTCGGGTCAAACCCCTTGCCGCACTGCCCAATATTTTGGGCGCTTGATATAAAATCAACTCATCTACAAGCTCTAAATCAAACAGCGCGCCGGTAAGTTTCTCACCGGCTTCAACCCATAAATGGTTTATACCCATTGTGTGCAAGTCTGATAAAACGGCATGCAAATCGACAAATTGCCGCCCTTTTTTTTCAATAATCGGCACTTGCTTTTGCCAGCAAGCGCCACCCTCTTTGTAGTTCAATGCTTCATTTTTAACTGCATTATAAACTAAGGTCGCGTGGCCATCGTTACAAATTTTGTACTTAATCGTGCTTAATCGATTAGCTGAGTCAATTATAACACGCAAAGGCTGCTGTTCACGCCATAGAAACTGCTCAGATATATCAGCAGGTAATTCAGCGGTGCGCACGTTTAACTGAGGATCATCATGTATTACGGTGTCAGCCCCGGTGAGTATTGCACACGCTGAGGCTCGATGTTTTTGGACATCGGCGCGCGCCAAAGGTCCAGTTATCCATTTGCTTTCGCCGCTGGCCAATGCTGTTTTGCCGTCTAGGCTAGCGGCTAACTTTACGCTAATGAAAGGACGTTTATGTTGAAGGGAAAAGAAAAATGTTTTATTGAGTGCCAATGCACTTTCTTGCATCAAGCCAATCGATACCTCTATGCCAGCTTGGGTTAGCATAGCAATGCCTTTACCACGAACCTGAAAATTAGGGTCAATACAGGCAATGATTACTTTTTTAATTTTCGCATCTATGAGCGCTTGAGCACAAGGCGGGGTGCGGCCGTAGTGAGCACATGGCTCCAAAGTAACATAGGCAGTAGCGCCTACAGCATTAGCTTTGGCTTGCTGAAGCGCTTCTACTTCAGCATGACCTTGACCTGCTTTCTTATGGAAACCTTCACCCACAACTTGGTTTTGCGCGTTAGTTATTATGCACCCTACATGGGGATTGGGAGTCGTTGAAAAGACGCCTCGACGCGCAAGTTGTAATGCTTTGCCCATCATTTTTGCATCAAAAACAGAAAACACGCTATTGGCTTGAATGTCTGACATAAATACTCTTTAATAATACTTTGGCCGCAGTTGATGGGCTGGACTTGCCCCTACATTTCAGGCATTAAGGCGACATTTGAAGAATATATTACTCATCCGATAAGCGTGCAATTTCTTCACTAAACTCTTTCACGTCTTCGAATGAGCGATAAACTGAGGCGAATCTTACGTAAGCAATCTTATCAAGTTTACGTAAAGCCTGCATAATGAGTTCACCTATCAATTCGCTTTTTATTTCGCGCTCACCCGTTGCACGTAATTCCGATTTAATTTTATTCATCGTTTGCTCGATAGCCTCGGTGCTCACGGGGCGTTTTTCCAGTGCTCGCATTAATCCAGCTGACAGCTTATCTTCGTTAAAGGGTTCTCGAGTTTGATCGCGTTTTATTACCTTTGGCATGACCAGTTCAGCAAATTCAAAAGTAGTAAAGCGCTCTGCGCATTCGATGCATTGACGTCTGCGTCTTATTTGCTCACCACCTGATACTAAGCGAGAATCGATCACTTTGGTTTCTTGCGCGCGGCAAAAGGGACAAAACATATAGACAACTCCTATAAAATTGGCATGCTATAAATACCGGCTGTGAATATCGTGTGTATATAAAAAAAGCCAGAATTATCTAGCTCCTTTTTGCATCACCGAGGTCTCTCAAACACAGCGCTCGTGTCTTTGTGCAAGCTTAACTGCCTTTTGTACTGCAGTTGTTTAGCCTTAGCCATACACAGGGAAGCGTTCACAAAGCGCTACCACTTCGCCACGTACACGGTCTATTACACTTTCGTCATCAATATTATCTAAGACATCACACATCAAGTTGGCTACCTGTTCGGCTTCGGTCTCCTTAAAGCCTCTGCGGGTTATAGCCGGCGTGCCAATACGTAAACCACTGGTCACGAAGGGTGAGCGCGGATCGTTTGGCACTGAGTTTTTATTCACCGTAATGTTGGCATGGCCTAAAGCCGCGTCGGCCGCTTTACCGGTAATGTCTTTGTCTATTAAATCGAGTAAAAACAAGTGATTTTCAGTGCCGTTTGAGACTACTTTGTAGCCTCTGTCCATCAGTACCGCGCACATTTTTTTCGCATTTTTAAGTACTTGCTGCTGGTACGTTTTGAATTCTGGCTCTAAGGCTTCTTTAAACGCTACCGCTTTTGCGGCAATCACATGGCACAAGGGGCCACCTTGATTGCCAGGAAATACTGCACTATTGAATTTTTTATAGAGCGCTTCATCACCACACGCTGATAAAATTAAACCGCCGCGTGGACCCGCAAGCGTTTTATGCGTTGTGGTGGTAACCACATGGGCGTGAGGAAGAGGACTTGGATAAACACCCGCCGCGACTAAACCCGCAACGTGAGCCATATCTACCAGTAAATACGCGCCTACCTTATCCGCAATTTCTCTAAAACGTGCCCAGTCAACGATGCCTGAGTAGGCCGAGAAGCCACCTATAATTAGTTTTGGTTTATGCTCTATTGCTAAGGCTTCAACCTTATCATAGTCAATCACACCAGTATCGGGGTGTAAACCATACTGCACTGCATTGTAGGTTTTGCCCGAAAAGTTTACGTGTGATCCGTGAGTCAAGTGTCCGCCGTCGGCCAAGCTCATGCCTAGTACCGTATCGTTTGCTTCTATTAAAGCCATGAACACCGCAGTATTTGCTTGCGAGCCTGAGTGAGGCTGAACGTTGGCATAGTCAGCACCAAATAATTCTTTCGCGCGATCTATGGCCAATTGCTCTGCTACATCAACATGTTCACAGCCGCCGTAATAGCGCTTACCAGGATAGCCTTCCGCATATTTATTGGTTAACTGCGAACCTTGGGCTTCTAGTACTCTTGGACTACAATAGTTTTCAGATGCAATCAATTCGATATGATGTTCTTGACGACGTTTCTCAGCTTCCATTGCGTCCGACAGTTCAGGGTCATAGTCGGCGATATTCATACTGCGTGATAACATAGGGGCTCCTGGGTTCTTGTGAAAGCGTATCGATGAAATTATTGTGTATACTTCTGTTCAGCACTGGATAGCGTGCAAGACAAGGATAAAAAACGCCTATATTGTAGCGCTTTTAATCGTTTTGTATAGAGTATAAAAAGAATATCTGATCACGCATGTGTAAAGCATATTGCGCCTTTATAAACAGCTATTTTTTACCGCTTGCTCAAGCGCTTTGACTCTGTCGACTAATTTACCTATTTGTCTGAGCTGAACGGTATTTTTTTGCCATTGCCTATTTGGCGCAACGGGCATACCGGATGAATACACACCCGCTTCTTTAATACTTTTGGTGACCATACTTTGGCCGGTAATTTGGACCTGGTCGGCAATGCTAATGTGTCCATTAATAGCACATTGTCCCGCAACCACCACATATTTGCCCAAAACAGCGCTACCTGCAATACCTGTTGCACCACAAATACAGGAGTGATCGCCAATTTCAACGTTGTGGGCAATGTGCACTAGGTTGTCTATGATGCAGTTTTTACCAATAATAGTATTGCCAATGGCGCCTCTGTCTATGGCGCAGTTTGCGCCAATCTCAGTGCCTTCGCCAATAACAACCGTGCCGCTTTGCGGAATTTTTGTCCAGGTGCCTTTTTCGTTTGCATAGCCAAAGCCGTCACAGCCAATGACCGTGCCGCTATGAATCGAGACATTTTGACCCAGCTCTACCCTATGATAAATGGTCACATTGGCGCGTAAATTAACACCGGCACCCAAAATAGCTAGCTCGCCTATAAAACAGTTTGCGCCTATTATCACATTGTCACTGACAATAGCGTGTGCACTGACCACCGCGCCTGCAGCTACGCTTACGTTGTCGCCTAGTTTGGCGCTTGGGTGCACCACTGCACTAGGCGCAATGCCTCTTTCTTGTACCGGGGTGCTGTCTAATAACTGCGCGGCTTTTGCAAAGCCGACGTAAGGGTCACTCATAATAATTGCATTACCCGTGTAATTAACCGCATCATGAACACGCAATATAACGCCGCCGGCTTTGGTTGTGGCTAAATCTTTGGCAAACTTAGCGTTAGACAAAAATGACAATTGATGCGGCTGCGCTTTACCTAAATCACCCATTTGCGTAATCACCACGCTAGCATCGCCTTTCGTTTCGCCGCCAATTGCTTGCGCGATTTGTGCTAAGGTTTTGCCTGTCATATGTTTTCCTATTCGATGAATTGTTATTATGTAGACTTTACTCTTACGTAAGCGCGGGATCTAGACTACACTATTCTATGTTTATTTTTATTTATACGGGAACCCAATACACATGGCTCAATACGTTTATAGTATGCATAGAGTAGGCAAAGTTGTCCCGCCTAATCGTCATATTCTCAAAAATATCAGTTTAAGTTTTTTTCCTGGCGCAAAAATTGGTGTACTGGGTCTTAATGGTTCAGGTAAGTCTACCTTGCTGCGTATTATGGCGGGCCTTGACACCGACATAGAAGGTGAAGCCAGACCGCAGCTGGGTTTAAAAATTGGCTATTTACCGCAGGAGCCCAAGCTTGATGAAAGCAAAGACGTGCGCGGTAATATTGAACTTGCCGTGGCCGATGTTATGAACGCTTTAAAACGCATTGACCAAGTATATGCCGCCTACGCTGAGCCCGACGCCGACTTTGACGCACTAGCCAAAGAACAAGGCGAACTTGAAGCCATTATTCAAGCAAAAGACGGTCACAACATAGAGAACGCTCTAGAGCGTGCTGCCAATGCCCTTCGTTTACCGCCGTGGGACGCCGATGTCAAAACCTTGTCGGGCGGTGAACAACGTCGCGTAGCACTGTGCAAACTGTTGCTTGAAAAACCTGAAATGCTACTGCTCGACGAACCCACCAACCACTTAGATGCAGAATCAGTTGCCTGGCTTGAACGCTTCTTACATGACTACGAAGGCACCGTTGTGGCCATTACCCATGACCGTTATTTCTTAGATAACGTAGCGGGCTGGATTTTAGAGCTTGACCGCGGTGAAGGTATTCCATGGGAAGGCAACTATTCGTCTTGGTTAGAGCAAAAAGACGCCCGTTTAGCCCAAGAAGATCGCACTGAAAATGCTCGTCAACGCTCTATAAAGCAAGAACTAGAGTGGGTGCGTACAAACCCTAAAGGCCGTCATGCTAAAAGTAAATCACGCATGGCTCGCTTTGAAGAACTCAGCACAGCCGATTATCAAAAGCGTAATGAAACCAATGAGCTATTCATACCGCCGGGTGAGCGCTTGGGTGACAAAGTCATAGAAATTAAAGGGCTGCGTAAGGCCTATGGTGACAGGCAGTTAATAGACGACATGACGTTCACGGTGCCAAAAGGCGCTATTGTCGGCATTATTGGACCAAACGGCGCCGGTAAATCGACCTTATTTAAAATGATTACGGGGAAAGAGAAGCCCGACTCAGGCACCATTGACATAGGCGATTCCGTGGATATTGCCAGCGTTGATCAGTTCAGAGATCACATGGACGAATCTAAAACCGTGTATCAGGAAATATCTGACGGCATGGACATCGTTAAAATTGGCCGCTTCGAATTAAACAGCCGCGCTTACTGTAGCCGCTTTAACTTTAAGGGCACCGACCAGTCAAAATTCATAAAAGATTTGTCGGGTGGTGAACGAAATCGGGTGCATTTGGCAAAGTTATTAAAAGCCGGCGGTAACACGCTTTTACTCGATGAGCCCACCAACGACCTTGATGTAGAGACCCTACGCGCATTAGAAAATGCGATTTTAGAGTTTCCCGGTTGCGCATTGGTGATTTCGCATGACCGATGGTTTTTAGATCGCATTGCCACTCACATCCTTGATTATCGCGACGAAGGCAAAGTTAATTTTTATGAAGGTAACTACAACGACTACGAAGCTTGGTTAAAGCAAACCTATGGCCAAGAAGCGGTTGAGCCTCATCGCCTGAAGTACAAGAAAATAGGCTAATGCCTGCTTAGGGCGAACATAAACAGAGCATGCTTTTATGTTTTCAATTTGGACACTAATATGCATTACCCTTGGCTATATGCTGCTATTAGTAGCAATAGCCACTATAGGAAAGGGATCGGTGTTTGGCATTGAGCAACCCCAAAGTAATAAAAGAGTATTGGTATCACCTACGTAAGTCCTTAAACTGTTTGACGACAAGCCTTCAATTCTAGCGAACAAGCGCATTTTAGTACTTGAAAATGACGGCGCGGTCGCCACAGCGTTAGTTACCCTAATGGCTATGGCTTATGAGAACAACATGCAGTATTTACCCAAACCTATTAAACAAGCGGCTTTGAAGCGTTTATTGCAAAGAATTGCAAACAAGTAATTATAAATCGACAATAACTTTTAGTACTTTAAGGCACTATTTTGTGATTACTTTGAGCTATTGTGTTGCGCTGTCCAATTATCTAAGTTGAAACGAACGTGATGAACGTTAGCCCTGTTGCATAGACCAAGATAGTGGTTTATTCTTCTTTAACCCTTTCGTCATGATTTTTACATTATATTATGTTGAAACTACCAAAGCTTAAAGTCCTTAGCGTTTTCTTTTTCTTGTTGATTCTTCCTCTTGGCTGTAGCAAAGATAAGGAAGATGAAGAGTTCACAATTACCCTACGATTAAGCCACGTTTTTAATGTAAATGAAGAGTTAGCAAAGTCCATTGAGTTAGTCGCTGAGCGCATTAACAATAAAACCAACGGGGCCGTTCGGGTGCTCACTTATCCTGGCGCACAAATAGCAGCTTATAAAGACGGCGTTGAAATGGTAATGCGCGGCGCGCATTTCATTTCAGTCGAAGACCCTTCTTACATTGGCGACTATGTCCCTGAATTCACTGCCTTAGTGGGTCCAATGCTGTACAACAATTTTGATGAATATATGGAAATTATCAAGACGCCTTTAGTGCAAGGCTGGGTGAAGAAGCTCGAAGACAAGGGCATTAAAGTACTTTCTCTGCAGTATATATTTGGCTTTCGAAACTTAATCACCGATAGGGTAATTATCACACCCGAAGACCTTGAGGGTGTAAAGCTCAGAACGCCCGGGAGCAAGCTCTTCATTCAAACTATCAATGCAATGGGCGCTAACGCAACCCCTTTGCCTTGGGGAGAGACGTTCAGCGCTCTACAACAAGGAGTGGTTGATGGGCTTGAAGGCTCTGAATTTACTAACTTAGGCGCGAAGGTGTATGAAACGGGTAAAAAAAATGTGGCATTTACCAATCATTTTTTAGGTACCTGCGGCGTTTACATCTCTACTGAAGTGTGGGCAAAAATACCGGAGAAATACCAGCTCATCATTGCGCACGAATTTGAATACGAAGCGCTGCAAATGATTAACAAGCTTAAGAGCCAACATGCCCAAGTCATTAAAGATTTACAAGCTAAAGGGGTCCAGTTTAATGAGGTAGACCGCGAAGCATTTGAAGCTAGAACCATTCATTTATTCGACGGAAAACTGCCTGGCGTAACCGTTGAAATGTACGACCAAATTCAAGCCGAACTTAAAAAGATTCGAGCAAGGTCCTCGCAATGACCTCAGGGCTAAAATTCTTCTTTACATATTTCGAAGAAATTCTGTGCAGTATCTTTTTAATCATCATGATTAGCTTAGTTATCATCAATGTATTTTTACGCTATCTCTTGGGATATTCAATATTTTGGGCGGAAGAAGTCGCCACGATCTGCTTTGTGTGGTGCGTGTTTGTGGGTGCAAGTGCTACTTATAAACATAAGATGGATTTGGGAATAGACTTTCTTATTACCAAAATGCCACCTCAAATAGAAAAGATTGTTCGCTTTTTAACGGGTTTGATTCTACTAGCCATTAATGGCTACATTTTTTATATGGCCATTGTGTTTACTAAAATTGCTTGGGCAAAACCTACCGCGGTCTTAGGCATTAGCTCAGCGGTGTTTAATTCAGCGCTAGTTGTGGGTTTTGGTCTTATCACCTTTTACGCCATTAGGTTTTTATATCACGATATCGCCGCGTATATTAGCCAAAGGCGAGCTTTATGATTTACTTGCCTATTTTACTCGTTTTCGTACTCTACTTTGTAGGCATACCTATCGCCTACGCATTATTTGGCTCTGCCATCTTTTACTTCACCTTTTTTGACGCCGGTATGCCCGCTGACCTAGTATTGCAAAAGTTTATTACTTCTGCAGCCTCCTTTCCATTACTCGCCATCCCATTTTTTGTGATGGCCGGTTCGGTTATGAACTATTCTGGGATAAGTAGAAAGCTCATGCAAATGGCCGAAGTCTTAACGGGCCACCTTATTGGCGGCTTGGCGCAAGTCAACGTGGTAATGAGCACCTTTATGGGCGGTGTATCAGGTTCGGCAAATGCAGACGCCGCTATGCAAAGTAAAATACTCGTGCCGCAAATGGAAAAGCGCGGCTATAGCCGCTCGTTTTCTGCTGCCATTACCGCAGCTTCTTCTGCAATTTCTCCGGTTATACCTCCGGGTATTGTGATGATCATCTATGCGCTGATTGCGCAGGTTTCGGTAGCTGAATTATTTGTGGCTGGCTATGTGCCAGGTATAATTATGGCAGGTGCGCTGATGTTCACCGTCACGCTTATTGCTCGCAAGCGTAAATACAAACCGTCACGAGATAAGCGCGCTAGCCTTCGCGAGATAGGAGCACAATTTACAGATTCAATTTGGTCGCTGTCACTGCCCTTTGGCGTGATTCTAGGATTACGATTTGGCCTGTTCACACCTACCGAGGCTGGCGCAATAGCGGTGCTCGCCTCAATTCTCATTGGTGTATTTGTATACAAAGAACTTAAATTTAATCATATCAAACATATTTTGTTAGATACGATTTATGGCACTGGCACAGTCGTACTGATTATTGTTGCCGCTTCGGTGTTTGGTTACTATTTAACCTGGGAGCGTATTCCACAAGAATTTACCGCTATGCTGCTAGAATTCACCTCTAACAAGTATATGATGCTTGCGGTTATTAACGTATTTTTGTTACTCATTGGCATGTTTTTAGAAGGCGGCGCAGCCCTAATCATCCTTGCACCACTTTTAGTGCCCGTTGCAGTTGCCTTAGGCATCGACCCTATCCACTTTGGAATGATCATGATTGTGAACATAATGATTGGCGGCGTCACACCTCCATTTGGCTCTATGATGTTTACGACTTGCTCTGTCACACAGGTGCCGGTAGGCGATTTCATGCGCGAGATTTGGCCCTTCATCATCGCGCTCATACTTGCGTTAATTGTGGTGACCTATGCCCCTGCTTTGGTCCTGTTTTTGCCCAGTCTGATGTAACGCTACCTTAATACGACAAATGCTGCATAGACTAAACGTGTGTTTTAATTGGTCTTCGAAAAGGAGAAGGAAAAGGACACGTTTAGCACCTTTTGCAGCGCTCATAAATTAGCAGCTAACGGCTGCTTTGATCCTTACTACTTCATCGTTAATCCAAGCGCATGTTTTGGTTGAATATAACGCCTGCCTGCGTACGATTGTATACGCCTAGCTTTTTCAAAACAGCTGAGGCATGTTGCTTCACAGTTGATTCTGAAATGTTTAGCTCATAGGCAATTTGTTTGTTGAGCAGACCCTGTGCGATGAAGCTTAGCACCTTGAGTTGATGCGGCGTGAGCTGTTCTAGCTGTTGGAAAAATAGCTTTTCAGTAGGTGCCTGCTGCGTTAACTGATAGCCCTTAGGTAGCCATTGATTGCCGTCTAACACGTGGCTAACCGCTTCACAAATTTCACTCATATCTACCGATTTTGGAATGTAGGCACTGGCGCCTAATTTTACGCATTTAGTAATGGTGTGCTCTTGCTCGTCGGCCGAGACCACAATAATTAAGGTGTTGGGGAACTGAGCGCGAATAGCCGAAATGCCGGCAAGGCCTTCGTTTCCAGGCATATTTAAATCTAGAAATAGTAAATCGATGTCTATATCATCGCTTAACTTTTCAATCGTGCTGGATAAGTCCTGTGATTCTTGCACTTCAATTAGCATTGGATGCATTATTAACACTTGTTTAAGGGCGTTTCTGAACAAAGGATGATCATCAGCAATGAGTGCTTTAAACATAAGGTTGCCTTAAGAGAAAATAACGAAGGTGTCTGTGTAAACGCATCATGTTAAAAGTAACACTTCTGCCAAAAAAAAGCGCTAGGTAAGCTATGTTGCCCAGCGCTTGTCAAGGTTTTTTATGGAAACTTGCTAAAACATGCTTTGCATTAAAGCGTGATTGTATTCAATCACTCGTTTAGAATCTATAACCAACGGTTAAGTGAACCGTTCTGGGGTCACCATAATAGCCAATGAGCGTAACGTCACCGCCTAAACCAGGGGTTAAATTACCAGACCCGTCAAGCCCACCCACAAAGTCATATCCACCCACTAGGTATTCCTCATCAGTTAAGTTCTTAGCGTGCAGGCTTGCATACCAATCGCCTTCAAGACTTTCCCACATAACGCTAACATTAACCATACCGTAACCGTCTTGAGCAAGCAACTCAGAGGTTTCAAACAGCAGATAGTCGTCGCGGTAGTAGTAATTCGCGTTGAATACAAAGTTACCCAGCTCGGTTTCCAACAAGTAATTGGCCGCAAAGTTAGCCGTATTTTCAGGTGTGCTAGACAAGCCAATAAGTGGCGGTATGCTGTCGTTGCGCACAATCGCAAAGTTCAAATGGCCAAATGCGGCATTGAAGGTTAAATTATCAGAAGCCACATATGTCACTTCAGCTTCAAAACCGCTACCGCTTGTTTCAGCCGCGTTTTGCAAGGTTTGGTTAAGCTGAGTGCCGTCGCCTGCATCGCCCACCCCAATGTATTGGCGGTCTTTGTGATCGTAGCTAAAGAGCGTCACGTTAGTTCTTAACTGTTCGGTCCAATCTCTTTTAAAGCCTATCTCAACTGAATCTACAATTTCAGGATCCACTCCCGCTTCGTTCCCACTCGCGCGCGGGTTAAAGGTACCCGACTTGAAGCCTTGTCCATAAGAGGCATAAATCATGGTGTCGCGATCCATTTGATATTCAAGCCCTACGCGAGGACTAAACTGGTTCCAAGTCTTAGACTTAGGGCTGTCTAATACGCCGTCGCCATCGCTGTCGGTGCCTAACACGGTAGGCACTAATTGGCCTTCGGGTCTTACATAACCAGGCACCCAGCCGGTGCTTGGATAAACAGGAGCAAACACTAAACCATTGTTAACAATAGCGGTTTTTTCTTCGGTGGTGTATCTGGCGCCTAAAGTTAACGACAGTTTATCGCTCAAATCAAATGAACCTTGGGTATAAAGTGCATAGCTTTGGGAGTTGTTGCAACCGGCCACTTCTCGGGTTAAGCCAGCCGCACCGAGGGATCTTCCTAACACATTTAAAATGGCGTTAAAGTTACCACACGACTCGCCATCGTAATAATAAAGGCCGCCTACTAGGCTATATCCGTCTTGTAGATAAGTAGCCTGAAGTTCATGTGTTTGGTTTTCGTCTCGGTATTCAGCCGGTAC
>Ga0306898_1000219_pt1 | contig 23705 bp, 6 predicted proteins | sample AntRauMFilla1564_FD_190424 | JGI IMG/M metagenome (GOLD analysis project Ga0306898, IMG submission 190424) | Saline lake microbial communities from Rauer Islands, Antarctica - Metagenome Filla 1 #564 (v2) (version 2) | ecosystem: Environmental > Aquatic > Non-marine Saline and Alkaline > Saline ...
CTAAGACCTTCGGAAGTTGTACTTGGAGGTAGACTTAAAAGAGGCTCTTACGAGTTCATAGCAGCCTATTGTGATATACTAGGAAATGAACAGTCTAGATTCTTTTCTTTAACTAACTCAGTAAATATTTTTGACGAACAAGAAAACATCCTACAACAAAGCGAAATTGCAGATGAAACGGGATATGCCATAAAAATAAAAGCTAATAATTTAGATACTAGCTTTTCGCATTACAAGGTTGTGGTAATTCAAAAAAATGATATAAACTCTGCAACAACTTATATAGAGGAGGGCATACACTCTACATCAGACGACACTATTCTTTTTGATACGGATGCAAATAAGGCTAGTTACGATTTTCCAGAAGCATTAGCACAACCTGCTGTCAAAATAGAAAGGGCACAACAGTTAAAAGAAATAAACAACTCTTTATTTTTAACAGGAATAACAAACAAAAAAGTACCCAACTTACAAAAAGTAGTAAACCTTTTAGGTATATATCTACAGTGGCAGTCTTACATAGCTAGAGAGGACCTATATAAAGACGGAGTTTCTTCTGCAAATTATAAAGGACACTTTAGAGATGAAATAACACCACTAGCAATAAGGTTTATTAAAGATGGAGATTATACCCCAAATTATCCTCTTATAGGTAGACCAGCAACAGCAATTGATTTAGAAGTTGTAGACAATAGAGACTCTAGATCTGTGAACAAAGAGAATTATAATAAAGATGGTAATGTACAGATTTTAGGCAACCAAATAGATAAGAGGTGGCAGTTGTACAACACTGCTACTAAAAACAGTGAAGTAAACCCCTTTCTTAGTAGTATAACATCTAACACTTTTGAAGAAGGCGTAACAAAAGTAACTGTAGTAGAAGATTTAGATAGCGTATCAAATGGTTCATTCACTTTAAGTTTAGAAGAAGGAGAAAACTTTACAGGAATAAAAGACTATTTTAACCAGAATATAGAAGAGCTTTTAAACACAGATTCTTCTAATTTAAGTGATGGATTAAATGATGTAATATATATATTTGACCCATCCAATTACGAAAATCGAGACCTATTACCAGATTACTCAGTTAATTGCGGAGAGGTACTATTACAAAGTGAAATTATAAGTATACAAAATAAAATAGATGAGGATTTTGAATTTGAACCTAGACTATTTCCTTCGGAATATACTAGATCGAGAATACAAACTACAGCACCCTGTCAGCCATTTGAATTAAATAATCAGGGTAGGCCAGAAAGTTTAGCAGGATGGTCGGGTAAATCTAGAATATTCCAAAGAACTCAAGGGACTGTTATAAATGATTGTATATCAAGCAAATTAATACTACTAACAGAGGATATAAATGAAAATTCTTTTCCTATAGAGAGTTTTTCATATTACCTTGCTGTCTTTACTGAAGGAACTATAGAATCTGATCCTATAGAAGAAAGGGTGGCACAGGTATTAAGTAATAAAGTAGCAAGTATAGTAGGAGCACCAGTGAATGCTTTTGACGATGTTATTTTTACTAACAGAGTTGTTAAAAACGCATCTTGGCATAAGTATAGTCCCCAAAATAAAGATGAAAATTTTATACTAGATTTTTCAAAATCTGTTTTTAGAGATAGGGATTTGTTGGGGGAAACAAACTACAGACTATCTATATATACTTCTTGCTCAGATTCAGAAGAACCTGTTTTTCACAACTTCTTTGATTATAGAGTAGGTACATTACTACAGTTTAAAAGAGACGGCAGTAATATGGTAATAACTGATAATACAGGTAAGACCGAAACTATAACAAGTATCCCTTCTACTTATTACATAGCTGTTGAGAACGGTATACTAGGTTTTAGAAATGGCACGGATTTTAGTGAACTTGCAAGAGAAGCTTTGCAAGTGTATACAGTACCTACACCTAATCCTGATTTTATAGCTTTAGGGTCACAGGGGTGTTACAATATATCAATATTTCCAGAAAGATTTAAAAGTGTTATAGTTTCTTACGAAGAGATAATAACTCAAAAAACACAAACATGGTTTTCCTCTTGTAGTTTCAATGTATTTAGCTTAAAACAGGGAAGTAGTCCCTTAGCGTATGAAAATGGTAAGTTTGCCTATACGGAAAGCACTGTAGAGTATCCAGATAATTCTGAACTTTACAATTCTAAAGTATTAGATATAAGCCCAGAAGATTTTTCTGAAGAAAACATAACAAATACATCTACAAAGTTTGGAGCATTCTTTGAAGCAAACTATACAGATGGAGTGGTTGATGGTAAATACATTTTAAAAGAAACTACAGACTTTAGGTGCAAACCTATCAGACACTTTAGAATGCCAGATAACAAGCTGACACCATTTATGTCAAGTAATACAATAGGGGCTTTCAGTCAAAGTTTAATACACCCTTTGGGAGTAACTATAAATGAAGAGGTAATAAATGACTTTTTAAAAATAGCAGTCAAAAACAACCTCATTACAGAAGAAGAAAGGTCAGAAATAAAAGGGTACGAAATACTTAGGGGAGATAGAGGCTCAGAAAAGTCTATTATAGCTAGAGGTATTACTTTCGATTTGTATAAGTATACTGAAAAAGGAAGAGATATACACTATGCAAACTATCCTTTTAATTCATTAGGAGATGATATAATGCACTATGACAGTAGTGAAAGAAACAGTTTTATATCCCACCCACACGATAGCGAAAAAAATTCAAATTGGACTTTTCACTCGCCAGATACAGATTACAATTCTCAGAATACTTCGGCATCTTATTTAGTAGTTGATGGTTATATATACGGCAAAAGCGAGGCAAATATAGATATAGTCAAAGAGCATCCTAAGTATACTATATTAGGTAGAAGATTAAAAAGGTTAGCTAGTACATTAGCAGTAATAGAGATAGTTGCAGAATCGTTATCACAGATAGCAGATATTGTTTCTAGAACATGGTTCGTAGGAGGGGTTTCTACAGGTGGAAATCTTGCAGCACCAATTGTGGCAGCAGGACTATCTGTGTTTGGTAGTATATTGGGATCTATTTTTAAGTACTCGAGGTATAAATACCAATGGCTAGAGACTTTTAGAGATTTAGGTAAAAGAAGGGATTTTGCTAGTTTCTACACTTCTCACGGATATTACAACTACTTTAAGCCCAACAACTCTATTGAAGATAATATAAGATTACTAAACATAAATAGAGGTTTAAACGAAGGCAGGTTTAGTTTTATAGACAGTGTACAAGGAGAAAGATTAGAAGTCAACAACAATGGTAGGGAAAAGACAATGCTTTTAGCAACTGGTAGTGACCATAAGCTAGAGTACGACATAGACTATATAAACTATGACAACGCAAGTAGGAACAGAAACTCAGCATCTAAAACTTATGGAAGTGCAGATGGGCTATGTCAATCAGGAAGATCCGATGCCATAAGATCTAATGTAGCGTCTATGTATGTAACTTTAAAAAACTATTTACCTGCTCAATATGGAACAATAGGGAGTGTAAGGTGGGTTACTACTGGATATACAGGAGATTTAAACAATACAAAAAACGAGTGGTTTGGTATTTTTGGAGGCGACTGTTATATATCTAGGCATACTTTTAGAAGGGGCTTTCCCTTTTTTAACACAACGGCCATGAATCAAGCTGATATGCAAGCATTTGAATATAAGTTTTATGCGAACATTGGTAAAGAACCAAGGTTCTATTTAAATTTTGGCATAGATTCAGAAGAAAGAGAAGGTGGAAAATTATTTCCTTTTCAAAACAGTGAATATAGTCTAGATTGTGTAGATGATTCGGGCTCTTATATCAAGGAGCCTTCAAAATTTTACTTAGAGTATAACGGTATTCCTAACTTTTTAGTAGAATCTACTGTAAATACTAATCTAAGATACGGTAAACCAGAACTAGAAAATAACTTTTTTCCAAATGTTGGGGATAAAATGGAGTGGACACAACCCTCTACGAATCCAAGCAGAAGAGGAAACACTTTCTTTTATAATAGGAATTACTCCCCTGCTCCATTAAGTTTAAATCAAAATGTACTACCTGTAAACTACAATCAGGAAGAGTACAATAAAAAGGCAGATATGTTGAATGGTACGATGTACTCTTTAGCAGATAATTCTGAAAATTCAGATGTAAACCCATGGTTGATTTTTAGGGCACTAAACATGTACGAATTTAGAACTTCTTACGGTAAATTCACAGGAATGTCAGAGCTAGAGAGTGGACAAGTTCTAGTGACTTTTGAAAATACTTCTGTGATATTTAATGCTGTGGATCAGATAGTAGATGATGGGCAAAATCCACAAGATCAAGTGCTTGGTACAGGAGCCATATTCAGAAGAAGACCTACAACAATGTCTGATACAGAGTTGGGCTATAGAGGTAGCCAAAGTTTTCAAATACTAGGTACACCTAATGGACACATTTTTGTGGATGCTAAAAGAGGACAGATATTTTTAAAACCTTTGGGGCAAAACGGTTTTGAAGAAATCTCTAAAAGCTATGGAGGGGAAAGAACAAACATGGAAGCTTGGTTTAAAGAGCAATTGCCTTTTAAAATATTAGAGGGCATACCCAACTACGATGTAGATAACCCCTTTAATGGTGTAGGAATCACTATGGGATATGATAGTAGGTATAACAGGATTTTTATAACTAAAAAAGATTATGTACTAAATAATAATAACTGCATAGAGTATAGCGAAACAGGGGGCCTTGTGATAAATGAGACAGAGTGTGAGGGGACAGTTTCTACAGATTGTCCAGAAGGCTATACCTATGACGAGGATTCACAAAAATGCCAAGGTATTGCTATAACAAATTTATGCCCAACAGGGTTTACTTACGACAGTACAAACAAAAAGTGTGTAAAGGTAGAGACTATCCAAATAGTACTACCCCCAACTGTGGTAGCAACACCAAGTTCGATTACAGCAACTGAAGGGGAAGAATTTACAATAAGCCTATCAAGTCCTTCTGAGGGGGATATTGAATTTTATTGGGAAGTACAAGAAACAGGAGTTACGGGCGCATCTAGTGGAACAGGAGAAACAATAACCCAAATATTGCAAGGGGAAGGAAATGTTGTCTATACTATCACTGCTTATAATAACGATACAGAATGTGAAGGAGAACCTATAGAAGTAACTGTAACTCAAGAGGCTTCTGATAATTCCATCCCCTGTGGAAGCTTTCTAAACGCATCTGGAAATGCGGGTATTTATATAGTAGAAGCACAGTTAGGTACTGATATAGGTGAGGTTGTAGTTGAATTTAATTCCTCTCGTGTACCAGATAGATTTGAACTTATATATGATGGACAAGTTGTAGCAGACTCCTTATTTGTAGGAGATGGCTTACCTGATACTAACTATGAAAATGAAATCACATCTGTAACAACATTAAATAAGTTTGTCTATGATGGAAATGATTTTCAACCTAACGGTAGTGAGGCAGTTAATTTTAACTCCTCCGACATAGCAGTTAGTGACGGAAGTGAAACAAGAGCATCAGGAAATGGAACAGGTCAACTAGGAGTTGTAAGTAATCATCCTAGTGCATCAGCCTTAGCTTCAGACGGTAATGTCAAACTAAGATTTCAAAAAACACAGCAGACCCCTACAACAATGACCATAAAGGTTACAGGTGTTGATACCTTTACACTTTGGGGCATCATTAATTTAGAATGCCCAAGTGATGCAGAAACGTGGTCATCGTTTCAAAGTTTTGAAGGCAGACCAGAAGCAGGTAAGTGCGTAACAAACACATTAAGTAATTACTATGAACACAATGGGAGTGGTACTCTACCAGCTATAGGAGATTTTATTAGGGATATAACAGACGAAGTTTTGGTAGGTATATTATTTATTAAGATTCCTAACACCGCATTTGGCTTTGAAACAAATGTAGACGGAAAAGTTATAGCTGAATATACTTGTGTACCTTAACAACTAATAAAACAAAAAATGGATTGTAAATGCCCAGATGATAGTTATACTATTGTAGAAGAAGAAGGACAAACACTATGTAAAAAAACCACTGAGATACTAAACGTAGAATGCCCTGAAGGGTGTGAAACAATAGTAGACTCAGAGGGTTTTGCTACTTGTATTTGTCCAGATACTGTCGACCCAATAGTAGAAAGCGTAGTTACAGAGATAGACATATTTGATGAGCAGTATTTTAGAGAGTCATCTTGGACTATGGCATTCAGTCTAGACATTGGTAGATGGATATCTTTTTACGACTTTAAACCTAACTTTTATGTAAACCACAACGATTACTTCCAAACAGGTTACAACATAGTTAATAATAGCTCTAAAAAAGGTCTGTGGACCCATTTACTTACTAACAAGAGCTACCAAGTTTTTAATGGGGAGAGTTATGATTGGGAGATAGAAGTGCCTATAGAGAATAAGCAGGTAAACAAATATTTACAAAGTTTCGCTTACAGACTAGACTCTAGAAAGTATCTGACAGAAACGGAATATCATCAGAACCAAGACATAGGTTTTGACAGTGTATTTATTTACAACGGAACAAACTCAACAGGAAAGTTAAAACTGGACTTACAAAAAACATTAAGACAGTTGTCTCAATATCCAATATTAGAAGAAGACTCACAGAGAATACTTCAGACTAGACAAGATGAAGAGTTTAGATTTAATTATTTCTATAATAGGGTACCCAATGAGTCTCTTATAAAAGCACTAATAACTCACGATGAGAATAACATCAATAGAGAAGTGAATACAGAGGCCGTTAGCTTTTTAGGTAAAAAAGTATTAGAAAGAATGAGAGGGACATCCTTTTTAGTAAACTTAAGATCTGAGGACACAGAACATAAAAAGATATTTGAAATCTCCACCATGTCTGAAAACATATACAAATGAGAGTAAAAGAAAAAATAAAGGAAAAAGACAATAGGCAAAAAGCTTTTACTTATTTAAGAGAAAAGGGCTACAAAGACCACGAAATAGCAGGAATACTAGGAAATTTTGTAAAAGAATCAGGTAGACAGAAATTAAAGGTAGATGCATATAATCCAGACGACAGGGGGTCTCCTTCTTTTGGCCTAGCACAGTGGAGAGCAGAAAGATTAGACACTCTTAAAGAAATGCAAGGGGATGATATGTATACTCTTGAAGGACAGTTAGACCACATGGATTGGGAGTTAAAAAATACTCATAAGAAAGCTTATAGAAAATTGAAAGAGGCAAAAACAGCAGAAGAAGCTGCCTTAGCTTTTTCTACACATTTTGAAAAACCTTACGCACCGACAGCAGCTAATGACGAAAGACAGGATTATGCTAGAGTTTTTTACGACTCCTATTCAGACATAAATGATAAAGACCTAGTTTACATAAAAGACAACGGCAACATAAAGACTAAGGACAGAACTACAGCTACAACTATGGAACTGTATGACTCTCAAAAATATAAAGAGGAAGTATCTGGATTAGCTTTTGATATATCTACACAAAATTTAAAAGACACATACTTAACAAATTTGCAGGACACGAATAATAATGCTATATTTGAAGACGATTTAGCAGATCAAAAAAGTGAGCAAAACGCCACTAAGCAGGATGAAATGAATCGCAAAAACGCTATAGAACAAGCTAAAACAGCTCAGTCACAAGAAGATTGGAAGAATAAATTAAAGAGTAAAATAGAAAAAAGGAACAAATTAGTAGATATGATATCAGCAGGAGGTTTTGATCTACAGTTTGTAGAACAGAACAGAAAAACACGCACCAATGAAAAAGTTTAGTAAACAGTATAAGGACTCCCAAAATAAATCTAAGTGGATATCAAACAAAATTGACAAGCTTGTATCTGAGGGAAAACCTAAAAATCAGGCAATAGCTGTTTCTAATGCTATGTGGAACAGTAGAATGCGAATTGGTGGAAGTTTTGGAGGTAACACTGGTCCAAAAGATTTACCTTCACAAGACCCGCCTTCGGAATATAATCCTTTTGGAGTGGGGTACGACCCTTATTATTTGAATAATCAAACAGGACAGGCACAAGGCACAACACCAGCAAATTTTACGTCTGATGTTCCTTCTAGATATAATAATTTTAATACGGTTCCAGTTTCAGGAGATATAGAGGGGTACCAAACCCCACAAATGGATTTTCAAAACTCAGGTATACAACCTATGCCTGTTCAACAAAGTATGAAAACACAACCGAGAGAACAGATAGAGTCTGGACCTCTTTTAGAGAGTAAGGGTATTGAACTACCAGGAATAACAACTGAAGCAGCCGACACATTTGCTGCAAACAATGATAATCCTATTCAGAAAGGAGACCCTAAAACAAAAAACAAAAAGTCACCAATGGATTTTGGTATACCGCAGGGTAACACCTCTTCTTTTTATAATCTAGGACAAGCTGTAGAAAGAGGCAATGGCGTGATGATAGCAGGAAGTGCAGTAAGTGCTGGTTTATCTTCTGCTAGAAACTTTTTTTCTGGTATGGGACAAGCTAGAAGTCAACAATCTGCAATGGATGAAAGAAGAAGAAAAGGGCAAGAATCTGCTAGTGGCGTAAATAATGTACAAATCGGAGCTGAAGGTGGGGAGTATAGTGAATACGGTTATGGAGGCAAAAAGAAAATGTATAAGGCAGAAGGTGGTGAAGTAGATCAAGACAGAATATTGACAGGAGAGGTATTAACAGGAGTATCAGGTAACAATCAATCTGTAGAACCAAACACAGAGATAGAAGACGGGGAGTATGTACTATCTACAGATGGACAGTACATAAGAGTAGAGGGTAAAAAGCATTCCAAAGGTGGAGAAGATGTAGAACTCCAAGAAGGAGATAGAGTAGTATCCGATAAGTTAAATTTAAAAGGAGCCAATGCAAAAGCAGTAAGGGATAGATTTGGCATTAAGGTTAAGGCAAAAGATACTTATGCAACAGCAATAGATAGGATTTATAAAAAGATGGGCCTTGAAAAACTAATAAAAGAGCAGGAGCAAGTTATATCAAGAATAAGACAGCAAGAGGAAAAGTTAGGAGAAAGCTCAACAAAAAATTTGAACCTAGAATTACTCTACAAGAAAAAAGATAAAATACAGGTAGAGAAGGACAAACTACAAGAGCCAATAGAGGAAGCTATCTCTATAGTTTATGATATGCAAGAAGCTTCTAAAGAACCCAAGGAAGGAGAACAAGCTGAAATGGAGTATGGAGGGGAAGTAGATAGACCTAAAAATATGATGCAGGATGCAGGGGAAGTAGGAGATGAAAGAGATTTCACAGAAGAAAATGAAAAGGCTTATGCAAGTTTTGTTGAATCTTTAAAAGATATACCCTCAGACCAACCTTTAAAAGAAATAAACGGTTCCAGAGTGTATGATAATATAACAAAAGGAGATTTTCTAGAGACAATAAAAAATAACCCTTGGTATAACTTCACAGACTTTCAACCAACAAAGGAAAAAACTGAAGACTTTCAAGAGCAGTATAATAAAAGAATTGGGGATGGTACAAAATTAGTTTTTGATGGAAAGTTTGGAGAAAAAACAGCAGGTGCATTTTTACCACTTACTGATGAAAATAACCAAAACCCCTACGGCTTCAACGAAGAAACAGGAAAAGAGGAAGTCACAGAAGAGGAAGAAGAATTTCAAGGCTTTCAAGGCAGGCCAGATCAATCTGTTTTACCACCTACAGGAGTTGATGCCCAGTTTAAAGCAAATACTAGATTCGATAGGGTTAATCCAAACCTTATGTCTTCGGACCAAATGATTCAAGAAAATGAGCGAAGGGCAGCAGCTTCTATAAAATTAGCTCAACAGCTACCAGATGCACAAAGAGCCTCTGTTATAGCACAAATAACAGCACAAACACAACTAGCTAATCAAAAGGTTATATCTGGAGTAGATACACAAAATAATCAGATATTAAATAATGCTGAGTCTCAAAATGTACAGATCCAAGCTAACGAGCAAAATGCCAATAATCAAAATGCTTTAAGTTTTGAAGGAAGACAGCAAACTGCCGAGTCCTTAACTGAGGAGAATGTGAGAACATTTCTAGATTTTAACAGAAAAGTAGGTGTACAAAACTTTAATGACGAAAGAAGACAGAATACAATAAATAAAGCCTTTGAAAACTTCGACTTAGATGCTGAAGGAAACTTAGTAACTAAAGACGGATATCGTATTGATAATTATGCATACAAAAATCCACAAAATCCAGGTTTAGCAATGGCCTCTTCAAAAAAAAAAGTGAAGCCGAAAACGGAGGGCTAATAAACATGTCAAATGGTGGATTGGATTACTATAAACAAAGTTTTGAAGAGGGAGGGAGAAAAGGTTGTGGAGGACCAGGACAGCCTTTATGCAGTGAAAGTGAAGCAAAAGGATTTTTAGGACCCCAACAAAAAGACCCTAATATATCACATTCAGTTAGTAGAAAAGTAAGAACAGATATCAATGGCTATGATCCTAATGTACCTCTCTATGTGGATGCAAGTAACAAGATACCCAACTATAACAATAAACAAGGACCTTATGTAATGAGCCCTACTTCGGATGAAAATAAATTCGAAGGCTTTATAAATAATGAAGTACAAAAAGGATTCAAAGACAGGTACGATGATCCTATAACAAGACAAAGACTTAAAGAACAGTCTGGGATGACAGATGAAGAGATAGATAACTCTATTAAGTATGGGCTATCTGCAAAAAGAATACCGATACCTTCTGGTACAAGCAATAAGGGACAGTACTATAATGAAACACACGAAATGTTTTATGCTGACAAAGAAGCAGGTATTCATGAATCAATACATGCAAGTGGAATAGATGCAAGAATGTCTGGAAAGATTCAAGAAGTTTTAGGAAATCCTTTTAAACAAAATAAAAAAAATAACTGGACAAATATTAAGAAGTATATGTCAATGGGTCACGAATCTTATGCAAACTTTGCAGAGTTTAGGGAAAAGATAGGTTTAAAGCCAGGTGAGCAGATAGATAAAAAACAGTTAAAATTAATAATAGATAAAAATAAAGATTTAAAGAACGACAATTTTTATAAGACTTTTGACGATGACAAAATTATAGAGGCGTTAAACACTGTAGCTTCAACAAGCGAAAATTCTGGTATGGTAATGGCTCAAGACGGAGGCGAAGTGCTAGTCTCGAAAAACGGATTATACGACTACCCTGAGCAAACAGTAAAAGTACCAACAAAGGATGGTAAAATAACTATGAAGGGTATAAAATACCCTGTATTAGGTATAGCAAACACAGGGGAAGAAATAATGATGCAACCTGAAAAAGAATACCATTTTAAAGGAGCAACAGAAGTATTAGAATTACCCCAACTTCAAAAAGGAGGCCCTAAAAAGGCAGATAGCAAAGAAAAGCCTAATACTCAGAACACTGGTAGAAACACAAAAAACCCTTCAACTTTAGATTTGTATGACTACAACAATTTTTTAAATGAGAAGACTGTATTAAGAGATAATCCAGTAAAAGAGAAAAATAAAAAGCCTGTTGAGAATATAGAAAATTATAAAGGTATAACCGTAAACAGTTTAGACAGTTTTATGTTTACAAATGAGGAAAAACCAAGGTTTAATAATCCTGTAGATTTAGTAGCAGGAGACTCTAAAAAGTATGAAAATGTAGAAAAACAATTTTCTGAAATAGGGAGGAAGACAGAAGGATGTCTAGCAGGAGCAATGACTTGTTCCCAAGAGTTTATTCAAGAAAACTCAGGACTACCAGGATTAAGAACTATACTAGCTAATGCTAAATCAGATCCTAAAAAATATAGAATAGAATCTAGCGGACAATTTGATAGTGATTTTGTAGAAAATACTAGTATAGATGCATGGGAGGTTCATGATTATTTTATTGGTGAGGGTTTAGGAGAAAGCCTTTTTGAAAGAGCAGGAGATACCACGTATAGTGATGACAGTATACTACCCGATGGGTTTGATTATAAGAATATACCATTAGGTTCAATTATAGGACAAGGTAATTCAGCAGGAGTTTACACAAGGGAAGAGGACGGAGAAAAAAGTAGACATGCCTTAGTAGTTTCAGGATTTGATGAAAAAGATGGTATGCCAATGGTGTATGATAGTGGGTATTTAAGAAGATTAGATGATACTCGTGTATTAGGTAAAAGTCATAAGATAAATAGAATTACTACACCCAATGAGTACAAAGGACTCACCATGAAAAAGATGAAAAGCTTAATGGATAAAGAGAAAAAATCCTTAAACATTACCGATTCTAAACCTGTAAAGTATAAAGAAAAAGGAGAGCATTTTAGAAGTATAGAGACAGGGGTAAATGCAGTAAAAGACAAAATAGCTTTCAATTATAAAATATCTGGTGAAACTATAAACAAAATAGCAGAGTATCTTCCTGGAATAGCTAATCAAGAAACTAAGATTAATAATAATGAAGGCAATAGTAAATCAATTCTTATTGATAATTATATTGGAAATACTTTTGTAAAACCAGGAGTTAAAAATGCTATTACTTTATGGAATAAAATTACTAATACTACTAAAGAAGAAGGAGAAAATAATCAAGATTTTAATTTTGAAATAGAAGCTTATAAAAAGTTTGGAGAAGATAAAGAAAAAAGAGATGCTTATGTATCAAAACAACAAGAAGAAAGAAAAGATATTAAAAGAAACGAATCTTTTTCAAATAATTCTAATTCTTCAGTAGGGCCTTTTGCTAATAAAGATGTTACTGAATATTCTAAAAAGAAGTTAGGACTTGATAAAAGTGATTTATATGGTATTCTTAATTCTAATGATGAAGAATTAGTAAATGGAAGTAAAGTTGCTTTATCTTATTTAGCAGAAAATTATAAAAAATATGAAGACAAATATAAAGATTTAGACTTAACAGAAGAGCAGCTAATAGAAATAACAATAGTTAGTTATAATCATCAAGGTAAAGCAAATAGTCCTGATTTTGTAAAATATTATATACAAGATAGGGTACTTAATGACGATTACTTAGATAAAGTAAAAGGATTATCTAAAGGTAATGAAAAGAGAAAAACGTTACCTCTAAAAAGAGCATCTAAATTAAAAAGTACTGGAATAAAAAAAGGGTAAAATTAACAATTTTTAATTACTAAAGATAAAGTAGTATATTTGTAGGGTCTTTACAACACACACAATTAAAGAAGGAAATATAAAATAAGATATGGCAAATGCATACGGTATAGTTCACCAGTACGGAGAACCACAATCAACATTTGATTCAGAATTAGCTATAAGTGTTCTACAGCAAAAGCAAGGACAGTTTGATGCTAATCAACAAAAGATAGACCAAACACTATCCCAAATGGGTTTGCAAGCATCTATGATTAAAAACGATGATGCGAGACAGTACTTAAATGACAGAGTAAACAAAGTCATACAAGAAACTCAAAACCTAAGAACCTCAGACATAGGGAATAGAGACAGCACAAGAAAAATAATTTCTACCATAAGTTCAGCTTTAGACGATAAGGCTATAAAGCACATAGGATATGGACAACAGATTGACAACTTCAATAGATCAGTTCAAGCTGTTATGGAAGATGAAGATGGAAACTTTAGTCAAGACAACTATCAAGATGCAATAAAAAGTGCAGGACTCCAAGAATACCTTAATGGAGATGCCGATTCTGATTTAGGAGCCTTATCTTACTCCTCTTATACAGATTACAACGCAGAACTTGTAGCTACAGTAAAAGGCCTAAAAGAAATTCAAGGATCGAGAGTTGTAGATATAGAAGACCCAAATATTCCTGGCAAAATCACAAAAGTAACTATAGACAACCTTACTGCTGGTCAATGGATTGACGTTTTACCACAAATGATAACCCCTCAGATGGAGACACAAATGGAAATAGATGGCAGAGCTATGTTCCAATGGGATAAAACAAACCTTATAAGATACAAAAGCGAAGCAATATCTGCTGAAAAAGAAGTCATACAAAAAAAGGTAGACAGACTAAAAAGTAAATTGACTGGAAACCCAGATAAAGCAACGACTGCAAAGCACAAAAAAGATATAGAAGCTTTTGAAAAGAGCATAGCCAAGTTGAGTCAGCAAGAAATGGATCAAGACTACGACATGACTGCAACAGGAAAGGCAATAGTAATGAGCCGAGCCATACAGTCTATAGCAAGTATTGCTGGGTCAGAACCTTCTGAAGAAATATCCTTTGATGAGGATTTAGCAGATAGAACAACGAGGGCATTATACGACCAAGAGTTAAAAGGTGTAACCGTTGTGGATACAAGTACCGATGATCTTAAAGATATAGAGGGTGAAGAGTTCACAAGAATAAAACAACAAAAAGATGAGAACTATACTGGCAGTGTAAACTCAGGTATGGCTGCCTTACCAGATGATTTAAGAAAAGAGACCGAGGCACTAGCAGAGACATATATTGCAGATGGAATATCAAAAAGAGAAGCTAGGTACAAAGCACTTGAAGAAAAAACCGCACAATCAAATGATGTTGAAGTGATGAGAGCTTTAGACCAGGCTACAAATGATAGGAGCGAGTACAGAATGCAAAATCAAGTAGACAAGAATAGTTATGGTCCCGCACTACAGGATTTATGGAAAGAAAATATTTCTGAAATTTATAAAGGAATAACAGAAAAGGGTATATTTGACCAAACTAAGATTGTTATGGAGGATGGTAGAGAAGTACATTCAAAAGACTACTTATTAGAAGAAGTTGGCAGAGAACAAGGATTCCCAAACGGTATAACCAATGAAGAAGATTTTGAAAAATTCATAACCTCAGAAGAAGGAGCTGATCTTAGAGGGCAAATTTTAGCAGACAGGGCTTTGTCAGAAAAAAACACTTCTCTTACTGGAACTAGATCAAATATAGGGGCTGCTTTATACGGAGATTTTGCTGTAAGATTTAGCAAAGAAGATTTACACAATATTAAAACTGTAATGACCAATTATGGAGAGGACATGAAAATTACAGATTTACTTACAATGTCTATACCTAGTAGTATACTTGTACCAGAAGGCTCCCAAGATGAGGGCAGTTTTCAAGAAATAGACGAAGGGTATTTAATAGACCACTTGGGAGATAGTATAGAAACATACAAAATAGAGTTGAACCCAGATGCAAAGGGAACAAAAACTTATAAAGCATTACAAAAAAGACTTAGTGTTAACGCTAAAACCTACGGCGCAGGGGAGGGTTTTTTGCAAAGCATTATACCAACGTTAGGTGTTGCTACAGATAGGTCTTTCTACGATGATAGTGACATGGAAAAAATATTTAGTAGAAAAAATGTTATTTCAAAAATTGACAATCTTAGAAGAGAGCAAGAGGTCAAAATAAATGCACCTAAAAAAATAATTATAGACCCCCCTTTAAAACCTAGCGATGCAAACCCACAATGGATGGGCATAAAAAGAATTGCAGGCTCTAACGATGCTAAAGGGTTTCTAGAGCTAAATGATAAAGGAACTGTCGAAATATTTATAGATCCAAAAGATCCCAACATGTATGTGATAAGTCAGTTGAACATAGAAAGAAAAGCGAACTATGACAAAATGCAAATAGAATCCTTAAGTGCTTTTGATGAGGTTAGGATAGATGCTACACAGTTCAGACAATTAATGCCTATATTAGCAGAGAGAATAGATGACCTAAAAGTTGCTGGGCAATTAAATTTTAGGTCTAATTATGAAGATACAAAATCCTCTTTATCTTACCCAAAAGGTGACGATGTAGAACAGGTTAAAGCTTATACAAAATTTTTTGATTTTAATCCAAACCTTGCAGGTATAGCAACAGAAGACGGAGCGTATGGAGTAATAAGAAATTCTTTACCAGAAGACCAAGCAGATTTCTATATGGAGAATGTCTTTGAAAAAGTATTTGAAAACTCAAACAAATTCTCTGTCAAGTATAAGAAAAAAGAGAACGAACAATACGCCAAAATTTATTTTAAGAATAAGGAAAATGAAGAGCAGGTAGGGAGTTTAGATTTGTCAGGAATGGACCAAGAACAAATTAGTAAAACTTTCAATGTTGCCCCACAAGTATTTCTATCCCAGTATCTTCAAATAATGGCATCAGATTTAAAAAAAGATGATGGATTCCCTGGAAGAAGACTTATTGATTTTATGAAAATATTAGACCAACTATAAATGGCAGAAGAAAAAAAACAACCAGACTACTTAAAGGAAGGTCTAGAAGGTATGGTATCAGAAGATAATATATCTCCTAGCCTTAAACCTATGGTAACAGACATTTATGAGAAGGGAAAAAATAAATCTTTTACTTCTCAAGATTACATAAATGAAGTACAGGGAGACCAGGCAATTTTAGGATCTTATTTTGAAAAAGATAATAAAATATCTATGACCAGAGCTGTTGACCTAGACGAGCTTTATGTAAATGTAGGGGGAGACTACTTACCTAAATTTAAAGACTACAGATATGGCACCGATAATATGGAGAGGTTTGCCAGAGAACAATCTACAGGTGAGAAGTGGAAGAACGGTCTTACCAAAGCAGGGGCACAAATAGCCTCTACTATCGCTGGCTCAACAATAGGCTCGATTACAGGGGCATACAACTTTATAAACAGTGGCTTCGAGATGGAGGCACTTTATACTGACGATTTCAATAAAAGCCTTGACGAGTTTAATGAAAGGTTACAGTATACTTTACCTAACGCTTATTCTAAACAAGAACAGGACTATAACTTTGGTCAGTCACTAACAACAGCTAACTTTTGGGCAAATGACTTACCAAATGGTATAGCCTTTACTTTAGGTGCAATAGCATCAGAAGGTATTTGGGCAGCAGCTACAGGAGGAGCAGCTTTAGCAACAACTGCTGCAAGATGGTCACTAAAAGCAGGAAAGCTTGGCAAAATAGCTAAAGGGGTCAATGGGTCTCAAAAAATGATTGGCAAACTTGTTAGGTCTAGCGCAAAAGCCGATAACGCTATTAAAAAAGCAAAACGAGCTTCTAATGTAGGCGCAACATTTAACACTGCAAGATTTATGTATACTTCAGCAGGTTATGAGGCAGGAGTAGAAGCACGACAGATGATGAAGGAGTCCAAGGAAAACTTTGAACGATACCATCAAGAGACTTACGGTAGAAGTCCTAATTCAGAAGAGCGAAAAGAATTTGAAGATAGTTTAACTAATGCAGCAAATGCACTTTGGGCTGGTAATATGGCTGTGGTTGGAGGTTCTAACTTAGCAATTTTTGGTAGAATGTTCAAGGTGGCCACACCAATGCTAAAATCGGGTAAGAGCTTAAAATCCTCTTTTAACAGAAAAGCATTTGGTATAGGACAAAAAACTTCAAAAGAAGGTGGCAGATTAGTAAAAGAAGCACTCACACCCAACAAATTACAAAAAGTAGCGGGGTACACAAGCTCTTTTGGTAAAAGTGCATTTATAGAAGGAATATGGGAAGAAGGTAATCAATCTGTAATGGGAAATCTTGCAGATGATTGGTTAAGCAGTGGTTATGAAGAGGAAACGGCTAAGGAGACTTACAGCTTTATAGAAGGATTATATGATTCTTACGCAGAGACTTTTGGATCTAAAGAGGGTTGGAAAGAAATGGGTATAGGAATGATGGTAGGTACCATAGGGGGAGGAATTTCTGGGCAATTTGGTAGTTATGGAAGATCACTTAAAAATGAAAAGTCGTATGCTACTGCAATAAATTCATCTAGATTTGGGGCTCAAATAACGGCTGATAAGATGATGTCTTACGCAAGGATAATAAAAGCAAATAAAGACGAATTAGCAGCACAGGATAGAGGTGATAGAACTTCTGAAGAGCTGGCTAGAAAAAGAGGAATACTATCCTTTTTGTCTATGACGGAAAAGTATGGCAGGTCAGATGAATCTTTTGAAGATTTTAAGACCTCTATAGAACTTGTAGACAGTAAAAAAGTAGCAGAAGAAAACGGTATATCAGAACAAGAAGTAGAAGATTATAAAGCTGCTGTATTAGATGAATACAAGAACTTACAAGAAAGTTACGCTGATAACAAAGATTTTGCTAACATTATTGTTGGGGAATCCCCTTCTGTAGACTCGAAAGTAGACAAGTCAATGGTGGCTGAAGCCATTGCCTATAACATGACTATGGGCAAAGAATCCTCAGACCATGCTGATATATTCTTAGAGGAATTTGTGAAAGAAGTAAGCTCAGTACTCTCTCCAAGCCAAGCTTTAGATTTTAAAGATGGTGCCAAATTAAAGAACGGTTTAGAAAAAGCGTCTAAAGAGAAAAGGAAAAGGTATAATGATGCTCAAAAAGCATTCAATAAGATAAATAGACAACGAAACGACTTAACTAAAAAAATACAAAGTGTACAAAGAAAGCTGTCTAGACTAGGTGCAGAGCAGACCGACCAAAAAAAGAAAGATGCAGACTCACTTTTAAGCTTAACAGAGCAACTAAATCAGTTGGAAACAGTTGAACTACCCAGAGCAAGAGCTGAGTGGGAAACTTCTTCTAATATCATATTAGCAAATAATCCTTTTTCTTTTTCTGAGGATGAAAGTTATGGTTTTTCAACTACTTCTGCTGAAAGGCTATCTGAGTTATCTCAAATAGATGAGCAAGGAAACCTAACAGGAGGTATTTTAAAGAACATTGATGATAGTCTACAACAACTTAGCGAAGATAACCCAGTAGCTTACCAGAGAGCACAGAAAATGCTTACAGAGTACAAGAGGTCTATATACGCTTTTAAAAAATACAGTGAGACTATACAAGGAGTAGCGAATGAAAATTTTAAACCTACAAACCTTGTAACTAAGTTAGAAAAAGCTATAGCGAAGTTAAGGGGAACAACTGAAAATGAGTTCACAAGAGACTTCTATGCTAGTGTAGGTCAAAGCATTATAGAAGGAACTGAGTTACAGGCCATAGAAGATGTTGAGAACAGTCAAAATCAAACACAAACTTCTAGTGATGTAAATGAAACAGGGGATGTACCAGGAACTACTTCTCCCAATATGACTAAAGCTGAATATGATAAATACCAAAAAGACGGAATTGTAAGTCAGGGTAGGTTGGAAAAAATAGCAGAGAAAATAAAAGCTAGATCAGAAAGTATTGATAATCAGATAGAGCTAAATGAGTTTGAAAATGTTATTTTTAGGGAAGAGACGGGTAAAATTAATGCAATATTAGAGAAAATAAGAGAAGACAGTGAGATATCTAGACTAGAAGGTATTATAAAAAAATCTCTAGAAAAGAACTCTGCTATAGCCGAGTATGTAGGAGAGGACTTAGCAACAGCAACAGATAAAAGACCCTCTGAAAAAGAAATTGCAGAATTTAGAGAACTACACTCTAAAATTAAAAACAGTGTATTTAAAAGTACTTCTATAGTAGCCAATGCAGACCCTACTACTTTAAAAGAAAATCAAGGGGACAACTTAAACCTATCTCTTGAAGAAATAAAGCGGTACCAAGAAATAAATGCTAAATTAGCATCTTGGCAAATACAAGAAGGTACAATGGCAGGTTCAGATACTACCTTGGCCGACCTAATTATAAGACTACAGCAACTAAAGACTAATGTAAGTACTAGTAATACTGCTGATGAGCAAACCAATAGGGATTTTATAAACATAGTAAAAGCGTCTGATAGAAATTCAAGTACTTCGAGAGAGGCTAAAGAAATGGTACAGACACCTACTGATGGTGCGTATTTAAAAATAGAAAAAAACGGGCAAAGAGTTTTAAGCCATGTAACCGCCGAAGGATTTATAAACAAGTATTTACCTAAGTTCCCAGAAAACATTTTTGTCAAACTACCTAACAAAAAAACCAAACAAAGAGTAGAGGATATAGAACAGCTAACATCAGTTCAAAAACAGAAAGGGGTTATTATATACCTAGAAGACTCTGAGATGGGTAATGTGAATATAACAGTAGGAAATCACGCAAGACTTATTTTCTCAAAAGAACAGTGGAGTGAAATAGAAGATAAAATATCTTTAAAGTTCCTCTATGCACAAGAAAGTGACCCCCAGGCTAATTCATACTTAATGGGTTATGAGAAACTTTCTGATGGTACAATACAACAAGCTAAGTCAGACTTTACTTATGATACTTCCGATGCGAATAGAAGACCTATTGCTCTGGAAGATGAAATGTACGATGTTAATACAGTAGAAGTATTTATAGACCCTAAAAATGAGTACAATAGGGGCCTAATGGAAAAGCTAGACCAAGCCAAAAGGTCTAAAGTAGAGTCCGCTATAAAAGAAGCTAGAGAAGAACTTATCTCAGGTATGTCAATATATTACATGAGAGCTGGTAAAATAATAGGAGAAGCAAGAGCAGGAACTGAGAATTTACCTAAGACAAAGACCTCGGAAGCATTTTTAGATATGAGAAAAAAGGCAGCCAAAGCCTTGGAGGATACAACAGAATCCAACTTGGTTAATATGCAAACGACTATACCAATAGCTTTTACATATTATGGCTCTCCTATTTTTACTTTAAGTGAAACCGAAGAAGGTAAAGTAGAAGCCAAACCCAGAGCAATATCTACAAAAGACTCTAAAGTAATAGTAGGTGCAGGGTATGTTAAAGATGGTAAACTTTTTACAGGAAAGGATTTAGATAATACTGAGACTTTAATGCAGTACCTTCCTAAAAACAGCCTCAAGACTCCTATAGTAGTATTCAAGTATAAAGGCATGAATATAGCATTTCCAGTGTCTCTTGTCAAAAGGGATGCTATGCTGGTAGAACCTTTCAATCAAATTATAGCAGACAGTTTATTAACAGAGGGACAGAGAGTAAATAAAGTCAATGACTTTTTCATACTAAATGGGATAAACCCTTCTGATTACAATCTAAAAGAAGAGGATTTAGTAGATGTAAATACAATAGAAGGGATACAAGAAAGGTTAGCTGGGGTAAAAATATTTTCAGATGTAGAGACTTGGACCCAAGACAATTTCAATTTGAGTAGACTTCGAGTTGAGGCAATGACAGCTATTGACATTTCAGGAAAGCCCTTCAATTCTCCAAAACTAAAATTAGACTTAGCCAGTAAAGAAAACAGTAGAAGTCTAGAAGATGAGTACTCAGAGTATGCTGTTCTATCTCAAATAGCAGAAGAAGAGGCAGCTTTAGAAGAAGAGTTTATTAAAGACTTGGAGAACGCAGCAAACGTTGAAGATCAAGAAAGATTTCAAAATGAAGAGGATGATATTAGAGAAGCTTTAAAGCAAAATGGAGGATCGGATACACTTTTTAAAATACATGAAGCAACTTCTGGTAATGTAAGACCTAAAGACTTTGATGCTGCTATAGATAAAAATACAAGGGAAGGAATGAAGCAAGCTTCTAATATGTTTGTAAATAAAAACGCAACTATACCTTTAGATATACAACTACAACAGCTATCAGGAGTTTTAGGATATGAAGTTACTTTAAATGATTATGCAGAGTACGTTTCAAGCAGAAACCTTAACCCAGAATTATACACTAAGAACTATATAGCACAGTATGTACTTGATGGCTATACTAAGTTAAGTCCTAGTGAAATATTATCTGAAACAAGAAGTATATTAAAGTCCCCTAATCCAATAGAAAATGTAAACAAACTTAAATCTAGGGGAGTAACAGAGTATCAAATTGATATTATTAAAAGGTATGCTGAGAGTATATCAAAAGTAAAGCAAGAACAACAAGAAATGATACTTGGAAGCGATATCTTAAAAGATTTAAGAAAAGAGTTCAACAAGGGGTGCAATAGTTAAATAATTAATCGTATCTTTGTAAACCAGACAAAAAACAAAAATGAGTATAAACTGTAGCATAGTAAGAAATCCACTCAACAACAATGTTGAAAGGGTTGAAGCACCCAATGGTGAAGAGAGTATTCTATATAAATCGGCGTTAAAGAAATTTAATGATGCAAAAACAGCGTTAAATGTTTGGGCAGTATCTAGTTTAACGTCTTTTAAAGAACAAGTTAGAAAACCCAGCTTCTTAAAAGAAGAGGTAAAAACCGAGGGTGTAAATATAAAATACACAAGACAAGGTAATTTAGTAGTATTAGAAGAGATACAAACAATTCCTGATTTTAGAGGAAGAGGTTTAGCGAGAAAAGCACTACAAGACTTTCTAGTTTCAACAGATGAAGTTGGAGCCACAGTAAAGTTGATAGTCTCTCCAAGAGATAACAGCACAGACGAAATTAAATTGCAAGAGTTCTATATGTCTGAAGGTTTCAATTTTGATACCGAAAACGGAATACCGAGTTCTTTTGAAATGGTTAGGTACCCAGATGTAAATAGAAGAAGATTCGATAAAAACGGGGAACCACTATTAAAAACAGTTCTTGATTTTATAGAAAGTAACAAAGAAGCAGAACCTTTATCCCAGAAAGATATATTCGACATAGAGGATATGATAGTATCAGAAGGTTTAACCGATTCTTCTGACATACTTAAAGAACTAGACTTAATATTTAAAAACGGAGATCTGAACATAATTTACCTGCAAAATTCTAAAATGTTTTCAGGCTCAGAAGTTTCCAACATAGTAGAGAATAAAGAGTACCAGAAAGAGCTAATGGGACTAAGGGACAAACTAAGGAATCTAGATAGTCCTATAGTAGTTTCTTACTTTATCGAAAAGCCCTTTATAATTATGACAGGGGAAGTAAATAAGTTTGGAAAAAATGCGATAGTAAATCCTTTGGAAGTACAAGAGGACTTAAATCAGTTTTTAGGGGGTGTCAAAGATATCGAGAGTTTTACAGACGCAGTAAATAACCTAGACTACGCAGAAATAATTGAACAGTACAATACAAGCGAAGATTTTAAATCAAAACTTTTCTCTCAATTTTCTGGACTTTCTAAAATGCAAATTTTAAATAGGGACATCTCTAATGTAGAGGCACCAAATAGATTGACAGCAGTTACAGAAGCTTTAAATCTAGATGGCTCAAATTTTACAGAAGATGTAGAACTATTAAACCAAGCAGAAGACTTTTGGGATGACAGCCGTTTAGAAATTATAGACGGGCTAGCAGAAATAGAAGAAAAAGGAATAGAAGCATCATTAGACTTAGAAGGGCTTGCAGAATCTTACGATAGTAAAGAAGCTGAGGAGATTCTAACCTTCTTAAACTCACTATCTACTTTAGAGCAGAATGTTACGCAAGAGAACTTTGATATGTTCTTAGAAGAGTACAAACAGTTTTTTAATGTTGAAACTGCACCAATGTTTAACTTTGAAAAAATGGCAGTGGCCCACAAAGGCAAGACGCTTATAAAAATAGAGGATAGCAGCTTAAACGAGTATGATATGTTTAACGAGCAATCTATGGTCAAGGTAGCTCCAGGCATTTATCAAAAAGTTCAAAAAGTATCTTTTGAGGATATGTTGGAGGTAACTTATGCAGAAGCCTCTAGCAGAGATAACAGAATACTGCCTAATCAAGCCTATTTTATAAACTCAAATTCGGCAAATAACGCTTATTTAAGAGACGAAGCTAACAAGCAGACAGTCCTTGACAACATTAGATTATTTGTAGAGGACAATGTAGGGAGTATGGACTTGGGTAAAGAGCAGTACGACTTTGATGTCGCTTACAATCTGTATCTGTATAAACAAGTGTTTGAGAATCCAATAACTGTAAAAG
>Ga0306898_1000220_pt1 | contig 23680 bp, 37 predicted proteins | sample AntRauMFilla1564_FD_190424 | JGI IMG/M metagenome (GOLD analysis project Ga0306898, IMG submission 190424) | Saline lake microbial communities from Rauer Islands, Antarctica - Metagenome Filla 1 #564 (v2) (version 2) | ecosystem: Environmental > Aquatic > Non-marine Saline and Alkaline > Saline ...
GCTTGACTTCACTCCACTCTCCCCTACGGATTGCCTTGAGTATCCCGCCATTTCTCTGAAGATTGAGATCGTGTTCAGTTAAAATCTGCTCACATTGCAATAAAAGCCTGACAACATGCATCCCAAACTTTACGTCATATCCATATTTGTCAATGGAATCTTGGCGTTTGGGGTTTGCACTATTTGCCTTGGTACCAATCTTATGTAATTGGGCATAGGAATACCCCCGAAGTTTCTGATATGAGCCACTGTGGAGGAAGATCTTTCGGTTGTCTCTGATTATTTGGCCAACCTGAGATGCAAAAAGAACACATTGTTGTGGGGTAAACAGAATATCAACAATATTTGGATTGTTTTCCATTGCAAGGTTAAAGAATTTGACAATAGAATAAAACGTAAAGTCATATTCTTTACCAGTGTCATTGTCATTGACGTGGTGTTCCTGATACTGTTCAAACTTCTTGATTTGCCTACCGAATCCTGGGATTTCACCCTTCAAGTGGGGGAATATGTCTTCTTTGGGCGGGATGACAACTCCCACAATGTCCATATCAGATGAATCATTCGAGGCACCGTAGCTCACCGATCCCGTGATTACTTCGTAATGTACATTTTGTGGTAACCATCTTGGTGGATGAACAAGTCCTTTCTTGTTCATCATTTGAAGTCTACTTGCCATTGCGTTATTCCTTTAATTTTTTAGTGAAATCATGCTGCCTTCGCACCAAGTGCCACTGCACATATTACCCAAATCGGGCTGAATATCCATGCTTTGTATGCCGCAGGATGAACAAACAGACTTGATACGAAAATATTCTCGAATTCTAGCAGTTTCTCGGTCTCTAGTTGTTTTCATAGATTGGTATTCATTATACTCTGTGCGGGTAATTGTCACAGGTGAAGTTTCATCTATTTTATCAAGAATTGAAAAATTAATCCTCATGCTTCTTTAAATATCACTTGGGAGCCCGTATATTGTGCCGCTATTTTATTCGCCATGACAATGTCATAAAACTTACGCAACAACATTTCGCCAGAATGACTGGTAACAGTGAGATATGTCCACAGTCCCTCGTCTGGAAATGGGACTCGTACAATATAATACCCAGTTTCAATATTTCTCTTGGCTTCATTTGTTTCTTGTGATGTCATTACTTTGTTCTTTCAATTTATCATAATCAATTTGTGTAAGGTACATAGTACGTCCGTTCGTAGCAGGCGATCCATGTGTTACAGTTATGTCATCTGTTAGTTTATGATCATTTACAACAATACGCAAGTCAATTCCACTAAGTGACTTCATGTAACTAAAACCAAATCAGATTCATATATAATACGATTGGTTTCTTGTGCAATCATTTCGGCCCTATACTCTTCATTATTCAACCATTTACCATTATGATAGAATTCATGTATTCCAACCAAATCATATTCATCACAAAAATTTGAATATTCAAGATAAATGCCTGCTGCAATTTGTCTGGCCAATAGATCCCAAGATCGGACATAGTAATCTGGATGCATGTATCTGTTACTCAGGAAAGAGTATGAAACGAAAATTCTAGCAGTCACTGTATCAACATGTTGAGTCTCGATTTTTTCAACGATTTGAGACTGTGCCGTTGCCTGTGAAGGTAATACAGTAACCTGGGGGAAAGTCGTCGGCGGTGATATATATTTGATAACCTTCTGTGATTTTAGGCTGATGAGTTTTATAATTTCATCATTATCAGCCTCACCGTCTACCCGTACGTCAATCTCTAGATCCAGTGAATCATTCAGAGAACTGGACTGCAATTGATCAAGGTATCCAATTATTTTTGAATCCAGTCTATATTCATGAGCAAGTACAGTGAACTGTTCCCTAAATTCTCTCGCCGGTACATTATAAGTAATAACAGGGGATTGCATGATTAGACAATCCTTTCGAGTTCAATTAGAGTAGCTGACAAGTTGATTTCAGGGTCAGCACATTGTGAATGTTTTACAAGTCCATTCCTGATCACCAAAACTGCTTCGTCTTGTTGATCCTGGGTTGAACCATAGAATTCCAGATTATTATATAAGAATGTAAATGTGTCGATATATTCATCTGGCCTAATGGTTTTAGTAATAAATTTTCTGGCCTCAGTCATCTTGCCTTCTCTGAATAATGCAATCATTGTCAATCGCCAATCACTTGATGAATCATCCTGTTCTGGCAATTTTAATTTACCAGAAGTGGAATGCAATTGAATATTGTTAATGGCTTTTCGGAGATCAGGGTATGACGCCTTGGTGAAAGAATCCAACGTTTCAATTTCAAATTCAACTGACTCTGCCATTAGAATCTCGGCCAATCTCACGGTGAAATCTGTCATGTCCAGTTGGTCAAGGTATACTACTTGGCTTCGACTATGGATTGCAGGAATCATCATGTTTGGGTAATTACATGTCATGATAAATCTCACGCCTGCTGCATATTGTTCCATGACTCCTCGAAACGCAGCCTGTGCTTCCTTACTGAGGTGGTCACTTTCGTCGAGTAGAACAACCTTGTAATCGCCCCATGGCATAGTTTCACAGAATGATTGCACTTTTTTACGGAATAGATCAACGCCATTATCCCTAGAGGCGTTGATATATAGTCTATCCGCTTCTTCAACTTCAAACTCATTCATTAAAACTTTAGCCAGACTGGTTTTACCAGTGCCCGGGGGGCCTGCTAACAGTAGATGACCCGACATATCCTTGTCAGCAATCCATCTATCAACTTGGTTTTTCAATGCTGAATTTTTAAATACATATTCTGTAATTGCTTTTGGTCGGTATTTTTCAAACCAAAGTTTCTGAATGGCCATTCTTAGTCCTTTACAATTGGGTATTCATCTGATTTACACAGAATTTCATCGTTGTCCAAGTGATAATACTTGGTATCATCTGATTTATCAATTGGAAATCCTCGACTCCAACGCCCATGGGAAACATATACCCAATCACCCACTGATACTGCGATAACATCTGGGCCAACGTGGGTTATTTCAAACCATCTGGCGCGGATGGCTTCTTCGGTGCCGTCGTGTTCATTGACAATCAGTCCACCTGATGTCTTTTTAATTCCAAAGCCGTCTATCATTTTACCAATGACTTTATCGCGTATTGCTGTTAATGTTCTCATTTTACTCTCCTATATCAGCGTCTGGTAGTACGTCAATCACTTCCATGCTGCCATCACTGTATTCAATTTCTTCCGATATGGTCTTGCCTTCATCATTGAAGACGGGATTCCGTGAAACCTCATGTGATGTTTTCTTTAATTTTTTGCCTGTCTTAGACGGGGTAACAGTATCGCTCATTTTGGCCTGCCGTGGTTGGTTTGGTATTGTGGCTTGTTCTCTGACAACTTCTTGAACCGTATATTTCACGTCTCCTTGTGAATCCAGTCGGTCGCCGCGCGAGTTCATTTTGACATTGCCCACTGCTTCTATTTCTTCATGTTGTCGTCGCAATGCATCCATGTCAAGTGTTTTGCCCATGGCAGTTTTAATCACAGTCATCTTAAAAATTCTCCTACGTCCAAATTATATTTTAGTGAATCGATTTTGTGAATGCCAATCAAGTAGAGTACATAACTGGCCACGCTGGATCCTCTGCCTACTCCCCATACTATATTATTTTTGCGCATATTTGCAACAAAATAAATCATAAATTTCAACACTGGCATCATTTTTCTAGACTCAAACTCACCAAGTTCATATGTTACTCTGTCAATTTGCGCAGATGTAATACATTTGGCAAGTATATATTCATGCACATCGAGTACTTGATATTCCGTTGGAATATGCCATTCATTTACGCATGAATCTAAAAAATCACTGTTTTCATCTGATTCAGTATAAACCAGCGGGTCATGCAGATCGAACAACCTACTGGTTTGATTATATTTTTCCGCCCAATTTTTATCAATCGTAACAATTTCATGTAGTCGCATATCAGATAATAACGCCCTTATTGCATCTTCTTCAGTTATTACAACTTGATGATTTGAGTTTATTGTGGGCATAAATTAGACAATCAATCCCTCGTCGTCATCGTCTTCATTGTTTTGTTCATTGATCAGTGATTTCTTGGCATTATAGTAAAGAATGTCATATTCCATGGCCTCAATGATATTATCCAATTGACTGGTGATGCCCCTACTTAGGCCCATACTGTATGCCTGCAATCTACGCTTTTCAGCCGCTTCTTTCTTAGTGAAGATTTTGGCCAAATATACATTGATTTCATTGACATCTGTTATTTCATCAGACATCTGTCGCAGGCTTATTCTCAGAACGTGTAGTGCTGAACCCTTCTGGATAGCGGTTGCTGAGCTTGAATTGATTCTTGGCTATCACAGCATAGGGATCCACGCTCAGAGCCATACATGCAGTTGTCCAATAAAAGAAAATGTCTCCAAGTTCTTTTTCCAGATGGGTGCGTGTCTCGTCAGTAATTGGTTTACCCTGAAACATGATCTTTTTTACAAGATCATTGAATTCGCCACTTTCGCCAGCTAGGCCAATTGCGCCGGTTTGCAAAAGGCTGGGCTCAATACCTGTGCTCATGATTTCTCGAAGTCTATCAATATAGACCTCAGTGTCCAGACTAGTGGAGCTCATAACTGATTCCACAAATTCAGAATAGTCGTTTAGAAATTTTTCATTGTTGGTTGTCATTTGTTTTCCTTTGTTTATTATTCGAACAGATTTTCATTCCACTCGCGATGGCCGGTTCGATATGCCATATTGGCCTGTGTTTCCCTGACTTCCACTTTGAAGCACCATATTCTATCTGATTCAGATTGTCCCCAAAGATCAGGGATATAAACCCCATTCACATATTTGTACAATTGATCAGCAAGTGACTCACAGCCTAGGCTTGGTAGAATTGTGAGTTTGGCCAGTTTTCGATTTTGCATTTCCTTGTAGAATTCAAGTTCCGGGTCATCCTCAGCCACTAATGTAGTATGATCAAATTGATCTTCGAGTATCTTCTTGAGTTCACGAAGGCCCCCATAGTCAGCGGCCCAGTTTCGTGCATCCAAACTGTCAGTACCAAAATAAAACTTCATGGAAAAGGAATATCCATGATTTTTGTTACAATGACTGTCTGCACGCCATTGGCGATATGCACATGGAAAGGCATCCACGTATTCTTTTGTTGAAACATATTTATATGCAACAGGTTGATTGGTCATATATGTAATTTTTCCTTATTGTGGCAGTGGTGAAAATTTTGGCTTATTTGCCTGTTTGGTTCGAATTTTTTCAATGTTCATAAAACATCTTTCCAATTCAATATCGCCTGCATGTTGCATGTCAATGCCATGGGACAAACATAGCGCAGTTAATGTGTTCATTACACCACCAACTTCCTGTTCAATTTCGCCAATTTCTCTGGAAAATACATAGTCAACCAGTAGGAGAACTTCTTCTTTGGTGCATCCAGTGGACTGCACTAGTTCCAAACTCTCTTCCATGAACCTATGATTGCGTTCAACTTTGTCTCGGGCAATTTTCTCACCAAAACACGCGATGAGCCATCGATCTACGCTTTCTTGATATTTCATATAATTCCTATTTTAATTTTACACCAAGGTGCTTGAGTGTATCTTGTAATGCCCGTGCCTGAACTTTTGCATCTTCAAGTGCATTGTGGGCGGCGAAAGTGTACTTTTTACGTGGATCACTGGGCATAACCTTGAATACTGATCGACAGTTGTCAATTTGCCAAAATGCCCATGGGATGGGAATATTCCACTGTCGATACATATCCTCAAGGATTACATTATCAAATGATCCTTGACACCAGATATTATCCACACCCACTAACCACTTTCTTAGTGATAGTAGCACGGATTCCACAGTCTGTCTATCTTTATCTGAAAAAGCTTCTTCTACAATTTCAGGTGATTGTACTGCCCAGAACTCATCTAGAGTGCTCTGGGATATCGTCCGGCCCTTGGCGTCCTGTTCATCAATATTAATTCTATGGTAATAATCACTGTGAGGAGCCGTCGACGAATTTGGGTCAAATTTTACTGCACCAATAGTCAAGACTTGACCCGTTGGCAGAGTACAAAGGGTCTCTAAGTCAATCATGGCATGAGTTGTCATGTAAATTCCTTGTTATGTTGATCGGCGCATATTGGCCAAATCTTTAGCTGATTGGGGGTTGTCTTTTCTAATGGGGGCATATCCACTTTTATGGACCAGGCCTATTCCCATAAGTTCGTCGCCTGTATATCTATTTATACATTTTGCAATACCATGAGTGGCAACTTGATTACCCATGTCCACACCATTTGATTTGACTTTGAGATTGGGCAATGAATTTACTTGAGATTTTATTTTTGGTTTTTTAGTCCCATCAATCCCATATCTAGCAAGCCAGAGCACGTGTTCTGCTCTGGCTTGCTGTAATCTAATGGATTTGGATGCCTTTGCCTTAGGCACCTTTCTTGAATTCTTTGGTCTTCCAGTTTGCATCCTTGGCCGACACCCGAATGAACAATTTATTAGTCTCATTGGGATTTGGATTTGGAATGGTTACCATGACACGCTTACCAGAGTCAAACGCATTGCGTTGGTTAGTGACTCGTTCACCACTGGCGCGATATCCTTCGCGGACCAATTGAGTAGTTGCACGGGATACTCCGCGATGGATACCAGCTGACTGAATGCCTTTTGAACTGGAACTGGATGATTTACCTTTGGCCATTGAAGTTCTCCTAAATTACAATGTAAAGTTACTTTAGTTGATTTGTGATCAACCCGCAAGTGTTATTTTATTTCTTTGAGGTCTGAAAGGAATTGTGCCTTTACTGTGGTTGCTTGCCAAAACAACAGACTCTGGCCTGCGGTTTTTTGCTGAGCCATGAGATCTTTTACCATTTCATCAGTCAAGCTCATGATGTTAATTCTCAACAATCGGTCACAATCCGCATCAATTGCATCAGTGACTGCAATGATCTGATCCACTACCAACTGTTTCTTTTTATTCTTGAAAATAATTTTGTTATCAATTACTGCCTGAATAAATTGCATTTTAACTGTTAGCCATCTGACTTCTTCCAGTAATTCTTTGATCCGTAAGTCGATACGTTTTTGTAGAATTCCATTTCTAAAATTGCAGAAATCCTTGACCAAGTCTCGGGCATCAGAATATGATCTAAGCTTGTTATTCTCATCAATTACATTCAAGTTTTCACTGTGTGTCTTGGTAAGCTTGAAATGCTTAATGATGTCTTCATGCTTCCAGGATGTGTTTACATTTTTGAGTTTGACATCAAACCCAAACCCACTGCTGTCACATAAGTCATCATACCCAACGATCTCGCCCGCATCTTCCAGCTTGTCTAAAATCTTGATATACCCTTCTCGGTCAAACCCATATGGTACCTCCTCAATTACAATCCTGGTTTTTGATGGTCGTGTATAAATTCCTTCTGAAACGTAACGATCAGCTTCTACATCATATACCGTAGTTCCCGAGAACTCAGGAAAACTAATTGGTAATGATTGATTAATTTTACCTGTCTTCACATATTCTTCACATGCCGCAACAATATGCTTGACACTACGGGGTAGAATGTTTGTGGCGAAGCCCGTGGCAATACCTTTGGTGCCATTTACAAGAACAAGTGGAATAACAGGCAAATAGAATGCAGGAGGTTCATGCTCCGGATCAGAGTGCGTTGGACTAAGATCCAAATCCTTGACGTATTTGTTGAAATTTGGATGAACTCTGGTATACACATAACGATCCGCGCCTTGGGATTGAATGAGCCTAGTACCAAATGCCCCTCTGCCTTCGACTAGGCAAATATTATTATACCATTTTGCCGCCATGAGTTTACCAGCAGACGCCCCACTTGCTTCAGCATGGTTATAACCATGGTTACTGAGTGAACCTGATATACTCGACACTTTCTTGAATTCTTTCATTGAGCTAATCAATGATGAATATAAATAGAATCGCTGCACTGGTTTCAGTGAATCGTACATATTTGGTATGGCTCGATGAGCAATAGTGTATAATGCAAATTCTCGCCATTCATTATTAGTCAAATCGGATAGTTTGTAGGGCCGCGAGGTTTCTTGATATTTCATGTTAGGTATTCTTTCCTGAGTTCTGGATCATTGCCAAACATAATTTGAAAGCATTGTGCATCATCCATGTTGACTACATCATTGATTGGATTATTAATTATTTTTTCATATTCATCATTGACTAGACTGGCCAGTCCCTTGATGTATCTGTGACTATATCCTTTTGATGTTGCCTTGAATGCTTGTGCATCATTGTAAGTGTAAAACCATTCTGTGTTCTTACCATTAGTGGATATCATAATCGGAGTCCGAGTTATCTTTATCCTACCATCCAGGATCAATCCAGGCCAGAATTTATAAAAGAATGCAATAAGTAGTGGACAAATATGGCCTCCTCCATCATGATCTGGGTCTGCAAAAATTGCCACGTCTTGGTATGACATGTCTTTGTAGCTGTCTGGATGGGTTATGTCAAGATTTAATACTGACACTAATTCACTCAGTTCTTTGTTCTTTAGTACTTCGGCTGGTTTCATATCCCATGTGTTCATCACTACGCCACGAAGAGGATACCCCCCCAACATATCTTTGTTTCTTACTTCTAAAAATGAAGAAATAGCTGAATCCCCCTCGACTAACATACATGTGGCATTTTTGCCATTGGCAGCAACATGCTTGGGCACTTTGACTTTCTTGAGTTTCTTCTGAGCCAATGTTGCTGCTCGTTTATCTGCTGCCAACTTCTTTGCAAGTTGTGCCTCCACAATGGGGCCAATGATATCTTCGGATGCCATGATCTTGCGACCCATTGCCACAAAGTCCATGGCGCCGGATGACTCATAATGCTCCTTGACTGATCCCACTGTGTTAGTCAACCGTTCTTTGGTCTGGCTGTCAAACTTTGGATTTGTAAAGTTTCTGGCAAACAGCACAAAGGTCAGGCCACTCTTGATGGTGCTCTTGGTAACTTCAATCTTGAATTTTCGTTTAATCATGCTGGTGAGTTCATCCACTAAAGAATTTGTCATCCAGTCCACATATGTACCACCTTGTCGAGTATTAACCCCATTTACAAAACTGTTACTTCTAAATCCATCCTCGGATGAAGTAATGAAATATGACACAGTGTCAGTTTGTACCACGACCACAGAATCATTTTCATTGGTTCTAAACAACTCTGAATACTTTTTCAAGGTATTCACTTGTACTCGTTTACCATTTAAACTGAATGTAATTTCCGGAAATGCCAGTTGTAAACTCATCACGCGATCTTCGACTAAATTCCAAATGTCATGTTTGACAAGACTATCAGTTTCAAACAATTCAAAGTCTGGAGTAAATGATACTTTGGTCCCTGATCCTGACTTGGGCATTTCAATGACTTTGACTTCAAGACCACCATCAGTACAATAAACTTTCACCATGGTGCCCTTACACCATGTTTCGCCCTGGAATTCAGAACTTAAAAAATTTGTGACCGCGCTTCCCAATCCATTCGAGCCGATTGTGGTTCTATTATCTGTGAAACTAGTACCTGCATTGGTTCGAGTCCACGCAGCCACTGGTCGCTTGATATATTCGTCAGTAGTTGAGTCATGGATTTCGTCCTGTGGGATTCCCCTACCATTGTCAGTCACTGAAATCCAGTCATCTGATATGGATACATCAATCTTATTGGCATGTTTAAATTTAGTCCTAATGGCTTCATCCAGACTGTTGTCAATGATTTCATCAATCATTTTGGCAATGGCAGGCACATATTCAACTGTACGCCATTTGCCAATACAGAAACGCTCCACTTGTTCAAGTGAAACTGACCCCATATACATGCCAGTTCTTTCTCTGGCGTGCGCTCTCGCGGACAGGATTTTAAATTCTTCACTCATATGTGTGTTCTTTCCGATATTGTTTGTTTACAGGTTGTTTGTAAAGTTTAGTTATGCATTGTCAACTGAAAACATTTCAGGAAGCACTCTATATTTGTCAACTGGCCAAGAATTCTCTGCATAATTTCCAGCAATAACTGCAATATCTTCCATATTCACCGGAGTATAATCAATCATTTCAACAGAAACATTCATATATGGTCCCAGAGGTGATTTGTTTTGATGGATATGCCCGTGAACATTCATCAAAACATCAGTATCGTCTGGCCAAACAGCAGTTGATCCCCTGGGTTGTTTGAGTAATCCACTAGTATGAATTGGTACATGTGTCAATACACAAGAAAACTCTGGGAACATTCGCCACATGGATACTTTCTTGAACCACCCTCCCATGGAAAGCATCTTGACATCGTCATGGTTGCCCACAATCAATCTCTTACTGCCATTCAATCTACCCCAATTGAGTTTCATCCAATTTTCTGAATTGGCGCCCATGACTACATCTCCCAAGTGATATACAGTATCGCCCTGTTTGACAACTGAATTCCAACGTTCAATCATGTGCTCGTTCATTTCTTCAACTGATGAAAATTTACAACCACGTATCATCTGCCCAGTAGTTCGATCAGTGAACTTTAGCATAGACGCATGATTGAAATGAGTATCTGATATCACCCAAATTGATTTAGACACTGTTCAGTTCCTCCATTAGATTGTCCACTTGTATTACCAAGTCACTCAGTGAACCATTGTTATTGACAATATAGTCTGCATGATCAACTGTCAAGCCCATACTTGCAAATGGCTCAGGAGGCAAATGGTGACTTCTATCCACCCAGACGCACCAATCAAATACCTTTTGTTCTTTCATGGCCGCGAATTCTCTGGGATTGCGTAGACCACCGTAGATGTCATATTCTGAAAATATCTCTCTGCCCAACCTAGCTGCATCAATTTCACAATATTCACTGATAATATTGAACCATTCTGTTCTATGGTTGTGCCTATCATCAAAACATTGCATGAAGTTTGAATACCCATATAATTCACTTAGCACTGGGAATACCACATGTTCAGCACAGAATGCACTCGACGACTGAAATGACATGTGGTACTTGTCAGCTAGAATATCACATACAGTGTCCTTGCCATGTCTACCATGGCCTATTATTAATAATTTCATATATTTTCCTTGTTAGTCATGAGTTTATATTTATATTCATATGCAAATGAATTCAAGTTTTATTCACAAGTGTGTTTTGAATATTGGTTGGACATAGACGTTCATTATATAGTATAGTCATCTAGTCTTTTGTGGCTTTCAAGCCACTTCATATATACTGCTATCACCTATTACCTTCGCTCTGCTTCAGTAATCGTTCTATTGTATATATTCATTTCATTTAGTATTACGGTTTTAAAGTTTAATTATTATATAATCTATTGTACTAATTCTTAGGTCTTCATGTAGAGTGTCGAGTCATGAGTCACCCTATAACAGGTGGATGACTCAATGATTATGCGTATCTTCATGTGAGGTGCGCGTCGTCACTCTATCAGCGGTCTTTCAAGCGTTGTCCTTGGGCTCTGTACCTTACCCTGCCGCTACGATTTTTAAGGATGATTTTCAGGTGACTGTATCATCTCATAGGACTCAAATGCTTCTTGGCGAGTGAAAAACCTCCTCTGTATCAATTGTTTTCTTCGATCATCTAGCATGAAGAAAACCACTCACCGTCCAATTGAATACCCTTAATAACAAGTGACACAGCTATAGCATCTCTCTGGGATAAACAATCAGGATTCTTTATGCTAGGGAGAAACCAGGCATTACCCTGATCGGCGTCCTGTTAAGGATAGTCTCCGTAGCCTCACAAACAGATAGTGAGAATTGCCCAGTTGCCACCTTATTGCCGTGGTCTTTGACGATGCATAACTATAATCGGCGCATCAACCTTTATATTCTGTTTTTTGATTGAAAGTCGGTGCAAATGTATACCTGCACGTTTCATCGCTGTCTTCGGATACAATCACACATTAGTGAACAGCGTGGTCCGATATCAAGCTTAATTATTACTCTACTATATATCTAATTAATAGTCAAGAAAATAATTCAAACTGTTGAAAAGATCATTATTTTCCATGATAACTATCAGTATGAACTCAATACTCAATTGAATAAATTGAACTCATAGGAAAATCAATGAAAATCGCAATAATAGACACCATGGGACTGTCATATGACGGCTACACCCTAAAGACACGTGGGCTGGGTGGATCAGAATCAGCAGTAATTCTCATGGCGGATGAGTTATACAAGCTAGGGTTTGAGGTCACAGTCTTCAATAATTGCCAATCCGGCGAAGACTGTTCACCCGGCATGTACTCTGGGGTTGAATATATAGACAACTCACAGGCAAAAGAACACAATGAGATATATGACGTAGTGGTTGTATCAAGGACTGTAATTCCGTTTATTGCTGATTCTCATCCTTTTGTAAAGTTTGCAACCAAACGAATGTTATGGTTGCATGACACGTTTATTCAAGGTGACCATTTAATGGAACAGTTGGTTGTGGATGGCACAATTGATCATGTACTTACCCTTTCGGACTGGCACACTTCATATATTTTGAACGCAAATCACAAAGGCCCACGTAGAAATTATGAAGTCTTGAAGAAATCCATATTTCAAACGAGGAATGGGGCAGTCAAGTACTCCAATGATGTACGCATTGCAGACAAGGACCCCAATCTATTTGTGTATAATTCCAGCGCCACCAAGGGAATGATCCCTCTGGTACACAAAATTTGGCCAGAAATTAAAAAACAGATACCAGAGGCACGATTATTAATAATCGGAGGGTACTATGAATTTCCCACTGGACCTGATGCACAAGAACAAACAGTTCGTGAACTCATGAACGCAACGGATAATGCCCAGTCTGGTATTGAATTTACTGGGATCATCTCACAGCAGAAAGTGTCTGAAATTTTAGCCAAGGCCAACATGATGCTGTATCCATGTGCATTTCCAGAAACGTTTGGAATATCAAGTCTTGAATCATTATTGTACAATACTCCAATTGTCACGACTAGATTTGGTGCACTGGAAGAAACCGCAGTTGACATGGCATGTTATAAAATCAATTATGCAATTGAACCAAATTCTTTATTCCCTGACATTGACCATGATGAACAGGTCGCTAAATTTGTTGAGCAAGTCATGACTGCATATCATACCCCATATTTACATCAACAAAAACAAAATTATTGCTCAGTCGTGCATGATATTGCCACATGGGACACCGTTGCACTACAATGGAAACAATTCATATATGACATCATGGGAGAATTCTTGTCAAGGTCAGAGTATCGAACAGTATCTAAGATTAACGATAAAGTGGCCCGCGTGTTCGGTAGATGTAATACTATGCCCGCGTACACAAAATACCACTCATACGTTTCTGAGAAGCCTCTGTTGGTGATAAGCCCCTTCTATAATGCAGCCGATTTCATTCAAAAGAATATCCTGTCAGTTGCCCAACAGAATTATGAATCTTACCAACATGTATTGATAGACGACAATTCCACTGATGAAGGGTGGATCATCGCCAAAGACACCATCGCCGCTCTGCCCAAAGAAATACAAAATAAATTCATATTGATTAAAAATAATAAAAGGCAAGGAGCAGTTTACAATCAATTGATCACTGTAAACCACATGGTGTCAAGTGGTAGAACGACTGAAGATACTCTGGTGATGTTATTGGATGGGGACGACTGGCTGGTCAACAATAACACATTATTTCATTATTACAATGATCTATGTGATCAGGGGTATGAATACACTTATGGCAGTATGTTTAGTCTTGCAGACCAGATCCCATTGATTGCACAAGAATACCCAGACGAGGTTAAGCAGAATAAAACATATAGAGCACATCTTTTCAATTGGAAAATACCTTACACTCACTTGAGGACATGTATTGCCAAGTATTTTCAAACCTTGGATCATGTAAAATTTATGACTGAGTCAGGAGAGTACATGCAGGCGGGAGCAGATAATCCATTGTTCTATGAATTAATCGAACAAGTATCCTCTGACAAAATATACTGCAATAAAGAAATAGTATGCATATACAATGACATCAACCCCATTAATGATTATAAAATAAATGGCCAGGAGCAAAATAAAAACGCAATGACATCATATCATCCCATCACGAAGAAAAAAACCATATTGATAGCAATTCCCACTAATAGATATATTGAGCCTGAAACTATGAAATCAATATATGATCTGGAAATTCCAGATGGATACTCAACCGACTTTCAATTTTTTCATGGATATCAGATTGACCAAATTAGAAATCTAATTGCCAAATGGGCGTTGGATTATGATTATCTGTTGTCAGTTGATTCTGACATTGTATTACCAAAGGACTGTCTGACCAAAATGATCTCAGCAGACAAAGACATCATATCCGGATTGTATATACAACGAATACCAAATACTCACACATTGGAGATATATAAGAGAACTCAGACTGGAGGATCCATTAACATCCACCTTGATGAATTACCCAAGGATACACAGTTTGAAATAGTAGGATGTGGGATGGGATGCTGTCTGATAAAATCAAAGGTCTTTCAACTTATAAAGTATCCTCATTATCTATATAAAAGTGCATTGACTTCAGAGAATACCATAAGTGAGGACATATATTTTTGTGAAAAGGCACTCGAACAAGGATTTAAAATATGGGCTGATAGCTCTATTAGATGTGATCATATCGGATCTACAATGTATAGAGTCAACGATAGATAGTCACACGCTCAGATGCCCGAGTAATAGCAGTATATAGCCATCTGAACTTGTCGTCTCTGAAGCAATAACTTTCATCAAATACCAGTACTGAATCCCACTGTGAACCTTGTGATTTGTGCGCTGTAATACAGAATCCAAAATCAAATTCTTGAGATCCAGCAAGAGTCTTCCAATTTGGCTTTTCGGCCCCAGTAAAGAATGAATCATGTACTTTGACCTGAAACGCTGCTTGGGTGGGGGTGTCCAGATTCTTAATGGTATATTGCTTGAACATCTTGGATTTGGTTTTGGTTGTTTTTAGAACTTCAAACATTCCGCCATTGAACAGTCCCATCTTTGGTTTGTTTTTGAGACAGATCAGTCTATCTCCAGTTACTGGAAATACGGATTCCCTGCCCAATGCTTCACGGTGCATGGCATTCAAAGACGACCGTGTGATGTTCCTACCGGCAATCATTTGGTCATACTGCATGAACTCATCAGCTGACACGTCATTGACGATCTTACTGGTGCCGTACTCGCCCAATTTGGGGATAACACCGTTTCTCACACTAGTGGCAAGATGAATAATTGGGGAATCTTCTGCTTGGCGATGGATTTCTGTCAACATGACGTCTCCCTCCCCCTCAGTAAAGAAACCAGTTCCACCAGGGGGAGGTAGTTGTGCAGGGTCTCCCAGTACAAGAATGGGAATACCAAAACTCAATAGATCCTTGCCTAATTCATCATCCACCATACTGCATTCATCCACGATCAATAGTGCGGCATCTTTGAGTGATGAATTTCTATTGATAGAGAATTCCAGTATACCCAACTCATTCTTTACGGGCTTGTATATCAAACTGTGGATGGTAGTTGCGCCATGGCATCCGGCTTTTCTCAATACCAACGCAGCCTTGCCAGTGAATGATGCATAAAGCACTTCACCATTAATCAAGGATGCAAAATGCTTGGCCAAAGTAGTTTTGCCTGTTCCTGCGTATCCCAGAACCTTAAATACCTGTTTGCGATCAAGCGAATGATACCATTCGCCTACCCTTTTCAAGCCAAGTTCTTGCTGCGGTGACCACATTACGATTGTTTCCTTGTGTGATTTTTTATCTGACTGGTTCTTGAACTCGCCAAGATGATATATGGAGTCAAATACATTATAACACTATTTATCAGTTTGAATCGAGCAATGAATTGGAATTCAAACTCGATTCTGTTCTTGGAACCAGGACAGAGCCCGCTTGTTATAATGTCCTTTAAATTGCATTTCTGAATATTTCTTTAATATTTGTACAAATATGCATATGACATGCACATATTACTTGGTATATTTCAACGATACCCCATAATACACTGATACCAAAATGCAGAGGCAAAGACAGTAATTATTAAATTAATGATTATAATAATTGTAGTAATTATAGTCAGTATGAGTTGTGAATGAATGACTAACTGTAAAAACAAGAGAAAAACATAACTGTAAAATCCAATAAGTGCCAATCCTACTACCAAGAATTTTATACTGATGGCAATGATTAACGCTCGATTGAATGAATCTAGAAAATTTGTATCACTGGGCATGTCATGTATCCTATTTCATTGAGTAATGTCCACATACTATATTATATTATAATCAATAACGTGGTGTCAAGTAATAATATAGTAGTAACCGTCAGTCATTGATAATTTAACCATCCCAATGAACGAAAAGCTTGTACCAAATCACAAATGCATTTACGCCAATGAACAAACTGATGACTCCCGTCACTATTTTAATCATGAGAACAGGCATGGTTGGCACAAGCCACGTGGCCAGCACCCATACTACGACAAAGATAAAAAGTGAAACGAACCATAGAAAAATTAGAAGCATCAGTAATACCAAAACCCCTAGGACAGGCAAAAAGGACCTTTCAAGCGCGGCTCCAACTTTACACCAATTAATTATCATGTCATTTTTCCTATTAATACCAAGCCATCACTGACTAGACGCACAATGTCAACTATAGTCCCTCAAAAATGTCGAAAAGTGTGAGGATACATGCAAAAATATAACCAATTGATAGGCTGAGTTGCAGCAACCACCAGAACACCGGATTGTATAGAGGAAGACTCAATTTAATTACTGAAAGCACGACGGCGGCCATCAATACTAACACGGCTGCGACAGCAGCACTTGTCGCCCACCGTTTTAGAAACTGCAATATTTTACTCATCATCTGATTCATCTTCCTCTGCCCACTGATCAAAATAGTCCATGGGTGAAATCCCAGAAATATGCGAACCTAGCACTGCGAACATCTCGTCAATTGTAGTTTGACTTCTGTGACGGTGGTTTTGTCAAAGTCAAGTTGGACTTGTGAATGTTTGCCGAGAATGTCATTTTCCCAGATTGTTTTACCCATGAAGTAAGTGTATTCATCATCTGTTGCAAAGAACATGCCGTCCAAGGACCCCATTCTTCCAAAATCTTCTTCGTATCTATACAGTTTCATTTTTTCTCTTTCTTTTAAATTCAGTCACGTCGTTTGATGCTGAAGTGAGAGCAGCAGAATAATTAATTGCAGTCCGTTGGTTCATGATAGTAGTGGTTTGGTATTCTGCATATCCCTTTGTGAGAATTTGCCAGATCTGTGACCACCGTGATTTCTCCCAAAATTTGGTACGATGATTAGTGTAGATGTACACAGTGACTGAATGGTCGTCTGCCTCAACCTCAACTGAGTGTGAGCAATCATCATCCGTACATTCACATACAACATGATACGATATGGAATCTCCCCAATCACCAGTTTTTAGAATTCCCTCTGCGGGCGGCTGTGGTGTCATTTTATTGTCCATATTCAACCCCAAAGAATTCAAAGATTTCAGTGCCATCTTGTGAAAGGTCAACCAACACAACAAACCCGGGCGACTGTCCTTTGGAATTGAATTTAAAGTATGTGCCAGTTTTTGATTCGCCAGGAATGATATCATAAGTTCTACTATAAACTGCATAACTAAAATCTGCTTTGGCTTTATTCATGTGCTATCTCCTATTCTTCAAAGTTCGGAACAAACATCTCGATATTCGCAATGATATAGTCTAGAACTGCATCTTCTGGCGCAGAATAATCAAAATCATCGTCAGAATCTGACAGATCCCGTGCAATGTCTTCAAACTCCGAATTGGATAGTGCTTCGAGAATGTTCATTGCATCATCGGCCACAGTGGTTTGTGCATAATGGGCATCTGCTGCAATTGCATTGCCGTCCAAATAGTGCCTATTCATATTATTCTCCATTAAAGTTTTGACACAACCCAAGCTGATGTCACATATTTGTTAAGGTGTGGGAATTTATCAATTGTTACGGGCTTCATAGTATGATTGTCCGCGGCATATCCATAATGGCTTGCAATCATATGACAAAAACCTTTGGAATCCTCAACTTGAATCATTAGGGGCATGACCTTCTCCCATGATGTACGCCCTTCGAGAAATTTCTTAAGCCTAGGAGCATCATTGTACCGGCTGCTGAGATCAACTCTCTCGCCTTTGTATCCCTGTTCTCTGAGCATCAACAGTGCCTCCGCCGCGTATACGCCCTTAACTTCCTTTAATGTCTTGTCTTGGATAAAAGCGGCGCGAGAGTGAGAATGAATCAGAGGAATCCCAGAAAGAAAACTGATCACTGTTGGGACACACCAAGATGTGAATGTGTCCCAGCCTGTTGAATCAATCGCATGCAGCATATCACGTTCTCCTGTATTTCAACTAATGAATAACACAACTTGCAACATGTTGTCAAGTGCAATTTAGAAAAGATTCAGATCATTCTGCCAGACATCCAAGAAATCGTCATCATTCAATGTGCTATGGTGTGTCATGTTCATCAATTTCACCATGGCCGCTTTGGCCTGATCCATGGTGATAAACAGGTCAGTCTCCTTTGCATCCTCTAGTTCATCCGGGTCTGTGATAATCCCGCCCCAGTGAGCAAGTTCATCACTGCCTGCCATTGCACTAATCCTTGCAATGAGATCTGCGGTTTCCATATAATCAATTTCAATTACAGAAACACCGTCTGATGTGCTAATTCCAATTTTCATATTATTTTCCTTTTTGAATGAAAGTGTTGTCTATTTATTACACAAGTGACTTGGTCGACCCTTGTGTAATTGCGCGGCCAAGGTTTACACGATCGCCTGCTGTTCGACCTGCGCCATGTGCTGTTGAGTTAGTGGAACGACTAACTGTCCGAACAGTGCGAAGACGGGGGTGTGCCATTTTGAATTCAGACTCTACTTCTTTGGCTTTCTGCTCTGCAATATCAGACACCATAATGGCAGTTGACGTTGAGGTTGCTGCATTCTCAATCTTCAGACGCTCTGCTTTGATTTTGTTTGCTTGGCGTTCACGAACACGCTCCTCTGCCATTTCACGCAAGCGACCACTTACTCGGTATGTCATTGCTGTTTGGAATGAGTTCTTTGCACCATTGCCAACTGTCCCCATGCGAGCACGGTAGTTATGATATTCACGATCCATTGCTTCCTTGATTACTGCAACCAGAAAGTCTGCAAGTTCAATGTCTGGGCGGTGCCCTGTGAATGTTGCCGCCCCAGTATGTTTGGTATATACAGCCCGCGTTTCAGTAAATTCAGCAATTGCATTCAGACAATTCAATACTTTGTGAAGCTGACTTTTGCCCTTGCGCAAAGAAGTACTGGCTTCTTTGGTGATCACGTCCAATTTGATCTCACCACTGGCTTCTGCAATTGCCAACTCTGCTTCTTCGATGCCATATGAATCCATCAGCTTCATACACAAGATAAAACAGTTATGCATTTCGGCTTCAGAAGATGCAGGATCTTCTGCTTTTGCTCGAAGATTCAGAACACGTTGCAACATCTTGGTCCGACCATCTGTTTTTTCTAGTTGAATTTGGATATTCATGTTTATTTCCTACTATTAATAATTATGAATTTATGACATAGTAACAAATATGTCAACATTTATTTTATAAATATCGGTGTAGTTCGCGGTGACGGCCAAGACACCCAACTACTCTATGTTTAACAACTTTAAAAGGAACACAGCCATGTCTATTTATACACCGTATTTCTACGTCATCCAAGATTCTCGCAATGGTACATATTATGCCGGAGCAAGATGGAGGAAAGAATGTAACCCATCTGAATTGTTACAGAAGAATGGATATCTAACTTCATCGAAAAAGGTAAAGGATATTATTACCGAGTCAGGCGAGGGGATATTCATTATACGAAAAATAAAAACATTTACTACTGCGGATGAGGCATATGATTATGAGACTCGTTTCTTAGAAAAGGTAGATGCAAAAAATAATGAAAAATTCTATAATGGACATAACAATAACAGACCCGCGCCTTATGGTACTCAAGAGTTCGCTGATCTTATGATGGCCAAACACGGCGTCACTCATGCAATATACTCGACAGTATCTGACGCAAAAAGAAAAGAAACAAATATAAAAAGATACGGAGTAGACCATTATTCAAAGACTGACGAATATAAAGTCAAGTACAATAGCACATCTAGGAATAAATATGGGGTAGATCACCCTTTGCAATCTCCCAAAATCAGAGAAAAGGGCAAGAAAACAAATTTAGAGAGATATGGTGTGGAACACGCCATACAGAACAAGTCTATCCGAGAAAAAGGCAGTAAAACAAATCTTGAAAGAAACGGTAGCGAAAAGTACAATAATAGAGATTTGGCTAGAGAAACATCTGTTAAAAACTATGGATTCGATCATTATACCAAAACACCAGAAAATAGAGCTACTCTATCAAAACGGGCTATAGAAAGAGAACAAAATTATAGGAATAGACCAAATGTTATACTTCTAAAAAAGTATATTGAAAAATATGGACGAGAGAATATAGGGTGTGGCAATGCGTGGTGGAGAAAACCAGATCCTTATCTGAAAACTCTAATTGAAAATGCAGTCCTTAATTATGGTGAATTGTGAATGCAGTATGCATTTCGGCTTCTGAAGATCCTGCATCTTCTGCACGGTTGCGCAAGTTCATAACACGCTGGAGAATCTTCATACGACCATCTGTTTTTTCAATTTTAATTGCAGTTGTCATTGTGTGTATCCTTGTTTGTTTATTTGTTAATAAGTTGATACACTATGCACATCCACGTGTCAAATACTATTTGCATACCTGATGGCATTTTCCAAAGTTGACCCATATACTTTATATGAACCAATCGGGGTATCAGGGTACCAGTGAATTTCCCAGAGTTCGTTGGTTTCTATAGCAGTGTCGTACTCAGACTGAGAATACCATTCGTGTTCATTGAAGTCACCGAACGCAGACAAATAGCATTCAACCGTTTCGTACGTGTTCAAGTGGTCATTGTGAATAATAGTAAGCGATGATTTATGTTTGGGCAGTAGTGATGTTAAATCAGTCATGATATTCTCTCAAATATGCAGAATCAAATATCAGTTCCACTGCCAACTTTTCAAGCTCGTTGAGTTCATCGAGTCCAGCTGCACATATAATTGCTCTCTTTTCCATACAATCCAATACCCTTCTAATCTTGTCACCTGGAACATATCCCATATTAGAATGCCATTCTAATTTTACTGTGTCTCCTGGCATCTGTGAAAACAGTACATTTCCGATCTCATCAGTCCATTGCATATTAATTTCCCACTGCCCATGTCTTTTTGATGACCCAAAAATCACCATGTATTCCACCACTCGCGAATTCTTCAAGTGCCCAATATGTTTCCCATACTACCGTGTTGCCATCACCAAGTTCTTTTGTAAAGAACGCAAACAATTTTCTTGTTCGTTGGTCGCCCGATTTCATTTTAGGCTTGGTTTTCCATTTCATTCTTTGTCTTCTCCTTGTTATTTCGGTCATTCTGTTTGAATACTTCAGCCTGCCATGTCGCATACTGAAGGGTCAAGTGAGGGTGTGATTCAAATATTACCATACCGGCATCATATAATTCTTTTACTCGAAGTAAATTTATAATGGATTCTTTATAGACAGTAACAAATCTAGGTTGAAGTCTGGGAATCTTCAATGCTTCCTGCATTTCTAGGTATTCCTGCTCCCAAGACTTTAAATATTGTGAATCAACAACAGGCCCAACATACCCCATTTCTCGATATTTAACAGTGACTGGATGAGAGTTCATGACATATTTCAAATGCTCAGGAGAGTGATGAGAAGGATTGTATGCCATTTCAAAGAACACACATTCCCCGCCGCTGTTAAAAGAATTATTTTCCATCTTTAGAATCATCATTGTCATAATAATACTTCCTATAATTAAATTGCAATTGCGCCAGCAAGGTGTTTGAAGAAGTGCATGATATCGCCATTCTTGAAATCAATTGCAATCAATACGTTCTTGATCTGTGCCTGTTCGTGCTTGGGCGCCTGTTTGATGGCGTCAATTACAACTTCCAATGGCATGTGATTGGTACCGCTGGCACCTTGAATTTCAATTGTCCGTCCAGTAATACCTTTTTCGGAAACAAGTGCGTCAATCCACTTTGCGAAAGTTGTCATGCTATCAATTCCTTTGTTGCTGTTAATATAGTTTTACAGTCTACAAAGCATGATGTCAACTGTTATTGTTTAGAATCGTTCGATTGGATGTGATCAATATTCACTCAAAGAGCATTTACCAATTTGTTAATTTCAGCATCTGTTTGTGGATAACCCTTGGCTTGTCTTGCTTTGAGAGATGCACGATACTCAGTCTTTGCTGACGCAACCTCAAAAAATCCTTCACCGTCAAAGGCACCCTTCTGAGACACAACCTGTACATGTTTACGGCCGATCTGCTTGATAGTCAGCCTGGACTTGTGCAAGGTGTCATATGCACAGGCAGTTGGTACAAACCCCAAGATTTCTGAATAGCTGCCAAATACATATTCTTTACCAACTACCAACTTGCTCAAATGTACGTTCTTTGTCATGTTACATATTCCTTTGTTGCTGTTAATATAGTTTTACAGTCTACAAAGCATGATGTCAACTGTTATTGTCACAAAAATAGTCCAAGTAGACAACCACTTGAACTATTAGGTTTTGTTTAGAATCGTTCAATTGGTTGTGGATTATATTCTGATTCTTTCAGACCTGCCCGTGTGCGAACAGTTTCAAAATCATCGTCAATCAATTGCACACCATTCCGGTACACTGTACGTAGGATATTACCTTTTTCGTCTGCAATTAATTTACGATCAATCCCAGACAACAAATCACCTTCTTCATCAAACAGTCAATGTTATATCAATATTCTTCCACATGTATCACCTTGGCTGCCGGAGTCAAATACTCCCATAGTGACTCATCATGATGTGGCACTCCTGCCCAATAGTTATTCGCCGCGTTTTGGATTTCATCACTGTCAATGTCGTAACCATCCGATACCAACATGCTGATTTCACTGCTCCAATTCATATCATGCTTCTGAACTTTACCTATAGGAACCACGGTGAACAGCCAGACCGCGCCACCACCTGCTGCATCGACATCATCTTCATTGTCACACATGAATATTGATTGAGAGTGTGATAGCATGTTTGTGGGTCTATATTGTTCCAGTGGTGCATAGAAATCAGTTTGTGACCATTCTGAATGATACTGATCCCCGCGCGCTTTCAACACTGTGCCAACATCAAGTTCTGTCATGCTGCCATGGTAGAATTTTATCTGTGATATTTCTGAAAGTCTCATGTTGCTGATCCTGATATGTGAGTGTGTTCATATTTACCAATATTGAGTATGATGTCAGCAAATGCACATCATTGATCACGCATCAAAACTTCCATAATTTCTTTGTTGATTTCAGTTTGTATTTCTTCAGCTAGGATTTCATATAAATCATCTTCCAGTGTC
>Ga0306898_1000221_pt1 | contig 23613 bp, 34 predicted proteins | sample AntRauMFilla1564_FD_190424 | JGI IMG/M metagenome (GOLD analysis project Ga0306898, IMG submission 190424) | Saline lake microbial communities from Rauer Islands, Antarctica - Metagenome Filla 1 #564 (v2) (version 2) | ecosystem: Environmental > Aquatic > Non-marine Saline and Alkaline > Saline ...
AGGTGATGCCTTCTCTTCCGTGAGGGATACGGTAAACACATCTTTAGCGGCGCTCAATTCCTCACACAGCGGAGTGACTGCCCCCGCTTCCCCGGTCCTTGGCCAGTTTTGGGTCAACACCACCAACCCCGCGTTGCCGGTGCTCAACATCTACAACGGGGGTTCGTTCATTCCGTTTTTTACCCCCAACGGGCTTGCAACGTTTACGACCCTTGTGGTTACGGGCAGCGCAACGATTGGCACTGGCGCGGGGACGCCGCAGACGTTCGATGGGTTGGCAACGTTCAACGACGGCTTCACGCGGGATGTTGTGCGCACCGTCAATCCCGGCGCGATGTTCGGGAACGCGGCCAACTGGATATACAACACAGTCGGCGTGCAGAATAACGCGGGTGGCCCTGTACGTCACGGCCACATTGCCCTACCCGGAGCAGCTGGAAGTGTATTTAAGAGCGCCCAGTTGCGTTGGAGTACGGGGGCGGACGCCGTCCCTGCGTCAGTAACCATCGAACTATTGTCCATGTCGTTGTCCACATCAACCGCAACCCCCACTGTTGTTGCCACTGCTACCGATACAGCAGCGGTCTCCACAGGCGGATACCGCACGTTTAATTTCAGCCCGGCGGATGTGACATTCCTGGCTGATACCTATTACAGCCTGAAAATCTCCGGCACGCCCGGCGCGGGATCTCTCCTCTTATTGCACGTACTTCAAATCTCCATGGACGTCAGGAACTAACATGCCAGAAACAACGATTGCAGACTACAACGCAGCCATCCTCGCCAGAGACGGACTGGCACCGCTGGCGCTCGCGATGCGCAGGTGGTCGATCTCCGCAGATCAGAAATTGCAGGAATTGGCGCTGCCCCTGTCTAGCGCCGCCGTCCAGATCGCCACGGGCGGGGACGGGATCACGGCGGCCAAACAACGCGCTGCCACGCTTGCCGCGTCATTGCAGGAGCTGCTGGCACAGTGGCCCACGCTGCGGGATCAGGGCGATGATGCCGTTGCCAGTGCAGGGGCAATCCTGCCCACGATCCTGCATGATTTGCCGCCGCCCCCGGCACCCGTGGAAGGTTACGAATAATGGACCCCGCAACCATTGCCCTTGTGGCCTCACTCATCCGGCAGTTTGGCCCGCTGCTTTTCGAGGAATTGGAGAAAGCCGCTGCGAAGGATGCAAGGCGTGTCTATACGGAATCGGAAATCCAGATTGCAATCGACCGGGCAACGCAGAGAATGCAGCACGAAAGCGGGACCAAACCATGAAAACACTGATTGTAGCTGCGTTTTGTCTATCCCTTGGCGGTTGCGGATACCGTACACCATCAGGCGACGGGGGCGCAACCACCGTTAACGACTGGCAGGTTGCCGCTCGCACGCTCCCCGATGGCTCTCTGGACTGGGCGCGGCTTGTCCCTCCACCTGATTTGCAACCGGCGGTCCCTGCGGATTATACGGTTACCGCTGGCGTTGATCACACTGGCCAGTGGTCTGTGAGGATTTTCCAAAATGCCACTCCCGGAATCTAACGACCCGCTCTGGGCTCTCCCCTTCGTCGCGCTCCTTGCCGCGTTTGCCGCGCTTGGCCGCGTGCTCTACGGCCCCAGCATACTGACCCCTCGTTATCTGATTGCATCCATTATTGTGTCGATTTCTACTGGTTGGATCGTCTATTCCTTGGCCGCTTCGTCGGTGGAAAACGTTGGCGGTTATCTAACGGTGGCGCTTGCGATTAGCGCTGGGCTGTTTACAGACGATTTTTTGCGGCGGGCCCAGGAGCACTGGAGGAAATTGGGGTTTGGTGCGTCAAGAAGCCTTGACCGGGAAGACGACTGATGCTTTATGGGCGGACCTCACTGTGGTGGTGAGGCCTGTTGCGTGAGTGCCCCCGGAGCGATCCGGGGGCACTCACGTTTTTAGCTGTTTTCCGCCCCCTGAAAAAATAATTAAAATAGCCAAAAAAAGGGTTTGACGTGGGCGGGGTCCATGCGCAACACTCTCCTCAGGTCGGACGGAATGACCACCACACCACAGGAGCCCCTCACATGACCAACAACAACAACACCGCCAACACCCTCAGCGACAACAACAACGGGCAGAGCATGGAAGACTTCCGGGCCGAGTACGCCGCATTCCGGGCCACCGGCCCGCACATCGACCCCCTATACGGGGATTATGGCGGCTCGCTTGACGTCGCGGAGGCCGCAGTAGGGGCCCTGATCGCGGCGCAGCTCGCCACCAATGAGGTCGTCAAGGCCGCCGCAGTCCGATACTGCGCGAGGTACTCCGGCGCGCCTATGTGGGAGGCGTCGGCCCGGAATATTGCGGGGACCGTAGTGGCCGTAGTGACTTGCAGCTCTCACCTACAGGAGGATTTTAATGCCCTCCAAGCGAGCTACGCTGCGCTGATGATGGCGCAGGTAGCTCAGGGGAGCGCCTGCGGCGCCGTGGCGCCTGTCTACTACGAAAGGTGGGTGGCTCTCCGCTCCGCCTCCAACGCCTAACCCGCCGCCCCGGGGGCTTCGGCCCCCCGCACCCTCTACCCACCCCACAGGAGCCCACGATTATGTTTGTGACCATCTGCCCGCAAGGATACAGTAATCAGACACACACCTACCGCATCACGCAATCGCAAGCGGACCAAGCGCTCCTTGCGACCATCAGGGCCCGGCAGGCGGCCGCGGAATGCGATCCGGATGATCATTGGCGCATGACCGAGCACGAGACATCACCAGTGCCCGGTCATAAAATACTTCCTGCCGAGCAGCACGTCTGGTTTCCTTTCGACGCCACCAAGTAACCCCGACCGGGGGCTTCGGCCCCCGCACCCACTACCCACAACCGACAGGAGACCACGACCATGGAAATCAGAGCATCCCAAGACGCCGAAAGACTCGCCAAACTAGGGGCCAGGCTGGTCAAATCCCTCGCGGCATACGATGTGGAATTGGCGGCGTATGCCGCGACCGATGACGATCGCGACGTGAGGAAAGCCGCGATGCTGATGCTGCGTCACGAGGAAGCCTACCTTGCCGAGCTTTACCGTCAGGGGATTTCGCCGCAGTGGGAGACCCGAAGGATGGGGGACGCCGCCGAAAGGGCGGTTGAGTGACGCCCCGCCGCCACGTAACCACACCCTGGGGGCGCAAGCCCCTGCAGCGCGATACCTGAGCCTCCACGTGGCCGCGCCGGATAACCAACCAATCAGGGCAATCACAACAGGAGCCAACACCATGGCAAAAGTCAGCAAGGACCACGCGCCAAACCCGACTTGGAAGCGTAGCCGCATCACCGGGCAGATGAGCCACCCCTACGCGGGGACGATTGACATCAACAATGATGGAACGTTTACCCCGACAATCACCGGCGAAGTCTGCGCCACGGAAGTTGACGCAATGGCCGCCGCCGAAAAGGCACTCGGTGAAAAGGCGGATGCCTACTCCGCACAGCACAACGCCGCCGAGTAAGTAAACCCGGGGGCTTCGGCCCCCGCATCCCTACACCACAACAGGAGACGCGACCATGGAGAACAGCATGGAGAACAGCATGAACATCACCATGAACATCAGCCAGTTAATCGGTAATCTGGAACTTATCAAACGCACGAGTGGCGACTTGCCTGTGGTGATTCGTCACTGCGGCCTGCGTTACTCGCCGGCGCATTTTGGGGTCGTGGATGATGTTGCTCAGGGCGGGAACGTTACCGAGGGTAGCGAGGTCATTATCGACACGGGTGAGCAGGCGGAAGATCCACGCAGTGGCGACCTGCCTAGGGTGATTCGCCACTTCGGGTGGCAGTACTCGCCCACGGGTGACGAGTAACGCCCAAGCCCGGGGGCTTCGGCCCCCGCACACTCGCCCACCACACAGGAGGCTAAGCATGAACACCACCAACACCAACACCAACACGGCCAAGAAAAAGGTTGGCCGCCCCAAGAAGGAGCCGATGGCAACCATCACGTTCCGCGTGCCCGCACGGCTCTGGCCAGCGTTTGAAAGCAAGCGCCCGGTACTGCTCGGCATCGTTGAATGCTTCCTCGAAAGGAACTCCTGATGGCTTGGGAAAAGGAGTGTGTACGGATGAGCCGCCGGTTTGGGGCTATCTCACTAATCCCGTTTGAGGCGGACGTCCTGCTTCAAGCGTGGTGCGCATGGCCAAACCGGGAATGCGGATTGTCCTTTTGGGTCAAGTTTGAAGACAAAGAAGCAGGCATGAAGCACGAGCTTTTTGCTGAGCTGCGACCGAAGGACGAGTTGTTTACCGTCCGTGAAGTCCCGCTCACAATCGACATGGTGGTTGCCCTTCGCGGGCGCTCCATCAGGTTTAACGCAAAGGACTTGACGGAAGACATTCGCCGCGAGCTGTGCGAAAAGTACAGCGTACCTTACCAGTGCATGGAGCATTTAGGATGAAGACATCCCCACGGTTTTACAAGTACGGGCAAGAGCGCCACAGCAGCACGGCAGGAAACGAGTCGCACATCATCAAGATCGGCATCAGCAAGACACCGAACGGGGACAAGTTTTTATCCCCAACCGTGGGCTTCTTCATCGTCCATGACACGGTTGGAGTGGGTACGTCTTTCCCCGTTGATTATGATGCCATGGCCGCGCTCGGGTACGACAAGGAGCAAGTGACAAACGCTCTGACCAAAGGCCGGAACGCAACCGCCGGTTCACTTCCTGACTCAATCGAGTTCCGGATTATTTCCGACGCCCGCCGTGACGCCGACGGTGACTGGGATTTCTCCGGCATTGCCGTCGCATCCTATCAGGCGTGGCATACAACGGGGATCATTGATCCGGAGTGGAAGGCATCAGGCGGAGTCTGCAATGGTTTGTTCTGCAAAGGTGACGGGGACGTTTACGTTCGCAAGCAGCCCGATGGCACCGTCCGCCGTGGCGCGTGCAACCCCTACGGCAAGGACGGCGTTGCACCCCAGGACTTTTGCCCGTACAGCCGTCCCGGGGGGAAAAGCCCTTGTAAGCTGAAAGGCACTTTATCCCTCGCGCTGTGCAAGCGGACCGCCCCCACTAAGGAATCACCTACTGGCGAACTCGTGCCGCTGATTCCTTCCTACGCGGCAAAGGCCCGATATGAAACCAGCAGCGCCCGGAACATGATGACAGTTTTCAAGGCTCTGCGGGAAGCCGCCATTGCGCTAAATGGCAATCTCAACGGCCTTTATGGCGTGATTCAGTTCTACACCCACAAGGACGTTGTCCCTTCCGATCCGGGTAAGGTCGCGCAGTCCGGCCTTGTGCCTCACGTTCGGTTTTCGCTCAATCCGTGGCAAATCAGCAAGCGGCTTGAGGAAGTGAACGGTGAACGACGGATTGCAAGCCTGCTTCCGGCGGCAATGATTGCGATGGATGATGACATGAGCCTTGACGCCGATGACGACACAGAAGCCGTTTACACAGAGGACGGGCCCGTCCTTGACGACCGCCAGCAGTACGATCCGCCGCCGCCAATCCCTGCGGTCGAAGTCGGGCCGCCTGTGATCGTTGTGGGCGAGTATAACCCAGAGATTGCGAAGGCTTCCTATGATGAGTTGATGGCATCGCTGATGCAGCTGCTCGACGTGACGGTGCAAGCCGATGGGATCGCTGACACGGGCGAAGCAATGCGATTGCTTACAGACATCAGCTTCCGCGTGGGAGACAAACCGGCGCGGCGCTGGTCCACAGCGGACGTTAACTTCTTCCGCAAACTCCCCGACGAAAAGAAGGAAGGAGCGATCCAGACTCTCCGGATCGTATGCCAGAAGTTACTTATCACTGACTCACGCTTTGAGTTTGTCAGCATCCCCACCACCACGGAGCCAGTCGAATGAAACCGATCGCAGTATTCGCAGACCTCCACGCAGGGAAGACCGACCTTGGCCGCTGGCGTCAGCAGTGGAGCGAGGCACTTGAGGTGGCCGTTCAGCGCGGTTGCAGGCACGCCGTGATTGCTGGCGACGTGTTCGACAAAGATGATGCTTGTGTTTACATGCCACACCGTCATTGGTCCACGGGCGACGTTTACGAAGCAGTGATGGAGCCCATGCAGGACAGCCGTATGGATTTCCTGATTATCCGGGGGAATCACGATCAGGCCAGCGGTTGCCCTCTCGACGCATTGCACCCGTTTGGTTACCATCATCGCTGGCGCGTAGTCAGGCAGCCGCTATGGCGGATGTTTGCAGACGTTAACTTCCTTTGCATCCCGTGGCAATGGGATCGTGAGTTCTCGGCTCAGGACTGCATTGCCGAAATGATGAACAAACCTATCCCCACAGAGCACACGGCCTTGCTCGCACATTTGCAAGTAAGGGGGGCCAAGCTGAACGCATTGAAGACGCACGACGGCACGGGTGGCATGAGCGTTGATCGGGAGTTTCTGGAAACGCTCAAGGTTGACCGGTTCCTTCTTGGCGACTTTCACCGGCGGCAAGACCTGTTTGCCGGACGTGGCGGATACATCGGCGCTCTCTGCCAAAACGACTTCGGCGAACGCGGCAACCCGACGGGCTTTGAAATCTGGACGCCCGGCGTTGGCGCTGAGTGGGTAGATGTTAACGAGTCCCCGTGCTATACGCAGATTGAATGCCGCGCCGATCAACTCAGCTATCTTGACGCCGTGAATGCCCGCGCACTTGGACCCGTAAAAATCATCATCACCGGGGGCGAGGTTGATGGTGGGCTTGCTGCATCCATCGAACGGCTTGGCGTTGTGATCATCCGTAAGGTTTTGCAGATCGAACGGGCGCGGCGCGTGGAGGAAATCCCCGACGGCGTATTAAATGACCCCACGGCGCTGATTAGGCTTTACGCCGCGTCGTTAGAGCCTAAACCTACAACAGTTGAGATTGACCGCCTATGCGCCGCCCACAAGGCATCAGGCACCACAGCGGACAATCAGCCGCAGGAACGGGACGAACAACCACAAGCGCGACCCGCTGCCCCGTTCGACCATATCGCCCTTGATGGTGCGGTAACCCCTGACTTTCTCGGAGTGATCGAATGAAACTTATCACGCTTAGCGTGGAAGGGTTCGGCTCGCACAAGGGCCGAACAGAGGTGGACTTCTCAGGAGCAACCGGCGTTGTCGGCCTGTACGGCCCTACTGGCACCGGTAAGAGCTTCCTCATCGGCGGACTGTTTGCGCTGCTTTACGGACGCTTCCCTGACTATCCCGGAACGCTCAAGGATGCACTGACTACGGGCGGGACCGGACGCGGTGAACTGACGGCAACCGTTGTCTATAACGGAAGCACTTACGAACTCATCCGCGAAGTGTCAGAAACATCGCACAAGGCAACGATCAAGAGCGGGGGCCGTGTGATCGCAGGCCCCAAGGTAACCGACTACTCAGCAGCAATCGAGTCGATCTTCGGCCCCGCCAACCTTGCGCTGGCAACGTGGTTCTGCACCCGGGAATCGCCAGCGGACCTAATCAAATGCACACCGGGGGAACGTCGCGAAATCTTCGGGAAGCTGCTTGGTCTGGACCTGCTTACCAAGAAAAGCGCCACTTTCCGCGAACAGGCGCGGGACACCGGCAAGACGGCCACGCTTCTTGAATCGCAAGTTGCCGGGGAAATCCAACTCCCGGAAATGCTCACTCGCACGATGGCAGAGATTGAATCGGCAAAGTCTGGTTCTGCTGACGCGGCAAACAGGCTCTCTGCATCGGAGGAAATCTTTCAAACCGCAAGCCGTCGCTTGCTTGAACTGGCCACGGGAGACGCTTCCCAGCACGCAGCCATTGACCGGCAGGCATCTATTGCTAGCGAGGTTTCACGCATCCGCGCACAGATCACAGCAGGGCAGGGCCGCCTTGCCCGTGAGCGTGCCCTTGCGGACAAACTGCCGGACGCCACCGCCGCGAAGAAGGAGATGAGTGAACTTGAACAAATGGCCACGAATCTTTCCGCCATGGCCACAGCGTGGAAGGCTCGCCAGACTTGGGAGCAAAACCACACGAACCTGTCGCAAGAGATTGCAAGCGTTGCCTCTCAGGTTTCGATTTTTGAAGGACAGCCGGGCCTTGACGCTGCGACCCAAGAGCTTGCCGCTCAGCTGGAGAAACTCTACGAGGATTTCCGCGATGCTAAGGCAGCTAATAATCGGGCACTTGCCATCAACCTAGAAAACCACGTCAAGTCTACCAACCTGACCTTCGGGCTGCAGAATGAACGGCGCGACGTTGACCGCCTGACGGCCCGCCTTGCTGGCAAACCCGTCACGCCCGGAGCGCCAGAGGCATGTGCAATCTGCCCGCTGCTGAAAGAGTTTGCAAACATCCCGGCGCAAATTGCCGAGTTTGAAGCCAAGGCAAAGGCGATCGCTACCGAGCTTGCATTGATCCCCGAAGCGTTGCCATACCTTGATCTTGAGAGCATTACCCGCAAGGGGACCGAAGCAGCCGCCGCCGCCAAGACCGTTGCCGCTGCAAAGGAAAGCGAAGGCAAACTTGCCGCGCTACGCATCAGGCACACGCATTTGCAAACGCTTCTCCTGTCTCACATGCAAGAGGAGCCGGAGAAGGCAACCGACCCGGCAGAGGAAATCCGCGCCAACAATCAGGCAATGACCGCAGCCCGTGAACGTGCATATGCTTACGATTCCGCGCTTGCTGCAACTGCGATCGTTGCTGACATGGAAACGGACCTTGCCGGAGCATCCACACTGCTTGCCGAAAAGCAGCAAGAGCTTACGATTGCAACCGTGGCGGCTGAATCAGCGCGGGCCGCTCTGTCGGATCGTGAGGCGGCGCACAATGAAGCAACCGCAAGCCACGCAACCGCCAAGCGGTTGAAGATTCACGCCGCCGAAGAATGCGAACGGTACACAGCAACAATCGCCACGGCGCAAGAGCGGGCCAATGGACTGCGGGAACGCATTGCGGCAACGGATGCCAAGCGCCAGGAAGCCGCTGCTTGCCGCCGGAGTCAGGAGGACTTGGTTTGGCTTGCGCAGTGCTTTGGCACCAAAGGAGTGCAACCGTTGATCATTGACACCTTCCTCCCTCAGCTTCACAAGCTAACGGAAGAGATTCTCCAAGAGATGACCGGCGGGCGTTTGCGTATGCGCTGGGATACTCAGGCGGCCAACAAGAACGGAACGATCACTGAGGAACTGGCGATCTACGTTATCGACGAACGCGGCAACGAACGCGACGCGGCAACGTGCAGCGGGGGGGAAACGCAAATCCTCCAAGCCGCCAACCGGATTGGCCTTTGCTTGTGGCTGTCTGAATTGCGGGGACTTAGCCCGCGGACAATCATCATCGACGAAGCCGGGAACAACACGGATGACGAGACAACGGATTCTTACATTGCAGCGATTGAAGCAGTCAGCAACCGCTTCGATTTGGTCCTGCTTGTCACCCCGAAGGCACTGATGGCAAAGGCACTGCACAAGCGGATTGAGCTTGAGCGTACTTATGCCGGAGTGGCCACGTCTTACGTTGGTACTCAGGAGAGCGCCTTCTGATGTGTACCGCCGCCGCCTGCCTTGCCTTGATTGCTCTGGTCGCCCTGCTATTTTGGGGGGCGGCTGAGTCCGAACCGAAGCCACCAGCGAAGCCGCTGCGAAACCTTCCCACCCGATTTGACGGAGAGTGAGCATGAAGCACTTAATCAACAAGATGGACACAGGATAAACAACACATGACACCACGCATCGCAGAAATCGCCCCACTCATCGCGCAGGAACTCAGGCAAGACCCGCCGCCGCTCTTGGCCGACGTGTGCGCCAAGTTCAAGATTTGTCACCGCACGCTCTACCGTATCGCAGAAGCTGAGGGCGTGGAAATCCGCAAGAACACCACCCGCAAAAGCAACCGCCGGACGAAATCAAAACGACTCGCGCCGGAAGTAGAGCAAGCACTTGCAGACAATCCCGCGGTGACTTTCTCGCAAATCCAACGGATGTTCGGCGTGAGTTTCGAGACCGCGAAGAAGATGCTGATTGCCGCCCGCGCAGGAGGAAAGTCAACATGAAGACCATCGGAGCCGCATATCTGGAAGCACACAAGCACCTGCTGGAATCGACAACTGCTGACATCGAGCGCCTTCAATCCGCCAACGAAAGGCTTACGGCGAAACTGGAAGAAATGGAGGGGGGTTACATTAGTTGGAAACAGTGTGCAGAAGATGCCATGGCCGCGCTCGGGTTTACCTCCGACTCGTTTGTTGACCAATGGTTCAAAAACGATGATGGGAAAGAGTTTGAGTGCGCCGACGATGCAGTCCGGCACGTGCTCGAAACTCTGCGCAAGCCTGCCGAAGCCACCGACGGCCTGCGCAAGAAAAACGCCGCATTGCGTAAGAACCTTGCCGAACTCCGAAAGACCAACAAATCCCTGCGGAGGAACAACGGAATCCTCGCTGCCCTACTTGAGGCCAGAAACGCATCCCCGCTAGTTGGCCGCCTTGAAGCGGAGAACGTCGCCTTACGCGAACACAGTGCAACCCTGTCCGCTGATGGATGCCCGACCCTTTACCCTGAGCACTGCCCGGACCCACCGGCGGCCACCGCGCCCCTCAGTACAGGCAAGCTGTACCCGGGGAAGGAGGTGCTCGGCTATGAGTAAGCACCTACGCACGAGCGTTGAAGCAGCAGTCCGGCGTCAGCATCCCGGACTGCTTGAGCAAGTAAGCGCAACCACTCCCAAACTCAGGAAAACCCCGAAGGAAGTAAAAGGAACCTCACACGTGCCTAGGCCCAGCAAATTCAACAATGTCGTCAACATCGTAACCGACGAGGAAGCCATCGCCAGCAACGGAACACTCATTGCCGGGGAGAAGTTCGACAGCAAACTGGAGCGCAAGATTGCTGAGTTGCTCCGGGCTCGCTTTGGAATCCGCCGCGTGATGCGTCAGGTTTCGTTTCCTCTCGAAGGTCGTGTCCGGATGATGCCTGATTTCCTGATTCTTTTCCTTGATCGTGAGGCAATTTGGATCGACGCCAAGGGGCAGTTGACGCCTTCTTGGACGAACAAGAGGAAGCAGGCTTTGGCTCGCTACGGGTTTTTTGTTCACACGGCTTGCAACGCTAAGGAGTTAGACGCCATTTTCCTTGGCGCCGGGCTGTAAACACCACACCACGAAAGGACGCAAGCCATGACGCTAACACGTAAGGAAGTAACAACTCGCAAGCCGCGCCGCTGCGTATGGTGCGGAGAACCCATCGAAAAAGGGGAGCGAGCCGTTTACATAACCGGGAAAATCGACGGTGATTTCTTCGCGGTGTATATGCACCCGGAGTGTCACCATGCGATGGTCAACGGCTCCCCCGAAGAGTATTCCGACGGTTACCTGTTCGGGGATTACCACCGGGGCACTGTGCATCTTAGGGAAGACGGGCCGTTGCCCGTGGAGGACGCAAGCAATGACTGACACACCACGATTCACGAACGCACAGAAGGCCGCAGAAGCAAGCTGGGAAGTACACATGCGCTACAAGGTGTATGCTCGCAACGCCGGGGGCATTGACAAGATCAGCGCTTCCGACCGCAGGCGCATTGACATCATGGCGGAAATCGAAGAAGAGTACACTAGCAAGGCAGAGAAGCAACTCAACCTTTTTGGAGGATCGACACATGAGTGAACAAACGCTGGAAGAACTGAACACCATCAGCATGCGAGCCCTCACTAAGCTCTGGGCCGCCCGGGAATCGCACGTGACTGAGATGGAGAAGGCGAATCATACCGTGGACGTGCTGCGTGGGCGTCAGGCTGATGAGAGGGCCGCGCTGGCTATTTTGGGGATCCTTGTGAATGAGATTCCCAGTTTTAATCCGGAGGATGACGCGATCGGGATGGTGTCCTATACGGCGGGCGGTTGCGCGCATGGTTCCGCTGTGGAGGCTGCAGAGGGCCTGATGTCTATGCGGTCAATGCGGCACGCCATGGAGCGGGAGCTGGCGGTGCTGCGTGAGGAGGTGGCTACGTTCCGCGGGGGCTCGGTGGGCGGTGGCGATGTGCAGCCTGAGGCTGAGGCTGAGCCGGACAACGATCCGGATGGTGATCATGCCTGTGAGGATCTGAGGGGGGTGGAGGACGCCCTGGAGATGGAGCGGCTTAGGCATCATGCCGTGATGGTCTTGCGGCGCGCCGGGATGATCAGCGCGGCGCACGAGGTTGAGCGGAGTTTATTTCGGCAATCCACCATCGAGGGGAGCGGAACTGATGGGCGGATTGCGTGAGGATACGGTGCGTGCGCTGCGCATTGCGGAGGAGGGGGACGGGGATTTCCAGACGACGGAACCGGAGCCCAATGAGCCTTCAGCGGTGGGCTCTGGTCCCATTTCTAGCGGTAGAATTTTGGTTTACTCATTCCCACTGCCGATGCCGGAACTGTTGGCGATTTTGGAACTGTTGGAGATTTTGGGGGCTGCCCCTCCTGGTGCGGTGATCGACACTGAGGAGGCCGGGCTGCTCGGAGTTGCGCTAGTGATACGCTGGGGCAATCCGCCGCCGGTAGTGCCCAAGACAGAGCCGGAGGCGGCCCGATGAACACAATCAAGCCTCACGACCTAATCAACCCACGGCTTCAGAGCATCGCCAACAGCATACTTGCTGACTTACAAACCGGCAACTACACCCTCTCCCAGCTTGTAAAGCGCACACCCGGCGCGAACGCAAGGACCGCCACGGGCTGGATTTACCGCTACAACTGGCCCAGACCCAAGGCCGCCGCCCCAGTCAAGAGCATCAGCGCAAAACAAAAGTTCACGCTCCCCTACCCGCCATCCGCAATGCGCATGTGGCAAGCTGGCATTCCGGTCGGGAAAATCGCTGAGGCCTTCTTCTACTCAGGGCCAAACAGAAGCAGCTCAAACATCGTAGAATGGGCGGAACGGGCAGGATGGGGCCCGCATGGGAAAAGCGCAACAGCGAAAACGAGGCACCGCACCACGCGGTTCTTTAATGGCCCCAAGTGCTGGACCGCCCGCCCCGATGACGTAACAGATGATGACTGGGGCTATCGCAAGTGGGAACTTGGCCTGATGGGTATACACGGGGACGAAGCCGTGCGGATCATGTGCAAAGAGTTTGACGCTCCCTTGCACAAAAGCGACTTCTCGAAAATTAAGCCGGACAAGCTCGCCGTCATGCTTTTTGAGTGTCCGGAGCGCATCTATCCGATGGAAGACATCGCGGAAATCTGCGGAGCCACCATGAAGGAAATCAAGGAGTGGACGGCCAATTGCACAGCGCCAGGACCACGGGAGCCAGTAGCATGAGCCGAAGCGCAGGCCACGCCCGGGAACGCATCAGGCAGCGAGCAAATGGTTGGAGCCGGAAGCGCATACTGGCTGAAATCAGAGCGCACCATTACTCAAGGCTCTGCGATCTGACCAAAACAAGATCGCTGCTCATGGTCACTCACAGCGGCAAACCGCCCGCCTACGTTGTGTGGAGTCGTAAGGGTTGCCACATCGTTACCGTCCTGACCGCAGACATGTACGTCCTTCCCTGCGGCGCTTCTTCCCCGGTGAAAATCAACACCATCCCACACGAAAGGAAAGGAAATGTCAATAAGCAAATGGGCACAAACGGAACTCCTAACACGTCTTCATCGTTCCCCCAGAACGGTTGCGAACAGAATCAAAGGGCCGGTCTTTGACGTTAGCATGATCACAGAGGCTGATGATTCGGAGGTTCGCTCCATTGGTCACATCATGTTTATCGGACGATTCGAGTTGTTCGAGAACGCTTTGAATCAAAGCATTTACCGGTCAGCAAGACGGTGCATGCTTCTTCCGGACGGAATGCGCGGCAATCGTGAGTTTATCGGCATCACGGAAAAGAAGGACGCCGTGATTGCCTATCAGGTCCGGATGACAAGTAAATCATAACCGCCGTAAACCCGGCAACTTTCTCCCCAAGAAAGGCAAACAAAATGAAGCACAACATCGTGAAAATCGGTTACCCAAGGCAGGAAAGGTTTGGGCCAATCACAGACCCGCGCACCACCCGCTACGTTGCAATTTGCGCCGGGATGGAACTCCGGTACAAGATTTTCAAGGAAACGGATTTGGTGCTGACCCAGTTTGACCCGCCAACACCGACGGAAGCCGAAGCCGCGACGCGAAGCAGCCGTGAAAAGTGGATCGGAGACACTCTCCACATTTGGCTTGAAGGCGATGAAAAGCGGCTCGGCAAGCATGGGATGTGGAACGTTCATGTTTACTGCGTGGAAATGCCCGATGCCTTCCACATCTTCCAACGACGCGGCGACTGATCCACAACCCCGCCCGCTGCCGAACAAGTAGCGGGCGGATTCTCACATCCAAAGGCAACCACCACCACGCATGTATACCCTCAGATACTACCAAACCCAAGCGGTCGATGAATGCCGCTCACTCCTACGCCAAGGCATCAAAAATATCCTCCTGTGCGCACCAACCGGCGCAGGTAAAACCTTACTTGCATGCCTTGGCATCATCGCCCCCGCAGTCGCCAAAGGTAAGCGAGTCCTATTCCTTGCACCTCGTAAACAGCTAATCCTTCAGACATCCGAGAAGCTGCTCGAAATCGGCATCAAGGACCACGGCGTCCTGATGGGTACTCACTGGCGCTATCGCCCCGCGTCGTTAGTACAGGTCGGCTCACGCGATACCGTCATTCGCAGGCTCGACAAGATTGCACGCCCGGACATCATCATCAGCGACGAAGTACACAACCAGACCGACAAGAACGGTTATGGAGTGATTGCAAACCACTGGGGAGACCATCCCGTCCGAATCGGTATGACGGCCACGCCCCTGCGCATGGACGGGAAAGGGCTTGGTTGCATTTATCAACGCATCGTTCACGTTTCGAGCGTCAAGCAGTTAATGAACGAGGGCTTCCTTGTCCGCCCGGAATGGAAGTACATCAACAACCCCGACCTCACAGGCGTCAAGACCGGGGCAGATGGCGACTACGTTATGTCGGAGGTTGATGCCAAATGGGATACGACAACGCACGTCACCGACATCGTTGGCAAATGGATTGAGCACGCCAAGGGATTGCCAACGGTTATCTTCGCCCGCACCGTAAAGTCTTCCTTACACATCGTGGAAATGTTCCGGGCCGCTGGCATAAGCGCCATACACATTGACGCCAATTCCGACCCCGTGCTTCGCAAGAAAGCGATTGAAGACACAGCCGCCGGGATCAATATGGTCCTTGTGTCTGTGGGCGTTTTCACCGAAGGCTTCGACATGCCGGAGTGCGGTTGCGTCATTCTTGACCGGCCTACAATGTCAACCGTTCTTTACATTCAAATGGTTGGCCGGGGACTCAGGCCCAAAAACGGGATCGCACAGCCCGGCGAAGTCTGTATCTTCCTCGACTTCTGGGGCCTAGCCTTCCGCCACGGGCCAATCACCATGGCGCGTGAGTGGTCACTTGAGGACGCACCGAAGAAGAAGGACCGCCCCAAGAAGGTTATCGTTTGCAAACACTGCAAAGAAGTACTTCCAAACTATCCTCCCGTATGCCCTCACTGTGGCGCTCTGCTTAAGGACGAGAACGACATCGGTGAACAGCTAGAAGTGCCGATAGACACTGCGGAAATGAAGATTCTTGACCTTGACGCCATGGAGCGCAAGATCGGGCTTCAACGCCAGCAATACTTCGCTCAGCTAGTCTGGGAAGGGTTTACTAACAATAGGAAACCCGCATGGGTCGGGATGAAGTTTAAGGATCGCTACGGCTCTTGGCACAAAAAAGAAGACCGTGTATTATCACCAATTGAGCTGGTGTACGATAAGGAAACCAAGCTCTGGAGCTACTCCGCAAAGGTTGAGCCTCAGCCTGCACCTGCACATGAGGAGCTTCGCACGGAGGGCGCCCGTCGCCTGTTGCGCTGGCTCGAAAGGAACCCCCGCAAAGGCTTCACCTTCCAGGAGGCATGGCAGTCCTTGAAGGGCAGGGGCTTCGAGGGCAGGGGCTTCGAGTCCGCCGACGGGTTTGCCGAAGCACTGGGCGAACTGGTGGAACACGGTTACCTGATGGAAACCGGAGTAGAAGAAGGGCCGCGCCAACGTGGCCGCCCGAAGAGGCCAGATTATCTGGTGCATCCGAACCTTCACCCGAAGCAGGCTGAATCCGCAAAGGCCACCACCACATGATCGACAACCTTAAGCAGCTTGTAAAGGAACGCTCCACGGAACTTGCCCACCTCCTGTGCGGAGAACCGCAAGGCGGCGGGAGCGCTCACGAGATTCTGTTCTTCGCCCCATACCGCGCCGACAACAAACCCTCACTTCGCTGGGATACAAAGAAGCTCACTTACTACGATGACCCCGCGGCGCAAGGCGGTGACATCTTCACCCTCCTTGCCAAGTGCAAAGGTCTGGACCCACGCACGCAATTCGCCCAAGTGCTCAAGGTTTGCGCTGAAATGCTCAGCCTGACAAACGGGGCACCACATGCGCCAGAGCCCCGCAAATCGCCCGCAGTGCAGAAACAGGCCGGAGCCAAGGGCCCAAGCCTTAGCATCAGCGATCTGGCCAAAGGCTACGGCCTCAAAGCAGAAGACTTCGCAAGTGAGAACTTCCGCACAGAAGGCGAGTGGATCGTTTACCCATGCCACCGCGCCGATGGTGCAAAGGTTGATAAGGTCAAATCCCTTTACCGCTTCGCCGACGGCCCAAATCAGGGCAAGCGCGACTCTCGCCACCGCCCCGGCGGGATCGGTTCCGGCCTAATTGGTAAGGACTTATTTGCCTGCTCAGGCATGACCCTTGTACTTGCGGGCGGGGAAGAGAAAGTCCTTGCTGCCAAAAAGGCCGGGCCAGAGTTTGCAGCCATCTGCTCTTCCGACGGGGAAAAAGCCCCGAAGCCCGAGCTGTGCAAACTCATTGCCGAAGCCAAGCCTGAGGAAGTGGTCATTTCCTTTGACGCTGATCACGCCGGGCGCAAGAACAGCATCACCACCGCGCAAGCGCTTATTGCCGCTGGCGTTCGTACCGTCCGAATCGTTCAGTGGGGGCCAGCTCGCCCCAAAGGCTACGACCTGAACGACCTCCTGAAAGAAGAAGGCCCCGGCGCTGTGCGCAACGTGATTGAGTTTGCCGCCGTTTACACAGGAAAAGGTGAACCGTTACCTACCGCCAACGCCGAACATCCCGCGCCGCTCCCTCTTGTCTCATCCATTTCTACCCCCATGCCGTTCCCCACGAAGGTCTTCGGGCCGTGGCTACGCGATTACATCACGCAGCAAGCAAACGCCTTGCAAGTGCCGGAAGACCTCGTGGGCATGGGAGCGCTTGGAATGCTATCAGCCGCCCTCGCTTCCAAGGTGGAAGTGAGTCCATACGAAGGCTTTACAGAGCCATCGAACCTTTACTGCGCCATAGTCCTTGACGTAGGAGAGCGCAAATCAAGCACGCTCAAGCGCGTAATCAAACCCATGCTTAGCTACGAAGCGTCTCTAAGGGCCGCCCACCGGCAAGAGGAGCAACAGCGGGAACCAAGGCGCAAGATGCTGAAAGAACAGCAGAAGAAAGCGCTCGCTCACTTTGCCAGAGAACAAGATCCATCAGCCGAAGCCGAAGCCCTTCGCCTTGCCGAGGAAATCGACGCCGTTTGTGAACGACCAACCCCGCAGATATTCACTGACAACACCACGTCCGAAGCCCTTGCCGTAATCATGGCAGACAACGGGGGCCGCTTTGCCATCATCGCAACCGAAGGCGGTATCTTTGACATCATGGGCGGACAGTACAGCAAGGGCTCCCCAAACGTGGAAATATACCTAAAGGCCCACTCAGGAGACCCGCACCGTGAGCAACGAATCACTCGCGAAGCCCTAGCGATTGATGAACCAGCCCTCACAATCCTTGTCTCGCCTCAGCCTTCAGTGATCGAAAAGTTCGGCAAGGGTGAAGGCTTCAAAGGCCGCGGACTTCTTGCCCGGTTCTTCTACTCCTTCCCGGCTCCGAAAGTCGGCACCCGCAAATCTACCCGGGAACTCTCCGTTGATTCTGAGGTTGCGGATGCTTACTTCACCCTGATGCTCAAGATATTCAACACCCCCTTTGACACACGCGACGGCATTGGCAACAGGCCGTTTAAGGTTCGCTACGACCGCGCGGCCACTGATCGCTTCCAGCACCTGGAGAAGCAGATCGAGCCTCGCCTTGAAAAGTCCAAAGGCGATCTGGCATCAATCGTTGACTGGGCTTCTAAGTACCTTGGCCTTGTGGCCCGTTTGTCTGTTCTTCTTCACGCGGCCAAGTATCCAAGCCAGACCTTTTGGACTAAATACATTACCGCGGACACAGTAGAGGAAGCCATCGAGCTTGGCAAGTATGCCTTGCACCACGCACAACGGGCATACGCACTCATGGGCGCGGAAAGCTCCGATGCCATCAAGGACGCCAAGGACATCCTGGCCTTCGTAGAAGCCAAGGCAAAGCCCGTTTACTCCTACCGGGATTTCCACAACTCCTTTAAACGGCGGGGCACTGATCGCATCAGGGCGGCTTTGGAAGTGCTCGTAGACAAGCACTGGCTGATTGAGGACAGAAAAAACGCTAGACAGAACCAGTTCGAGATGATTGAGTACCGACCTAACCCCACGAAGGGTTCCTGATGCGCCCCCTGCTTTTGTTCCCATGCCGTTCCCACGCTGTTCCCACGCTGGCCGAAACGGGGGGCATGGGAACACCGTGGGAACAGCGTGGGCACTGTTTACTAACTGAGGCAAAGCAAGTGTTCTCAGTGCTCTGCGTTGGCAAAATGAGCGTGGGAACAAAAAAGCCCCGTTCGTATGTATTGCGAGGGGGGGTAAAAAGCTAAGTTCAATAGAATCAAAGTTATATATATATCTATCTTTTTTAAAAACATACCTATAGGGGGTTGTTCCCACGCTTTTGTTCCCACGCTCCGCAAGGCTTGCCAATCAGCCCCGAAATGACAGAAACAGCAGGCAGGCAAAAGAAGGAAACACAGTAGGCATCGAAGAAATAAGCAGGGCAGGCATTAAGTAAGTCGGATGTTTATTTACTAATAGGTGTACGTAAGTAAATATCCTACTTACTTATAATCCTTGGAATCGGGACGATTTTCACCCCGCGGCTCACGCCAGAAATCGCAACCGCCGGAATAATCAGGCCCGCAGGATGCACCAACCACCAGCACGCACCACTTAAGTGCCCAATAATCAACGAAAAGACACCCAAACAATGACCAAAAACAAAAAGACACCCAAGAACATCGAGGTTGCAAAGCGCAGAATTGAGGTGAACAAGTACCGCGGGAAGCACCCAAGCGCTACCTCGCAGGAAATCGGGGAAGCCTTGGGAATCCCCGCGGGCATGGTGCGCCTAGACCTAATGCTCACCCGCAAGGCCGCCGTTGCAGAGGTAGCCACCACGGCCACGTCAGAGCTCACCAAGACCCTCCGGCACCTGCAAAAGGCAGCCGACACCGCCGATGAGATGATCGCTCATCTTCGATCCCGTCTGGATGCTGAGCATGACAACAGCGTAACCGCCGCGGTCTGCAACTCAATAAACGGTTCCGCACGAGTCTTGCTTGATGTGGCCAAAAGGCTAGAATCCATCTACGGATTGGCCGCACCAAAAAAAGTTCAGGCTGTGATTGACATCAGGATTGCCACCATGGTCAATTTGGCCCTGTCGCGCACGGAGGAAGCCATCCTTCGGCGGTTGATAGACGACCCGGTGGACTCTGATTCCGAGCCCGTGATTCTGGACCGGCTCGGGGATTTCCGGAAGTTACTGCCTAAGTACTTGGAAGAGGCCGAAGAGGCCGCACGCGAAGATTGACCGGCTACACCACACCACACGAGCCACCAAATGAGTGAGTACGAAAAGACCCAGCAGCTTGCCGCGGATGCCATGCACACACGGGACGTCGTGGCCAAGCGCTACGCATCAGGCAGCGAGGACGACAAGCGAGTTGCGCTCGCCCTAAACGAAGCCGCGCTGGTGATGTTTGTCACTGCGCTTGGACAAATGCGCGAGCCCGGGGCGGGCGCGCCGGTTGGGGTCATCAGGATGATGCTTGCGTATGCCATCGAGATTGGCCGCGAAATCGGAGACCCTGAAAGCTCCGCCGCCGCCGAAGAATTGCTGGCAAGTCTCAACGCCTACCGCGCGCAGGAGCAGGAGACTTGGGACGAGCCAGAAAGACTCACCCGGGAGATGAACCGATCCCTTGCGAACAAGGAGAATCCCGACGAGCTTGACCGGCAGGGGAACAAGGGAGCGAAACGATGAGCGAGGACACGGTAATCGCGATGGAAGGTGAACTGCTGGAGGCTTTCTTCGACATGACTGAAAAGTCCTGCGACGTTCACGATGCCAGCCAAAAGCTCAAACGAGCAAAGGCCGCACACAAGGCATCAGTGGAACGATACAAAGCAGAGTGCAAGCGTACTAACGACAGGAAAGCAAGGGAGCGCGCCAATGACTGACGCCGTTGCCCTCGCTACCTGGTACAAGATTTCAGAGGATGAACAGTGAATGAGTTGGCACTTTTCGCAGGCGCTGGTGGCGGCATACTCGGGGGAACTCTCCTTGGATGGAGAACCATCTGTGCCGTCGAGTTTGACAAATACGCCCGAAGCGTTCTCATGGCCCGGCAAAACGACGGTTCCCTTGAGCCCTTCCCCATCTGGGACGACGTGCGAACCTTCGACGGCAAACCATGGCGAGGCATTGTTGACGTCGTTTCTGGCGGGTTTCCATGCCAGGACATCAGCATCAGCGGAAGGGGAGCGGGGATCGACGGCGAACGGTCCGGCCTGTGGAGAGACATGGCGCGCATCATTGGCGAGGTTCGACCTCGATTCGCGTTCGTGGAGAACAGCCCAATACTCACTTCTCGGGGACTTGGAGTTGTTCTTGGAGACCTGACCTCGCTGGGGTATGATGCGAGGTGGGGTGTCTTGGGAACTCGCCACACCGGCGGATTTTGTAAACGTGACCGATTGTGGTTGGTTGCCGGCGAATTGTGCGAGCGACGGGATATGGCACGGGATGGAAAAACATATAGTAGACTCCCGTCAAAAACGGAAACTCAGTGGGAAAACTCCACCAACCGAGAAGATCACATACGTCTGGCACGAGGCCGATATTCCGCACTGGTGGTTCCCGACGATGGCGGAGGATGCCATGGCCTGGCCGATAGGGTGGACCGACTCCGCTCCGTTGGAAACGGGCAAGTTCCGGCAGTGGCAGCGCTCGCATGGACAATCTTAGGACCACAGGAAGGGAACACTTGAGCACCTACACCTTGCACCACGGGGACGCCTTAGAGATTATGCGCGCCATGCCCGACGCCAGCGTTGATATGGTTTTCGCTGACCCACCGTATGGGCACAAAAACAACGACGACGGTGACCTTATCCGTAGGTGGGAGGTTGCGCTCGGGAAGGGACCATTGCGGGAAGGCCGTCCGATTGCGAGCGACGGGGTGGAAGCCAACGACCTCGTGCGCGCATTCTTTGGGGAGTTGCCGCGTTTACTGAGGAAGGGCGGGGTGGTCTGCTGTTGTTGCGGCGGCGGCGGCCCTGACCCTCAATTCGCACGGTGGTCTTTGTGGCTTGCTGAAGTGCTCAACTTTAAACAGATGATCATCTGGGACAAGGGCAAGATCGGCATGGGCTGGCATTACCGGCGCTCCTACGAAACCGTTCTGGTTGCCCACAAGGGTGCGAAATGCAACTGGTTCTCCACGGCCAAGAACATCGAGAACATCCTGCGGCCCGGTGACTACGGGGCAAAGAAAATCATCCCGCGTGCGCATCAGCACCCGACAGAGAAGCCTTGGCAGCTTGCCGCGCATTTCATTGGCCTGCACTGCCCACCGGGGGGGAACGTGCTTGACCCATTCATGGGGTCGGGATCCACGGGCGAGGCCGCTCTTCGCTTGGGCCGGGAGTTCATCGGCGTTGAAATGGACGCCGGGGTTTACGCTGGCGCGGAGCGTCGCCTGGCCACCATCCCCACGGACATGTTTGAAGGTAAATCGTGAGCACTGACCCCACAAAGGAAGCCCCCACAATGTCCAAGCGCAAATCCTCAGCACCGCCATTTCGCCCTTGACGGCAGGGGGATAAGGGAGTATACAATGATTGATTGCATCCTGCTGTTTTCAGCAACCGTCGCCATTTCGGTTATCATCTACTCCGTTTACATGATCCGCCAAACTCACAGGAAAGCAATCCAATGAACACCTACCGAATCGCAATCTCAGGCCCGGCAGGCGCGGGCAAGACCACGCTGGCGAAAGCCCTCGCTGAGGAATTGGGCCTTCCGCTAATCCCGGAATCCATCCGCGTCATAGCTAACAACATGATACTTTCCCAGATTCGGAAGCTGTCAAAAGATACCCGGCTGGCGCTGCAAATCGGAGCACTGGCAACGCAGATCGAACGGGAGAACGCTTCTGTATACTTCGTTTCTGATCGGGCCACTCTTGATTATCTCTTCTACCATGAGCAAATGGAAGCTGGCGCTCTCTATCACGCTCGCAACATGGCGTTTAACCGATGCAGGGGATACACTCACCTGTTTATCTTGCCCGCGCCAGAGCAACGCCAAGACGACGGGTTCCGGCTTCAGACGCCGGATGCTGACATCATCCCCTTCCTGCACCGCTTGGGCCCCACGAACGCGCAAAATAACGTTCACCAACTGCAAACCGACGGTGTAGAAAACCGGGTCGCAGAGTGCCTGCGGATCATCAGGGGGACAGAGTGAATGAGTGACCACGAACCTCGCAAAGTTTCAATGCCGCACCCCGCCACCATCTCCCCAGACCTATTCGAGGCCACCAAGTGAGCAACATCAACAATCTACACATCATCGGGCGCGTCGGCAAAGACCCGGAAAATCGCACCACCAAGGAAGGAAAGCCGGTCTGCAATTTCTCCGTTGCGGTAGACAATGGGCGCGGTGATCAAAAGAAGACTGAATGGTTTGAAGTCACTTGCTGGAATCGCCTTGCCGAAACCATGGGCGAGTATCTGGTTAAGGGCACGCTTGTTTACGTTGAGGGCGCGGTCAACCTTCAGACGTACGAAAAGCGCGACGGCACGCAAGGAGCCAAGCTGGCAGTAACTGCGTTCTCAATCCAGATGCTGAGTGGCAAAGGGCAAGCAAGCGACCACCAGCAAGAACAGCAAGCCCGGTCCGCAACGCCAATCGCCCGCACCCCGGATAAGCAAGCAGCACCTGACCCCGAGCCGCTCGACAGCGACGAATTGCCATTCTAACCCTCCGGGCATCATACCGGTGACCCCACCGTTATGATGCCCTTCCTCACTTTCCCCTTGCAATCCCCCACAGTCTGGCATCATTTTCTCCAGAGCGCACAGCGCCGGAGTATCTTATGCCTGATCTTGTCGCACCCATCACCGTTGCAATCCATCCAGGCCTTCCGTTCGTCCTTCAACTGGACTTTTGGCAACGATCGACGCCCGACGCCGATGCCGTGCCCTGCGACCTCTCAGGCTACACAGCCGCGCCGTTAGTCCTGCGGTCCATCCCGGAGGATCGCAGCGCGCCACCGGCCACGGAAGGAACGCTTACGACCATCCCCGTCGTTGTGCTTGATCAAGCAACCAGCGGACAAGGCAGCGTAACA
>Ga0306898_1000224_pt1 | contig 23474 bp, 35 predicted proteins | sample AntRauMFilla1564_FD_190424 | JGI IMG/M metagenome (GOLD analysis project Ga0306898, IMG submission 190424) | Saline lake microbial communities from Rauer Islands, Antarctica - Metagenome Filla 1 #564 (v2) (version 2) | ecosystem: Environmental > Aquatic > Non-marine Saline and Alkaline > Saline ...
CACTTTCGTGATTGAATCGGCAATGCTCAGCTTGAGCTTGTCGAGGGTGCGCGCATTCTTCTCGGCCTGAGCCAATTGCTCGTGGGCATTGCCGACTGCTTCTTTCGCAGCAGTCACGTCGAATTCTCTGAGGTGGTTCTGCTTGTATTGTGTCTGGCCATGCCCAGCCCGATTTGCCAGCGCCATCGTATTGGCACAAACGACGCGGACTGTCGTCGTGCGCACGCTGATCGCCGTCCCGACTTCATTGGGCGACGTGATCAGCAGGTAGCCATTTACACGGTCGCCGGGGCGGACCTCGAAGTCATGCTTGAGGCGCGCCAATCCCCAGACGACCTTGCCGTCGCGCAGAGAGCCAGCAGTCTCGAGCGTCGCAGCGCCAGCCTGAACATAGTCGCGCATAAACTCGAGGGTTTTGCCCGGTTGAAGTGGACGCCACGAGGGGCCGCTGACTGCCATAACGCGACGGTCAGTATTGCGCACCCAAGCACTCTTGCCTTCGATGGGCAGCATTTCGCCGCCGCCGAGGTCGGCCAGCAGCGGCTTGCGCTCAAGCTCCCAGTTGAGGCCAGCAGCGACCTGCATTTCTTCGACGGTCGAGTTCTCTTCGACGCGGTTGCCGATACCATGCCAAGGAACTTCGTTTGCGTATGCGATTGATTCAACTTGATGGGCCATTTGTATTCTCCTGGTTTGCGCTCTGTCTCATCAGCACCGGTTGAGCAGTTCCGGCGGACGGGCATTGCTGCCCGTTTCGACTTAGTCTGCGCTTGCCATCGCTTCAAGAAAAGGGGCAGCTGGGTGGCTTTTGTGAACCTTGACGCAGGTCGGTCCTGACTCCCCCTCCAGCCTGATCCGGAATTTCATAAATGCCCGCGTCTGGCTCTCCAGCTCAAAGTAAGCTGAGAGGCCGCGAACTGCAGCTTCGATGCGCTGGTCGGCGGTGATCATTTGGTGTCTCATCGGAGGCTCCTTTCGGGAGAGTTGGTTCAATCTAAGAGGAAGCTGTTGTTGATTATCGAAAGAACCATCCAGCCATCCGATGCCTTGCAGGTGGCACGGCCTTTGGAGATCGCCTCGCTTCGGGAACCTTTGATGTCGCCATCTGTGTGCTCAGCGCCGGTGTTCTTGTTGTAAAAGATGACCTTGAACATTTTCTTCTCTCCTAGGTTGGTTTGGTGGGCTTTTCTTCCCATACAATCTTTATGCGCCATCCAAGCTAAAAAGAAAAGCTTTATTTTACGAGATCACAACTTTTCTTGCACTGTGCTGAAATTCAACAATTTTACCTGTTACAGATGTGGGCATTCCCGCCCAGCGCGTCGATGGCATAGATCATCGTCCTGCCGTCGCCGAACTCAGCTGCCCACAGAGCCGCCTCTGCAATCGTCGCACAGTCGAAGCGCACGCGCTGGACACCTCTCCCTCGGACGGCGGTGAAGGCCACGGCATTGCTGTAGACCTCCTTCTCTCTCGGTGTTGTAAATTCCATCAGATCAGCTCCCAAACTGCTCGTTGACCGCCACCCGACGCACATCATAGAGCGTCTCACCAGCAAAGCGACCAAACTCTGCATCGGCTGCTTTGCATGCTGCCTTCAGAGCTGGCTGGTTGGGGTGATCGGCGTCTGCCAGGGTGGCTGCGAAGGCGTTGATTATTTGGCGGTTGGTCATTTTCGTGTCTCCGGTTTTGGTTTGGTGGGCTTCACTTCCCGTACAACCTTTATGCGCCATCTGACGGCAAAAGAAAAGGTTTATTTTAGCAAAGCCCAAATTATTTTTGCAATGTGTGTTTGGTGGTCATCCTCCAAAAAGGTGAGCAGCCCAAAGACCGACCCACAAAAGAAAAAAGAGTGCGACGACCCCGATCAGGTCGCCGACGATTTCAAGAAGACGGCGCATCACCGCACCGTCCGCAGCTGGCCAATCTTCAGGCCATGGGTCAGGGTGCGCACCCGGCCACCCGCTGCTTCGAACTCGGCACGAGTGATGCCTGGCTGGCCCTGGATCAGTGCGAATGCCTTGTGGCTGGCTGAGCCCTCACGATAAGGGTTGGCTGCGTCCTTTCCGCCGACGACCGCAATCTTGACATCCTTGTCGGTGCGCGGCTGGTGCTGAGACTTGGCTCGTTGCTTTGGTTCAGTCGCAGGAAGCGGAGTCTCGAATGCCCCCGCTTCTGAAGGATCCATCTCAAGGCCATTCTCGATGACCGGCTCAGCCTCTTGGTGCATGTGGGCAGAATCTGCTTCGAACTGTGCGTCGTCGTGGAAGTTGAGTTTGGGGGTCGCCTCAACCTTCCGCAGCTGGCAACTCTCATCGAAGGCCATCCCAGCCTCAGCCAGAACGGCGCATGTGCGGCGGATCGCGGTCTCTTTGTCAGAGAATTTCTTTACCGGCTGATCGGCGTATGCGTTGTGGAATTCGACGATGGTCGAAGAGACCATGGTGATGAGTGCTTGTTCGTTGGTCATTTTATTTCTCCTATGGGTGCCTGTCTCATCAGTGGCGGGAGGCAATCCGCCAGACGCCCGGTTGGGCGTTTCGACTTCAGCGCAATTGAAACAGTTTGTCCGTGCGAAGGGCGTCAAGCTGAGCCTCGACCACATCCATCATGGCGCGGACCTCAGGGTCCATGTTGGCAACGTCAAGGCGCATGACTTCTTTTTGAAAGTTGAAGATCATGTTGCTAAGGGCGGTGTACTGGTCGGTCATTTTCGTTTCTCCTAGTTCGGTTTGGTGGTGAGGGGCCGAAGCCCCTCCCAGATTAATCCTTGAAGAAAACCATGTTTGTTTTCTTGCAGCGTCCGGCCCGCTCGTCGCGTCCGAACTCAACGCGGTCCCAAGGGCGGTTGGTGCGAGGATCAACAACCCGAGTGATCTGTGCCGGCCACGCTTTAGATCCTGTCTGGTAGCGCCCGGTGAGCCCAAAAGCTGTGACCTGCTCGCCACTCAGCATCGCCTTAACCCGGCGAGTTTCTCCCCTGATCGTCACCTCAACTGTCCCATCGACCCAGTAGCCATGGGCTGGTTGCTCGGCACCGGCTTCGAAAGTCTCGTGTTTGATCATGGTTGTCATTTTCTCTTCTCCTAAGCTTGGGTTCTCTTCAGGTCTGCGGTCCCATCCGCAGCGACAGGCCAGCGCGGCCTGTTTCGTCTTGCTTTTTTGCAGAGGCTTTTCTCTCCCTCTGTCGCCGGAAACCGCCTTCGCTCCTCCCTTCCGTGTCTGGGCCGCACTTGGCGGTCTCAACGGCTAGGGTCTGGGGCTTGGCACCGGACGTTCGCGCTTTCCCTTTCGGGCGTCTGCTGCGGGGTTCGCGGGAGGGGCAGGGGGCGCGTCCTCGCTTCCGTACAATCTTTATGCGCCATTGCTGCGCAAAAGAAAAGGTTTATTTTAAGAAACGGTGAAAAAAGAATCACCGAAAAACAAGGGCTTAGCTGAACGGCATGAAGAAGCACAAAAACAAAGGCCGAAAACCCTTTCTCCGGGCACGGTTTGCAGTCATAGAGAAGGAGCCACGACTCCGGTGGCCTAACAACCTGAGTGAAAAGGAACACGACCCATGGCCAACAAGGCTCTCACGACTGCTCAAAAGAGCGAACTAACCTCCCCGACCGATTCCGGCTTTGAAGAATACGCTGGTGCCGGCCTCGAGCAGGTCACTGCCGACGACCTGCTTGTCCCGCGACTCGGCATCTTGCAGTCGCTTTCCCCCCAGCTGAAGAAGTCAAAGAGCGAATACATTGAAGGGGCTGAGGAAGGCCAGATCGCCGACCTCGGGACTGGCGAGATATTCCCCGACGGCATCTGGTTCTTGCCTGTTTACTACCGCAAGGAGTATCTTGAGTGGGCGCCACGCGACACCGGCAAGGGGCTGGTCAACATCCATGCCGACCCGGCAATCTTGGACCAGACGACCAGAGACGACAAGAACCGACCAATCATGCCTAACGGCAACTTGATCTCCGAGACTGCACAGTTCTTTGGGCTCAACCTTTCTGCCGGTCGGCGCATGTGCTTCTTGCCGATGACCAGCACCCAGCTGAAGAAGGCGCGGCGCTGGAACACACTGGCGATGGGCGAGAAGTTGAAGCGTGGCGATGGCAGCGAGTTTACTGCACCGCTTTTCTACCGCACCTACAACCTGACGACTGCCGAAGAAAGCAATGCTCAGGGCGAGTGGGCCGGGTGGAAGGTCGACCGTGGCCTGGCGCTGCCAGAAATCACCATGGAAGATCACGCCATGGACTGGAAGCAGATCAAGGCCGAGGCTTTGGAATTCCTTGCCTCACTGATCAAGGGCGAGGCGCGAGCCGACGTCAACTCGATGGCCGATGAAGACTCGGCAACCGAAAAGGCGATGTAATCATGAACGATGAATTTGACATCGGGGGAGCAGCTCAGGCTGCTCCCGACAAACTCGAGGTGCTCAACTCGGCACTTGAAGAGACAATCGCCTTTGAGGAGGCGGTCGCCCAGATGGAGGAAGACCTAAAGGTTGCCAAGAAGGCACTTAACTCTCTGAAGACCTCGCGCATCCCAGACCTAATGACTGAGTTGCAAATGGATGAGATCAAGTTCCGTGGCTGGCAGGTCAAGGTGGCAGATTTCATCTCTGGCTCGCTACCCAAAGACTCTGAAGCTCGGCAGCGGGCCATGGACTGGCTTGAGGCTAATGGGGGCGGGTCATTGATCAAGACTGACGTCGCTTTGGCATTTACCAAAAGCCAGCACAATGAAGCGATCGACCTCGCACGTCGGTTGGAGGAGCAGGGCTTTGCTCCGAGCGTTCAGAGCGGCGTTCATGCACAAACGCTGCAGGTCTTTGCTCGTGAACGCATCCGCAATGGCGATCAAATTGACACTGATGTGCTTGGGCTATACACAGGCAAGGTCGCCAAGCTGAAAAGGACCGAGCCATGAAGCGCATATGCTGCCCGAATTGCGGCTTGCAGGTTGATCCTGTTCCGCAATCGCTAGGGGATATACCGCTCGAGGAGCTGGTCGCTGCCGGTGATCAAGTCAGGCAGCACCAACTAACTGCCGCCCTCTCTGGCTTGCAATATCGCCACTCACTTTCGATCGCAGGGAGTGCTCCGCATGTCAAAGATTGATGTCGTCGGAGCAGGCATGGCAGGGCTGCTGGCTGCTGCCATGCTCCGAAAGAAGTGCAATGGCGTTTTTGAGTCGCAGGAGGAGCTTCCGAACAACCACTCTGCAGTCTTGCGGTTTAGGTCGTCTGTTGTGGCCGACACGCTGAATATCCCCTTCAAGAAGGTGATGGCAATAAAGAGCGTCGAGGCATGGCGCAACCCAATTGCCGATGCCATGGCGTATTCTCGCAAGACCAATGGCACAGCAACGATGCGCTCTGTTCTGTCTGTTAGCCCAACTCCCCAACCCCGGTTCATAGCTCCGCCAGACCTGCTCCACCAGATGGCTGAGCTAATTGATGCTCCGATTCAGTTCGATCAGGATTATCCTTTCTGGGCCTACAAGGACCGCCCGATCATCAGCACAATCCCAATGCCTTCGCTTATGAAGGCTCTTGGTTATGAGTTCGATAAAGAAGACTTCAACAGCAGGGCCGGAACCAATGTCATTGCTAGGCTCGAGGGGTGTGATGCTTACTGTTCGCTTTATGTCGCTGGTCCGACATTCCCTGCTGCGCGGATATCAATCACTGGCGACCAGATGGTGGCTGAGTGCTACGGTGGCTGGAAGCCTGCCGACGAATACAAATTCGCAGAGCAGTGTGCTGCGAAGATGGGGCTTCATCCTTCTCAGATATTGGCGGTTAAAACCAAGGAGCAGAAGTACGCCAAGATACTGCCGATGCCAGAAGATAAGCGCCGCCGGTTCATTATGTGGGCCAGCGAAGAGCATGGCATTTACTCCCTCGGGCGCTTCGCCACTTGGCGTCCGGGATTGCTATTGGATGATGTCGTCAATGATGTCCGCGTTATCCAGAGATTGATCAAAAACCGCAGCGAGTCTTACCTGCACAAAATGAAAGGCTAATACAATGCAAGTCCAATTAATTGACCACACAGGCTTCGGCCACCCCGATCCGGCGCGCCATGCAGCCAACGTTCTTGTTTTCACCAAGAACACACGCCTCGAGATGAAGCCAGGACTGTTCGACGAAATCGCAAGTTGGCCTTGGGGGATGGTCGAAAAGGAATTGGCCTACATGGCCAACACGATACCAAGCTCTTGGGAATTCATCACCTACACCTTCTTGGTGACTGATGTCACACGCGCCTTCACACACCAGTTCGTGCGTACTCGAACTGGCAGCTTCGCCCAGCAAACGATGCGTGTTCTTAATGTCAATGGCTGGGGCTACGAGACTGGCCCGACCGTCGCCGAAAATCCGCGAGCCAAGCAGAGATATGATGCGACCATGGACGCCATCGCCGACAACTATGATCAGATGATCCTTGATGGTGCGAAGATCGAAGATGCGAGAGGGATATTGCCGACCAACATTCACACCAACATCGTCGCCAAATTTGACCTCAGAACGATCGCCGATACGGCGCGCAAGCGGGCTTCTGGGCGCACACAGGGTGAGTATCGATCGGTTATGGAGGCCATGCACTCTGAGGTGTTGCGCGTTCACCCTTGGGCCAAGCTTTTCCTTGGTCGGACCTTTGATCGGGCTGCACACGAACTTGAGAATGCAGTCTCTCAGATGTGTGAAGGGGGGCAATTTGACGAGAGCCAGAAAATCATTCTTGTAAAATTGATCGACCAGCTGAGGGCGACGGCATGACTCGCATCAATTGCGTTCTGCCGAACGAACTATCTCGCCAGCACCTGATTGCTGAATACAGAGAGCTGCCTCGTGCGTTCGGGCTGATCAAGGCAGCTCAGGCCCGCAAAGAGCCTTTGGGGCGTCCGTTCATCCCGAGCGAATATTCCATGGGCGCTGGGCACGTCCGGTTCTTTTATGACAAGGCTGGGTGGCTGCTTAAGCGTCAGAGCGCGCTGGTCGCAGAGATGAAGCTGCGAGGCTATTTGGTGTCGCATTCTGATCCACACTCGCTGGTCGTTGGTATCACGCCTTCGCGGATGAAAGATTGGTCGCCGCGCGATGAAGACCTCGCCACAAATAGGGTGCGAATCAAGGAAAGGATGTCAGCATGACCGACTATTCAAGACTGCCTGCCCACATGCAAGGCGCTGCGATGCGCTACGTTGAGCATGGCATCCCCGGCGGCTCGTTCTTTCATGCCGTTGTAACCAATGACTTGATTGCTGCTTATGCAAAGGGTGACGACACAAACATTGCTGCAATGCGCGATTGGTTGATGTGGCTTTATAACGATGCACCACAAGGTTGCTTCGGGTCGTGTGGTGCGGTAAGTGCCTGGATTAAGGCAGGCGGCACAGGCGGAGCCGCAAAGGAAGCGGAAGTGCAGCCATGACTGAAACAAGCATCTACACATTGATCCTTTTCCACGAGACTGATCGTGCTTATCTGGTGGGGGAAGACCCTGCCGACAGAGAGACCGACAAGGCGTTCTGGTTGCCTTCCTCTCAGGTTGAGATGGGCCCGACGCTCCGCAAGGACGGAGTTGAGTGGGCCGATTTCGAAATACCAGAATGGCTCTCGGATGAAAAGGGACTCGATGCCAGCCTATCTGCTGGGTTTTCCAGCGACGGTGATTTGTGGGAGAAGTTTTGATGAAAGCGATCGTGATTGACCTAGACGGAACTCTCTGCAACACAGCGCATCGCGAGCACCTAATCGGGCAGTGGGATGAATTCAACGCCGGGTGCAAAGACGACACACCACACCCAGACGTTGCTTGGTTGGTGAAGATGTTCTGCGGCTTTGACTTCGATGAGCCAATCCTGATCGGCTGCACCGGGCGCTCCGAGGAGCACAGAACCGCAACCGAGAGATGGCTGCTTGAGAATGATCTGTTTGTTGACTTTGTTCTTATGCGTCCGGCCTTCGACTTCCGCCCCGACGCTGAGGTGAAGGTGGAACTTCTTCAGGCATGGCACGACTCAACTGAAGAGGCTGAGAAAGGCATGACCCTTCAAGACCGCATTCTGTTTGTGCTTGAAGACCGTGAAAAGGTCGTTGAGGCTTGGCGCAACCTTGGCCTCAACTGCTGGCAAGTTCGTGAGGGAGCGTTCTGATGAGAAAGAAGCGAGAAGTAAAAGACGATGAAGGCTGGACGGGCGCGCGCGTTTCTTACAGAGGCAACCGACAATCCGATGCAGAGGTTGGCACTGTGTTGCAGATGGTCTCTGGCAAGTTGCCTTGCGTGCTCGTTGAATTCGGCGATAACACAGCGCCGAGGATTTTCTACACTAAAGATTTGGAGAGATTGGGATGAACTTTGAGAACCTATTTAAGATGGGCATGGACCGCGACCTGCCTGAATTGCTTACACCACCTGCAGGCCTTTCAATTGGCCTCGGGGAGAGCGGGACCAAGAACCACGGTCGAGACCTGTCGCTGGGCCTACCAGATTGGAACTGGCCGCGCGACGCGATCCCTTGCGAAGATGGAACAGTCGGCATAATCCACGCCTATCACTTCTTCGAGCACCTGACTGGGGCCGACGCCATTGAGATGCTTTTCGAGTGCCAGCGCGTTCTGGTGCCTGGCGGAGTGCTGCAATTCTGCATGCCATGGGCCAAGACCGAGTGCGCCCTGCACGACCTTACCCACAAGAGCTGGTGGTGCGAGACTTCGTTCAAGAACCTGCTCAACAATTACTATGACGTCGTGCCGGGACGGACGCTGAAGATGCGTCAGCACTATCTAGTTCTCGCAGGTGTCGTTGAGCGCAACATCGCCGTCATTGGCCAACTCGTGAAGGAGGGGTGAAGGTGGCACGAGTTCCTGAGATGCTCCGTGAAGGGGCAGACACCTACGAACAGCGCAATGAGCTGTACGGTGACAACTACCACAACTTTGGTCGTGCGATGATGGCTCTTTTCCCTCGTGGGGTGAATTGTGATTCTGTCGACGATCACAACCGCCTTGGCATCATGGTTCAAATGGTCGGCAAGTTGGGACGCTATTGCGAGCAGTTCGAAAAAGGCGGGCACGACGACTCTCTGCTCGACCTCGCAGTTTACTCACAGATGCTGCGCGAGTTGGATGAAGAAGCCCGAAACAATCAGGAGTTGCCATTCTGATGATTAAATTTCCGAATCCGATCGTTTGGGTTGGTGGCTGCTGCTACAGGGTGCCATTGACGAGATCAAGAAAGCCAAGGAAGGATTATCCCCTCCCCTCTGAGTCCAAAGATGTGTGTGGGGTGGTATTTGAAGGAGAGAAATGGGCAGCCCACCGGCTGAGCTATCACCTGAATGTTGCTCCGATCCCAAGAGGTCCTGCTAACTTAAAAGAAGGTATTGTGTGTCACCACTGCGACAATGGCTGGTGCATTAATCCAAGCCACCTTTATTTGGGGACTGCAAAGCAGAATGCCCAAGACAATGCTGAAAGAAATTTGGAGTGGAGAAAGAACAGATCGATAGTGCAGAAAAGGATTGGATTTCCAGAGGTCTCAAAAGAAGGAAGGGGGAGGGTGGCAAAGGCAAATCGGGAACGGATGCTTGCTCTTCCAAAAGAAGAACACCCAAGAACAGGGCTGAAGCATTCTGAAGAATCCAAGAAGAAAATGTCAGAAAGCCACAAAGAAAGGCATTCAAAATGCGTACATTAATTCTGGATACCGAAACTTCTGGATTGATCCAGAACAGCGTCAAACCACTCTCGCAACAGCCAAGCATAATTGAATACTTTGGCCAGATCGTCGAAGGCACAGAGGTCGTCGAAGAGCTTGAATTCTTCTGCGACCCCGGCTTCCCAGTCTCGGAGGAGATCACCCGAATAACTGGCATCAAGCCCGAGCAGGTCAAAGGCCAGCCGCCATTCAGCCACTTCTCAGAATCTGTAAGGGGCCAGATCGAGAGTGCTGACGAAGTCGTCGCCCACAACATGAGCTATGACAGGGCGATGGTCAATTTCGAGATGAAGCGTGCAAAGACGGAGCTTATCTGGCCGGCCAATCTGATCTGCACCGTCGAGGGCACAGAACACTTGAAAGGCCATCGGCTGAATCTTTCAGCGCTGCATGAATTCCTGTTCGGGGAACCATTCACCGGCGCTCACCGGGCACGGGTCGATGTTGCGGCGCTGACGCGCTGCTTCATTGAATTGCGAGAAAGGGAAGAGCTGTGATTGGCGAGCGAAGAGAATACCGCAAGGGCTGGGCTGTCCAGAGCATTCGGCTAGCTGCAGGCAATGTCACAGGCCGCAGGAGGAATTGGCATGACCCTTTGCCCAAGTCTCTGAAACGTAGCTACGTCAAGATTTGGAGAAAGACAGAGGGTGGTTGGTCAGTTGTTGATCGGGCACTGACCCAGAAAGCTGCGATGAGAAGAGTTCGGTTGATAATAGAAAGGGGCGAGCTGTGAAAAAGAAGAAAGGGGAAATGCGCGTTCTCAAGAATGGCACAAATACCGCCCCCAGCACTGGATGGAGAGTTCCTCCGAAAATTTCTCTTGGCAAAACCCCTTGGGACAAAGAAAAGAAGGAAGAGAAAAAAGATGCCGAGACTTAGGACTGGATTCAGCTTTCGCAAAGCGGCAGGAACAATTGATGATTGCATGAGCCGCATAAAAGAGGTTGAATGGCCTGTCGCCCCGATCACTGATCGTGCCTCGACATTCGGCTGGGTGCGGTGGGAGGCTCTGGCAAAAAAGAATGATCTGCGTCCGGTTTTCGGGGTTGAGCTGGCAGTTGCTGAGTCGATCCACGAAAAGAAGCCAACGGTCGATTATTGGACATTCATCGCCATTGATGAGGTCGCACCAATCAATCGCCTTGTCGAGCTGGCCACGGAACAATTCCGCTACCAACCGCTGTTGACATACGCCCAAGCGATGGCTGCAGAAGGGGTCTATCGCGTCGTGGGGCACCGGGCCAAGCTTGATCTGGTTGAGCCTTCCTCGACCACGGTATACGGCCTCTGTGGGGCATCAGCCAAGGGTCACGTAAAGCGTGCAATCGCGTCTGGGCTGCGAATGGTCGCCGCCACGGAGAATTTCTATCCGCGCATCGAGGACGAGGGGGTGTATGAGGTCTTGTGCGGTCGCGGCGCTTCGACCCAGACCTACCAACAACACATCCAGAGCGACGCAGAGTGGCTCGAGGAGGTTGGTCGGAAGTCGGTGCTGGGCGAGGCTGAGCTGAAAGCTGCACTGTCGCTTAGGAACGATATCTGGGGGCAGTGCAAGGCTGGTTTGCGCTCTGCTGAGATCGTCCACCCACCACGCCCCAAGCCTTTGCGTGAAATGTGCATTGATGGCGCGGCGCGGGTCGGGTGCGACCTTTCCCGTCCGGAATATGCCGCGCGCATGGACCTTGAGCTAGAGCTGATTGCGGCCAAGAATTTCGAGGACTATTTCTATCTGGTCGCCGACCTTTGCCAGTGGGCGCGCAAGGAGATGGCTGTTGGGCCAGCGCGCGGATCGTCTTGTGGGTCATTGGTTTGTTACCTGCTCGAGATCACCACAGTTGACCCGATACCGTTCGGATTGATCTTTGAGCGTTTTATTGACTTGAACAGATCAGACCTGCCAGACGTTGACATTGACTTCTCGGACCAGCAACGCCATCGGGTGTTCGATTATCTGCGCAAGACATACGGCATTGACCGAGTGGCACGCCTCGGCACAGTCGCGATGTTTAAGGCACGGTCATCGCTGCAAGAGGCAGGGGCAGCACTGAAGATACCGCGATGGAAGTGCGACGCTGTGGCAGAGTCATTAATTGAGCGGTCCGGAGCCGACTCTCGTGCCACCGACACGCTTATTGATACGTTGATGCAGACTGTTCCCGGCAAAGAGCTTCTGGCTGAATATCCAGAGGCAGTAATTGCTGGACAGATGGAGGGACACCCAAGGCATTATTCACAACACGCCGCTGGGGTGGTCGTCGCCAGCGAGCCAATCAGCAACTATGTCGCCATTGATCACCGCACAAATGCGACGATGTGCGACAAGATCGATGCTGAGGGACGGTTGGGGCTGCTGAAGATCGACGCTCTGGGCCTTACGCAGCTTTCCGTTTTCGAGGATGCAGTTTATGCTGCTGGGATGACGATGCAGGACTTGCAGCGCGTGCCACTCGACGATGAAGCTGCTTTCGCTGTTCTCAATCGCGGTGAGTTCTCTGGCATCTTTCAATGGAATGGCAATGCGCTGCAGTCGTTGACTCGGCAGGTCGTCGTCGACAGGTTCAACGACATTGTTGCAATCTCTGCTTTGGCGCGCCCCGGCCCGCTCGCGACTGGCGGTGCGACGCAATGGGCGAACAGGCGGATGAGCGGGACAATTCCGCCCGGCATTCACCCCATGCTTGATTCGTTGACGTCCGACACCTACGGCGTTGTGATCTACCAAGAACAGGTTATGCGCATTGTGCGCGAGATGGGCGGGCTGAGCTGGGCAGATACGTCCTCTGTCCGCAAGGGCATGTCAAAGAGCCTCGGCAATGAGTTCTTTGAGCAGTTCAAGAAGAAGTTCGTCGATGGCTCAGGGTCGAATGGGGTTCCTGAGGAAAAGGCGGTTGAGATCTGGGACCAGATCAATACATTCGGTTCTTGGGCCTTCAATAAGTCGCACGCTGTGGCTTACGGGTATATCAGCTACTGGTGTTGCTGGCTGAAGGCCAACCATCCATTCGAGTTCGCAGCTGCGACCCTAACCCACGAGAGCGACCCTGCGCGCCAGATCGAGTTGCTGCGCGAGATGCGAAACGAGGGCTACGACTACCTGCCTGTTGATGGTGACCTGTCGACCGACAAGTGGACGGCTGGCTCAAAAGATGGCAAGAAGGTCCTCGTCGGACCGCTGCAGAACGTCAAAGGAATTGGTCCGAAGCTCGTTAGCCAGATCATCGGCGCACGCAACCGTGGGGAGCCAATGCCTGAAAGAGCGAAGAAGCTTCTGGCTGACCCGAAAACCGACATTGATTCTCTCTCGCCTGTGTCGGATGCCTTCAAGCGAGTGATGCCTGATCCGTCAGAGCGCAACATCAACACACCGCCAACACCGATTGGTAAATTGAAGCCGTCGAAGGAGCCATACGAGGCTATGGTGTTTTGCACACCGATCAAGATCAACCCGCGCGACGAGAACGAGATAATCAACGTGCAAAAACGCGGACACGAGATAACAGACGGGCGGACCGACTTCTTGCAAATCCGCCTCAGCGACGACTCTGGGACGATCATGGGCAAGGTGAACAGGTTCAACTTCAAGAATTTGGGGCCAGAAATCATCAACAAGGGGCGCGTAGGCAAGAGCCTGTGGGCGTTCAAGGGGAAAATTTATACTGTGGGCGATAACTTCTTGGTGTTTTCGATCACCCAATCAAGATACATAGGAGATACAGAAGGATGAGCAGCAAGGGAATTTGGTGCGAGGCTAGGTGCAACTTCTTTGTCGCAGGAGTCGGGCCAGGCGGAAGAAACGCCTGTGAAGAAACCTCTCGTGGTGCTTTTGGCATTTCAGACGCACTTGTGAGTGCGAGGCTGTACGGTTGGAAAAGAATAAATGGCGAATGGTGCTGCAAGCCTTGCCAAGAAGCAATGAAGGAAAAGCAATGACAAAAGTGAGCAATCTCGCAGAGATCGAACCCGTTCGGGAATACCTTAATCGGGTTGGCGCTGAGCCGCGCTCGCTGAAAACAGCAGTCGTGCGCATAACCCATGGCGCTTACTGGACAGATGTGGCGGTGATCCGTTTCGGCAAGGACGGACTGGCCAGCTGCTCCTCGCTCGAGCACGCACCAACAGAGAGCGAGCAAGCGGCCATAACCAACGTCTGGGCCACCCTCAGCTTCCCTCGCATCAAGCACCTCAGCCGCATCACCAACCCGCCACCGATGATGCGGGATTCTGATCCGAAGAACATCTTCGAATTCCGCTCGCTGGACGGGTCCGAGATACTGATGATACAGGTGCGCATTGAACGCTTCGGCGTCGATGGAGAGGTGCAGAAGAACTATGTGCCATTCACCTACTGGGACGACGACCAATGGCGCACATCTGAGCCAGACGGTGAGTTGCCGCTCTGGGGTCTCGACCAACTCAAGGACCACAAGACGGTGTTCGTCCACGAAGGGGCGAAGGCAGCATCTCACTGCAGGTGGTTGGCTGAGGGCAAGAGTGCAGCGGCGCGCAAGGCTTGCGACGCACATCCGTGGGGAGCCGAGTTGCGTGGGGCCGCTCATGTCGGCTGGGTTGGCGGAGCGATGAGCCCCAATCGCACTGAGTGGTCGTTGCTCGCGAAGCAAGGCATAGAGCGAGCATATATCGTCGCCGATAATGATGAGCCGGGCAAGGCTGCAATTGCGCCGATAAGCAAGGCTCTGAAAATTGCGACATTCTCTGTTGAGTTCAATGGCCGCTTCAAGCCTGCATTTGACCTTGCTGATGACTTCCCGCAAGAGATGTTCAAGTCGATTGGAGCCTCTCAATTCTACACCGGGCCGACGATGCGCGACTTGCTCAGCCCTGCTACATGGGCCACCGACCTATTGCCGAACCCAGCCGGAACTGGCCGGCCGATAACTGTGCTGCGCGATTCATTCAAGCGCATGTGGGCATATGTCGAAGAGGCTGATGCATTCGTGTGCACAGAGATGCCAGAGATAATCAGGTCTGAGTCGGTGCTCAACAAGATGGTCGCCGGATTCAGCCATGCCTCAGAAACAACAAAGCTGTTGGTGAAGAGCTACAAGGGGCGCTCGGCCAAGATATGCTATCGCCCTGACCACTCGGCAAGGCTGGTCGATTATCGCGGCACAAATGCGATCAACCTTCATGTGCCTTCAAACATCAAGCCATCGACCGGCGACGCGGGGCCATGGCTTGAGTTCCTGAATTATATGTTCGTGAACGAGGATGAGCGGAAGCAGGTTGAACGGTGGTGCGCGACATTGATCTCACAGCCCGACGTGCGCATGGGGTATGGGCTGCTGCTGGTGAGTGAAACCCAAGGCATCGGGAAGACCACGCTAGGCTCAATTGTCCTCGGACCACTGGTCGGGATGGGCAATGTGGGCTTCCCCGGCGAAAGCGACATCACCTCAGCCTTCAACGACTGGGTGGCCCACAAGCGTCTTGCAATTGTCAACGAGATTTACTCCGGAGCCAGCTGGCGCGCCTACCACGCCCTGAAGTCAATCATCACAGATCCAGACGTCACGGTAAACCAGAAATACATGCGCCAATACACAATCGACAACTGGTGCCACATCTTCGCTTGCTCGAACTCGATGCGCGCTCTGAAGATGGAGAATGACGACAGGCGCTGGCTCTATCCTGAAGTGTCTGAGACGCCATGGTCTCGCGAAAAGTTCGTGGCCTTCCGACACTGGATCCAGAGTGGCGGGCTGAGCATAATTAAGGCGTGGGCAAATGGCTATGCTGACTATGTCTCTCCTGCTGAGCGTGCACCCATGACTGAGCGCAAGCGAGAGTTGATTGAAGGCTCGCGGTCGGAGGCCCAACAAGAAGCAGCAGCATTGGCAGAGCAGTTGAAAGACCTCGGGCGACCGGGCGGCATGCTGCTCAAAAGCGTCGTCGGCTGGGCACAGGCGAACGCACAAGGGCGAGTTTTCGACAGCGACTATGAGCTTCGGCGTGCGATGCAAGACAGTGGTGTGCGGGCGTGGGGCAAGCGCATAAAGGTGAAAGGGCGGCTGCAATATGCGATGGTGAATGATGAGCTTTTTGATCTTTGCCAGAGAGCGGATGATCCGCTCGCGGTGATCCGAGGACACCTGATCAAGCCGGATGATATTATGGAAGGGGCGATGTGATGAAAACAAATAAAAAGAAGCTGAAAGAAGCAAGTGGCGACTTGGGAGAGTTGAGGATGGCTGTGCGCCAGCTTCTGGATGAGCTTTACCTTGAAAAAGACCACACAGAATCAGTTTTAAAACTCGAGAGGGAAATTGAAATCCCCAAGTCGCACTGGACCAGAAAGTCTTGACATTCAACAGCGAAAGTGATGTCAGAGAATGGCTCAGGAAAGAGGCCAGTTCCTGCTGGTGGGTCGAGAATAAACGTGGCGGAACCATGGGCTTTCCGGATGCTGTTGCAGTGGTCGAAAGACGCCTGATCTTCGCAGAACTCAAGCTGGTGAAGTGTGATTCCGCTGGGCAGCTTTGGGTTGAAGCGTCGCCGCAACAGGTCAATGTGCTTCTGGAAATGAAGGCTGCAGACCTCTGCTCTGGGGTGATTGGTGGGCTGGAAGGGGGCAAATCGGCCTTCTGGGCTGAGCCAGAATGGCTGGTTCGGGCTGGGAATTCGGGTAAAATTGGCGGGAGGAAGAGGTATGATCTTGCGAGATTTCAGGACTTTGGTGGTTGGGTGGGGGTGAAATGAAATTGGAACTTGGAACTTTTGGGGTTGAAAATAAAAGAAATGATTTACTTTCCTTAAATTTCATTGAATAATTTTTCGACTTTAGGCGCTCTCCGAACGGAATTATGGTGTCTTTGTGGAACCTCAGGCCTATAGAAAGGTTTCATTTAGAGAATAATCTTTCGTTTGGGGGTGTGTTTACGAAATATTCGCAAAACCCTTTATCGGGAATGTTTTTTGGGCGTCGGCAAAATGGGCAAAAAAGGGAGAGTTGGAAAAGTGTTGAAATTTGGGTGGTATTAGAAATCAACGGCTTACAAGGTTCCAAGTTCCAGCAAAACACTCGATCTAAAACTCCCCTGGTGTTTTCCTAGGTTCCTTTTTTCTTTACCTCTTCTTCGTTGGTCTAGAGAAGAAAGAAAGGAGTATATTATAAACTGTCGGCAGAGTTTTGGATTATAGCGAAAAAAGCGAACTTGGAACCTTTTTGGAACCTTTTGGTGAAGGAAGATGGAAATGAGCGATAAATGGTATGTGTGCTACTGTGAGCCGTCGAAGGCGATGGATCTTGTCAGGGCCTTGGCAGCTGAGGGGAAAGATGTTTCTTGTCCTTGGTTTCATTTTCGCAGGAGAGTGCCTCGGCAGAACCGCGTTGAAATTCTGAAGAAGCCTCTAATCGGCGGCGTGTTCTTCTGTCGCACTGATTCTTGGCCTCTTGGAGAGGGGAGTGTTGCTGGGGTAGACTTGCCGTCTGTTTCTCGGATGCTGTCTTTCGGCAAGGTCGGTGAAGTCTCTGGAGAAGAGCTTGATGAGTTCTGCCTCGCAGGAGCTCAAGACGGCAACACCCGGACTAAGTTCCTGAAGGGAGACTCTGTCACTGCTCTCTCAGGCCCATTCAAGGGCTTTAAGGGTGAGGTCATTTCTGAGTCTGGCGGATATGTAAATGTGTTTCTGGAAGGTTTTCCGATGAGTTTCAAAATTTCTCCTTTTCTTATCGGCAAAACTCAGGCATAGTTGAATCGAGCCATATAGGCTTTTCGGCAGCGAAGTCGCAGCTTATCGCCCGCGCCCTGCCATTTAACCCAGGAGGAAGCAATTCCTGCCTGAGTTTTAAACACACCGAAAGAGGTTATTGTGGCGGCTCCAAAAGGCAACAGATTCTGGGAGATGCGCTCCTCGCACGGAGCCAACCCGAAGTTCGCAGGGCCAGATGAGTTGTGGCTTGCCTGTGTTGAGTATTTCAACTGGGTCGCTAGCACTCCCCTTCTTGAAGAGCGGCTGGTATCTTTTCAAGGCACAACCAAGCGCGAGAATGTCGAGAAGATGCGGGCAATGACGCTCGCAGGCCTGACGATCTTCTTGGATATTGAGACAAACACTTGGGTGGTTTGGCGCAGAGACAGGGATGATTTAAAAGCCGTCATAGCGAAGGTAGAGAAGATTATCTACGACCAGAAGTTCACCGGAGCTGCTGCTGACATGTTGAATGCCAACATTATCGCACGCGACCTTGGCCTTGCTGATAAGTCCGAATTGACAGGCAAAGACGGAGCTGCGATCCAAATTGAGGATGTAACTAACGATGCCAGAGCTTTCGCCAGCCGCATGGCTGGCCTCGCAGCCCGAAGCCTTCCAGAAGAAGGAGCTGGCGAAGCTTAGCGATGAGGCAATGGCTGAGCTAAACTGGACTTGGGGCGGCTGGTGGGCACGCCCCTCTCAGCTTGCTCCGGAAGGCGATTGGAGGCAATGGATGTATGTCGCTGGGCGCGGTGCCGGTAAAACCCGAGCAGGTGCTGAGTGGGTTCGTGAGCAGGTCAAGGCTGGTTGCGGTCGCATAACGATGGTCGCTCCAACTGCAGGCGATGCACGCGATGTTATGGTAGAGGGCGATAGTGGCCTTTTATCTGTGTGCGGGAGCAGGGACAAGACCATTCTGGGGGCAGCCCTAGGCAGGCCGACATATGAGCCCTCTAAGCGCCGCGTTTCGTGGTCTAACGGCGCTGTTGCAACGCTGTTCTCGGCTGAGGAGCCAGAACGCCTCCGAGGTCCGCAGGCAGACGCGATGTGGGCAGACGAATTGGCAGCATGGAAGAATGCACAATCCACTTGGGACATGGCCATGTTTGGGCTCCGCCTAGGCGATAATCCACGAGCCATCGTCACGACAACGCCGAAGCCGGTGCCTCTGGTGCGTGCTTTAATGAAAGACCCTCGCAGCGTTCTGACCCGAGGCAGCACATATGACAATGCTGCGAACCTTGCCTTGCCATTCCTTGAGTCGATTAAAGAGAGATACCAAGGCACCCGATTGGGACGGCAAGAGATAGATGCCGAGCTGCTAGAGGATGTGCCGGGTGCACTTTGGACCGACGCTATGCTACAGCACGAAGCCTTTGCCGATGTGCAGCGGATTGTTGTTGCAGTTGATCCGAGTGGCGCTGATGGAGACCCAGAAAGTGGCGCGGATGAAATCGGCATCATCGTCGCAGCCAAGTTGGTTGATGGACGGTTCGCAATTCTTGAGGATGCGACGTGCAACCTTTCGCCGTCCGGATGGGGCAGGCGCGCGGTCGAGCGCTACAAGGAGCATGGCGCAGCACTTATCGTGGCTGAGCGGAATTACGGTGGTGCTATGGTTGAGAGTGTGATCCGCACTGCAGACAAATATGCCAATGTGAAGTTGGTGACTGCATCAAAGGGCAAGGCTGTTCGGGCTGAGCCGATTGCAGCACTTTATGAACAGGGCAGAGTCAGCCACTCACAAGGGCTTGAGAAATTGGAGGGACAGATGACGCAAATGACCCTCACAGGATATGTGGGCGAAGGCTCTCCAGATCGTCTTGATGCGGCTGTTTGGGCTTTGACAGAGTTGATGGATGCCACTGACAATTCATGGGCTGGCACGATATGAATTTTGTAGACGGCCTTCGCAACATCGTTGCCAGCCTCGGTACAAGCCGCGACAAGGCATCAAGCTCGACATACGAACTGATCCAAATTGACGAAGGCCAGCTTGTCGCGATGTACCGTAGTTCTGCGGTGGCCCGCAAGATTGTCGACCTTCCAGCTGAAGACAGCCTGCGTGAGTGGCGCGAATGGCAGGCCACTGCCGAGCAGATCACAGGCATTGAGGCTGAGGAAAACCGACTTAACTATCAGGCAGCCATAATAAAGTGTTCTAAGCGAGCACGCTTGTTCGGCGGGTCTGTAATATTTATCGGCACGGGCGATGAGAACCTTGAAGAACCGCTCAATCCTGAGAGCATTGGCTTAGGCGGGATCAAGTACCTTACAGTAATAAGCCGTCAAGACCTGATGGCTGGCGCTCTTGAGGCTGACCCTCGCTCGCCAATGTACGGCAAGCCGACATTCTACCATTTGAGCACAGTTACCGGCCTGCTCGTTATCCACCCAACACGCCTTGTTATCCTGACCGGCGACGAGCTTCCAGACGAGCGCTACTCAGGGTTGAACCTTGGTTGGGGCGATCCGGTTCTGCAGTCGGTGCTTACCGACGTGCGCAACCTCGATGCAACAGTTGCAAACGTAGCGAGCCTTATCTTCGAGGCAAAAATAGATGTTATTTCAATTGACGGTTTCAACGAAGGGCTGAGGTCAGGCGGTAAGGCGTACGAGGAGCTTGTCCTTGCGCGCGCAGCATTGACAGCCACGGGCAAAGGAATTAACGGCGCGTTGTTGATGGACGCCAAAGACAAATACGACCAGAAGAGCGCAAACTTTACTACACTGCCCAACCTTATGGACCGTTTCATGCAGATGGTTAGTGCGGCGTCCTCGATTCCTATGACGTTGTTGTTCGGTATGTCGCCCGGCGGGTTGAACGCCAGCGGTGACGCCGACACGCGAGGCTATTACGACCGCGTCAAAGTGCTGCAGGCTTTGGAGCTTACACCTGCAATGGCCGTCTTGGACGAATGTCTGATCCGCTCGGCCCTCGGCAGTCGCCCGCCGGGAATCCATTACACGTGGCGGCCACTCTGGCAGCCGACCACAAAAGAGCGCGCTGAAACTGGCAAGCTCATCGCGGATACTTTCAAAGTCGTGTACGATATGACTGATATTGTGCCAGACGAGGCGATTGCAAAAGCGCTTGTAAATGCACTGACGGAAAGCGGTCTTGCTCCCGGTCTGGAAATTAGCGTGGCTGAATACTTTGGTTCGGGCGATGACGATGACGATGACGCTGGCGATGGCGATGACGCTGAAGAGCTGGACAACGAAGGAGCAGACGAATGAACTTCACAGACGTAATGCTAGTTGCCGGCGGGATCAAGCGGACCAGCGATGGCGCGGCGGTCATTGCGCGAGTCGCACGCGGCGGCAACGTGCAGGACTATCTCGGGTCTGAAATGGGCTTTGTTGATCGCAAGATCGTCAGGGTTTACCGGCCCGAGGATCAGGTGTTTTCACAAGACGCGATCAACAGCTACGCGCGTAAGCCGATCACGATCAACCACCCTAAAGGTGGCGTGACGCCGGAAAGCTGGAAAGACCTAGCCGTTGGTGAGATTGACCCGGTCGGCATTATGCGCGATGGCGACTTCGTCACAGTCCCCCTCATGTTCCGCGACGCAGTAGCCATCTCTCTCGTCGAGGCTGCGGACGGACCCAAAGAATTGTCGATGGGCTACTCGGCGGACATAGAGTTTGTCGACGGTGTGTCGCCCAGCGGCGAACCGTACGATGCCGTCATGTCCAACTTCGATATGAACCACGTTGCTGTTGTGCCAGAAGCACGCGGCGGCAAAGAATTGCGTATCGGTGACGGTGCGCATGCGAGGTGGGGCGCTTCCCCGCATAACGACCGAAAGGACCCGATTATGGCAGATGCCATCAACACGCGGACTGTCCTGATCGACGGCCTTTCCGTTGTGACGACAGACGCGGGCGCGCAGGCGCTTGAAAAGCTGCAAAAGCAGATTGCCGATGCTGAAACGGCTCAGGCCGCTACATTGGCCGCATCCACGGCGGCCATTGCCGCCAAGGACGAGGAAATCGGCACGCTGAAGGCTGACGCCAAAAAGCTGACCGACGCCGCGCTGACCCCTGAAAAGATGACCCAGATGGTCGCTGATCGTGTAGCACTGGAAACCCTGGTCAAATCTATCGCACCAACGGTTGACAGCGCAAACGTGGGCGACGCTGATCTGCGCAAGGCTGCCGTTGCCAGCACATACGGCGACGAAATGGTGAAGGACGCCAGCGACGCCGAAATCACCGGCATGTTCAAGGCACTGGCCAAGGACGTCAAGCCTGTTGACGCCTTCGCCGATGGCGTCAAGGGCGGCCTGAAGGTTGTAACGAACGACGCCTGGGGCGCGTTCCTGCCAGCGAAAGGGGCATAAGACATGACAATTCTCACTGAAGGCACGCGCGGTTATGCGTTTCTGGTGTCCGAGGCCAATGGCATGTATCGGTCGCGCCAGGAAGTGACCGTCACCGTTCCGGCGAACAGCACGATTGTTCCCGGCACGATCATGGGCAAGATCACCACGGGCGGTAAATTCATCGCTCAGCTTGCCGCCGCCAGCGACGGCTCTGAGGACCCTGCTGGCCTGCTTCTTGTTCCGCAGACCAACACCACCGGCAGCGCAATTGACGTTGTGGCCACAATCGTGGCGCGTGACGCCGAAGTGGTCAAGACGGAAATCACCTATGACCCGGCGGCCAACGCTGCTGCAATCCTTGCCGCTGATGCAGCACTTGCTGCACTCGGCATCATTGTTCGCTAAAGGAGCAAACAGCTATGGCTACCATGGACGTCTTTAAGAATACGGCATTTAGCACGACTTCCCTTTCCGGGTTCGTGCAGAAAATGCCGTATGTTCCGCAGCTCTTGGGTTCGCTCAATCTGTTCACCCCCAAACCGGTGCGAACGCGCAACATCTTTGTTGACCGGACCGAGGGCGGCATTACGCTGATCCCAACGTCGGCTGACGGCGCGCCTCCCGAGTCGCTCAACAGCACCACGCGCGATGCTGTCGCGCTGAAAACCACTCGCCTTGCCAAGCAGTTCACGCTATACGCGGCAGAACTGGACGGAATCAGGGCAAGCGGCACAGAGTCCGAACTGATGGCTGTTCAGACGGAGTACAACTCTCGCATGTCGCGCATTCGGGCCGACATGGAACTGACCCATGAGCATCACCGGCTTGGGGCGCTTCAGGGCCTGTTGCTGGACGCTGACGGTTCGACCGTGATCTACAACTATGCCACTCAATTCAATGAGGCGATTCCGACCGCCACCAGCTTCGAGTTGGACGTGGCCGCGACCAATGTGATCGGCATTTGCAAAGACATCGCCCGCAGCATGGCACGGTCGGGCAAAGGTGCACTTGCCGGGGCAACGATCCACGCTCTTGCTGGGGACGACTTCTACGACGCACTGGTCACTCACCCCAATGTCGAAAAGTTCTATCTGAACCAGATGGCCGCTCAGGCTCTGCGCGATCAGGCCGCCATCTTTGAGAGCTTCACGATTGGCGGAATTACGTTTCACAACTATCGCGGGACGGATGACAACACTACTGTGGCTGTTCCAACGGCTGAGGCGAAGTTCTTCCCCATCGGCGCGACAGGCGTTTTCGAAGTGGCATACTCGCCGCTTGAGGCGGCAGGCTTTGTGAATACCCCCGGCCAGCCGCTCTACGCCATGAACATCCCTGACCGTGACCGGAATATGTGGTCAAAAGGTGAGCTTTACAGCTACCCGCTCTACATGTGCTCCCAGCCGCGCGTCTTGCGTAAGGGCACGCTGACATGATCATCGGGAACCCAACCGCCCGTGCCAAGGCCGTCCGCATTGCGGGCGGTCATGTCATCATCGAATCGGGCAAGACCGAAACGCTGGACAATCCCTTGAGCGAAGCGGATGTGGCGCGCTATAAGGCTGTCGGGCTGACCTTCCCGACAGCCAAGGTCGCACAGCCCGCCATGCCGACCGGCAAGAAATAACCAACGGGTGGGCTGTCATGGCCCGCCCGAGCAACCATAGGGGCGCAAGCGATGATCGGCACCGTCACAGCACTGATCGCATAT
>Ga0306898_1000226_pt1 | contig 23290 bp, 18 predicted proteins | sample AntRauMFilla1564_FD_190424 | JGI IMG/M metagenome (GOLD analysis project Ga0306898, IMG submission 190424) | Saline lake microbial communities from Rauer Islands, Antarctica - Metagenome Filla 1 #564 (v2) (version 2) | ecosystem: Environmental > Aquatic > Non-marine Saline and Alkaline > Saline ...
ATAAATTTACCGATGAAAAATACCAAAGACGAAATCAAAAAATTGAACAGATAATTTCTTCGCTACATCCATGATATACACCTCAGTCGTTCCAGCTATGATTCCTAAAAGTCAGGCCGAGGTACTCGACTTCGCGGCCCGACTATCTTTTGCTTTGGAGCTACAGCTCGATTTAGTAGATGGGAAGTTCTCACCCACTGTTTGTTGGCCGTATGAACCAGCAGGTGATCCAATGGCAGTCAAACACGCGCTTGATGCCTTTACGCTCGAGGTAGACTTGATGGTAGAGAATCCAGTGCAGGCAGCAATCCAGTGGGAGAAAGCAGGGGCAGACATGTTGGTGTTTCATATCGAGACGCTTTCGTTGGATGCGCTGATAGCCTTTTCTGAAGGAACAAAGGCTTCGGTTGGGGTCAGTGCCCACGGCAACACTTCGATGGAAACACTTACTCAGTACGCCATGCATGCCGACTACATACAGCTGATGGGTATAGCTGAAATAGGTGCTCAAGGTAATCCGTTTGATGAAACAGTGTTAGAAAAAATAGCCATGCTCCGCAAACGATTCCCTTTAATGTCCATTGGAGTTGATGGTAGTGTCAACAAAGAAACCATTGCTCGAATTAGGAACGCTGGAGCAGACAGGTTTGTCTGCGGCTCAGCTATCGTGGGTCAAGCTGACCCAGAAGCTGCTCACACCGAACTCGTCGCACTTATTAACGATTAATAATTCTACTCAGCCGATTAAGTTGATATACTAGATTAATATATGCAATATCTTACCTCACAAGAAGTTCGAGCCCTTGAACTCAAAGCTAATACTATTCGCCAGAGTATCATTGAGATGCTTACCGAAGCTGGTAGTGGACACACGGCTGGTCCATTAGGAATGGCGGATATTTTTACGCTCTTATACTTCGGTACTTTGAAACACGATCCCAAAAATCCAGACTGGGAAGAGCGGGATAGATTAGTGCTTTCCAACGGGCATATTTGCCCAGTGCTGTATGCCACACTCGCACACGCCGGTTATTTTCCGGTGGAAGAATTAATGACATTGCGTAAGCTGGGTTCTCGGCTGCAAGGTCATCCGCATCGAGAAGCGTTGCCGGGACTGGAGACAAGTTCTGGACCACTTGGGTCTGGACTCTCACAAGCCGTTGGTATGGCTATGGCCGAACGAATGGACAACCCGTACTCATCAAAATTTTTTTATTGCCTTACTGGAGACGGGGAACTCAATGAAGGACAAATCTGGGAAGCACTCATGTTGGCTGGTCGAGAAAATCTGAACAATCTCATCATGATTGTTGATCGTAATGGTATTCAGATTGACGGCTATACCAAAGACGTAATGCCACTGGAACCACTAGCCGAAAAATTTGCGTCGTTTAATTTTGACGTTCAGGAAGTAGACGGCCACAACATACGAGCGATGAACGACGCGATAGGAAAGGCTCAGTCGGTGTATAGTCAGCCATCAGTTATTATTGCGCACACCATTGCGTCTAAGGGAGTTGATGTCTTTGAACGAGACTTTCGGTGGCACGGTAATCCTCCAGGTAAAGGGCCAGAGGACCGAGTGACCAAAGACAAACAATCAGAAGTAGCCCTTGCCAAGCTGCGTTCATTAGCCGGCACTATCGAAGCTCAAGATATTTCTTAATTTTTATTATGTTTGCATCACACTTACAACCAAATCTATCGCCAGAAGCAGTAGAGAGAGTACCGACTAGAAATGGATATGGAGAAGGTCTCTTAGAAGCAGGAAAGCGTGACAACAAAGTAATTGCGCTTTGTTGTGACTTAACTGAATCGACTCGAACCGATAAATTTGCCCAAGCCTATCCAGAACGGTTTGTGCAAGTCGGAGTAGCTGAACAGAATCTGGCATCGGTTGGATCTGGTATGGCAGCGATGGGGAGGATTCCATTTATTGCGTCTTACGCGATGTTTTCTCCGGGAAGAAACTGGGAGCAGGTTCGGACCACTATTGCGTATAACAATGCCAACGTGAAGCTGATTGGGGCGCATGCTGGAGTGTCTGTGGGGCCTGACGGCGCGACGCATCAAGCAATTGAAGATATTGCCATCACTCGGGTGATTCCTAACATGGTAGTGATTGCTCCAGCTGATGTGCACGAGGCGCGTAAGGCGACTTTGGCTGCGGCCAAATATGAAGGGCCTGTGTATATTCGATTAGGCCGAAGTGGTACGCCAGTGGTTACTACACCCGAGTCACCGTTTGTGATTGGTAAGGCAGAAGTAATGTATAGCCGTGATGAATCATTGGAAAAGAAAGTAGGTATTGTGGTGACTGGTTCGTTGCTACACAACGCACTTATGGCTGCTCAAGAATTACAAAGCAATGGCATAGGAGCGTCTGTGTTACACATGCCAACCATAAAACCGTTGGATGAAGAGGCACTGAAGACTTTTGCCCAAGACCACGATGCGTTAGTTACCGTAGAAGAGCATCAGATTGTAGGTGGACTCGGCGGAGCAGTGGCTGAGTACTTATCTAGTGTAGCGCCAATCCGGATTGAGCGAGTAGGAATGGATGATGTCTTTGGTGAGTCGGGTGAGCCAGATGAGCTTATTGCACACTTTGGTATGGATACGAAAGGGATTGTAGCGGCGGCGATGAAGGTGAGCTAATACTACCTGTTCTACTAACCAAAGAAGCCATCTAACGTTTTTAAGACCGCTCCGGGGCGCTTGCCCCAGTCTAAGTCTCAAAATGTTAGACGGTTTCCCTTTGCCTGTTAGTACTAAGATGTACATAAAAACCGCACTCATGAGAGTGCGGTTTTTTGTTTGCTGCTACTTAATCAATCTTGCTCGCAAAGTATTCTTCTGGACGGTTTTCTAGGTGCTTCATTAGTTCTTCCATTGAGAGTAGTCCGGCTTGGGCTCCGATGTGCTGGACGACGTTCATGGAGTTGATAGGTCCCCATGATAGCGCTTCGGCTGGATCTTTGCCTAAGATAATAGCTGAGGTAAAGGTCGATGAGAATGAGTCTCCGGCACCAGTTCGGTCTTCTGGTGGTACTGGGTCTGGGTACATCGGCATTCTCCAGGCTTGGTCATCAGCATCGATAGTAAAGGCCCCATTTGGTCCGTCGGTGACGACGGGGATAGTTGGCCCTAGCTCTCGGATGGCTCGGATGAGGGTTGGGATATGCTGCTCAGTAGTACCAAGAATCTCCTGGGCTTCCTCCTTGTTACAGAAGAATATTTCTGAATTTTCGTACACCTCTCTAATCGCTTCATGACCAACCTTAATTTGGAAGGTTCCGGGCTGGAACGCCATCTTCGTATCGTTATTTTTTACGTACTCAGCGATTTCCTTATGGTAAGGCAATCCGTGTTCTCCGACTGAAGAAAAGTAGAAGAACTTCGGTGCAACTGGGAAATCTGGCAGTGAGTAAGGATAGTGTTCGTGGTTGATAAGGATGGTTCGCTCTGGTCCATATCTAAGTACGTAGTGATAATTGGTGTTCTTGTCTTCATGAATTTTCACGAAGTCGGTATGGATACCCTCGGTTCGAAGCGCCTCCAAGCACTCCTTACCGAACTTATCGTGTCCGAGGTTGGTTACTAGGGCTGTTTCTAGACCTAGTCGGTGGGCTGATACGGCTGCATTGGGCGAGTTTCCGACTGCTGGCACTACTACGACATTGTCGTAGGGTAACTTACCACCAAAAGGCATTTGTAAGGTTTTTCGTCCTGTGTCTTGGTCTACGGTTACGTCTGCTTGGTCTTTGTTAAGTTGGATAAATGCATCAATTAAGATGTCTCCTATGGCTACAAAATCATATTGTTGTGACATAACCCTATGAGTATATCATTGCAATCATTGGAAGTTTGATAAGGTTGGGAGTAGTTGCAAACTTTTCGCCTGGCAGTAATCAGTCTCAGGCATTCATTTGTTATTAGATTTATGCTAGGCTAGCTCTTATGACAATCATATTAGCGGTCACAGAACGTGACACATCAACAGCAATAAAGACTTTACGAGCTAACGGAGAAATTCCAGCCGTAGTATACGGACCAAAACAAGAAGCAGTACACATATCTGTGGTGAGCAAAGAATTCGATAAAGTGCGCAAGGAGGCAGGCGAATCTACTATCGTAAGCCTCACAGGCTTGAAGGCACCGATTGAAGTATTGATTAAAGATATTGACTTTAATCCCATCAAACAACAAGTTGCTCACGTTGATTTTTATGCCATTGAACAAGGAAAAGAAATGACGACAAATGTAGCGCTTGAGTTCATCGGAGAATCTCCAGTTGAAACAGGTAAGAAAGGGATGGTTAATAAAATCCTTCACGAAGTAGAAATTACTTGTTTGCCAACCGATCTGCCAAGTCACATCGATGTGGACCTAGAGCAATTAACATCACTCGAAGATAGAATTACAATCAAAGATTTGAAAGTAGGTAAGGGGGTGACTATCGAGGCTGATGCTGATGATACGGTGGCTACCGTGAGTCCGCTTAGAGAAGAAGTTGAAGAAGAACCAGTTGAAGCGCCAGACATGAGTGCAATTGAAGTAGAAAAGAAAGGCAAGGCAGAGACTGAAGAAGAGGGAGACAAATAAATAGCGGTGCGATTGTGAGCACACTCTGATATAATACCGGCATGAAACGAAAGTTCGTGGCCGGTATTTTGTTAGCAATCTTTATGTTGCCAGCTGTTCCTGTTTCTGGGGAATCAGAGGCAGAGATACGAAAACAAATAGAAGCACAACTACAAAACCTAGAACGACAGATGTTGACTCAAGAGCGATTAGTCGAGGATACTCGATTGGAACGTCAGTCGCTAGAGCGGGATATCAATATTATAGAAGGTGAAATCAAAAAAACACAGTTAGGTATTCAGGCGCGTTCACTAGCAATCGAACAGTTATCCGATCAGATTGTTCAAAAAGAAGTAGTGCTAGATATTCTGGCTGAACAACAAGTCAGGCACCAGGATTCTCTGGCAGACTTAGTACGGAAATCTGCGCTGCTTGAAGAATTTTCTTTAGTGGAGGTAATGCTCAGTAAGGAAAGCCTGTCAGAATTTTTTACTGACGTTGCTACGTTTCGAGCAATAAAAGATTCATTGAGTGAATCGCTAACTATATTGTACGCAATTAGAAGGGATACTGTAGAACAAATGAGTGCCCTAGAGAACAAACAAGAAACCGAGGCCGAGATGAAGTACATCCAAGAATTACAAAAAAAGGAAATTGAACAGAAGGAAGCCGAAAAGTCAGAGATACTAACAGTGACCAGGGGAGAGGAAGCGGAGTACCAATCGCTCTTGAGCTCTCAGCAAAAATCCGCAGCCCAGCTACGAAACGCACTCTTCCAACTCTTGGGAGGTGGAGGCGGTATTGCGTTCCCTGAAGCGATTTCGTTGGCGCAATATGCATCAGGCGTAACCGGGGTAGATGCTTCGCTTATTTTGGCGATTTTGGAACAGGAAACTAATCTTGGTTCAAACCTAGGAAGCTGCGTCTTTACCGACAACAGAAGTAATCAACCAGTAATGCATCCGACGAGAGATGAGCCAGTCTTCATGGCAATCGCAGAAACTCTGGGATTCGATCCGTACTCTAGAACGGTGTCATGTCCGCTCATTAGAAATGGTACCCGGATTGGTTGGGGTGGCGCGATGGGTCCGTCACAATTCATTCCCTCAACTTGGGCCATTTATGGAGGTATGGTCAATAACGGCAACGGCTGGGAATACAATCAGTCTGCCGATGCGATTCGACGAATCAATAATAATCCAGGTCCATCAAATCCATTCAATAACCAAGACGCATTTATTGCGACTGCGTTGTTACTCCGAGATAATGGTGCTGATGGCAGTTATGCCAGAGATAGGCAAGCGGCGCTGCGATACTATGCTGGTTGGGGAGGTGCCAAGAATCCGGCCAATGCTTTTTATGGAGATCAGGTAATGAATCGAAAATCTCGATTGGCGCAAGAAATCCAAATCTTGGCCCGGTAAGTATTGCCAAAAAGCTACTATTTGCTATAGTATCGAGCACTACAGATTAGGTGTTCCCGCTTATTATATTCCAGAGGTTACTTGTAGCTTCATGGGTTCGCCGAAGTATTTAGATATGAAAAAAGAAATTCACCCAGAAAACTACCGAATGGTAATCTTCCACGACAACTCCTCAGAGGAGCGAATGTTGATTGGATCTACTGTTGAAACAGAAGCTACTGACAAGTGGACAGACGGAAAAGAGTACCCAATGTCACGAGTTGACGTTTCCAGTGCGTCACATCCGTTCTATACCGGACAAGAAAAGATAATGGATACCGCCGGACGAGTAGACCGTTTCAAGCAACGAGCGGCAAAAGCTGTTCGAGGAAAGAAGGCGTAATGAGGAATAAAAAACACCGCTTTATGAGCGGTGTTTTTTATTAGGTAGGGCTACAGCCCAACTTGCTATTGCTCATTTATTAAGTACTATTGACCGATATGGAATTCGACCAAGAAAAACTACGAGAATTCAAGGAGAATCATAAAACGCAATTTCTCGCGTCGCAATTTGAGAGTGAGTTGGTGAAGCTGACTGATGCGCAAGAACTGTCAGATAGTGATCCAGAGATGGCGGAGTTAGCCAAAGAAGAGATTGAAACGCTCACTAGACAACTTGAAGGGCAGTTTGCTGAGATGGAAAAAATAGTTGAGTCAAACAAAGAAGAAGAGGCGAGACCCTATGGAGTGATGCTTGAAGTGCGGGCCGGAGCTGGAGGTGATGAGGCTTCACTGTTTGCTGCTGAGCTTGCAGGAATGTACTTGAAGTATGCCGAAGTACACAATTGGCCAACGATCCGTTCGCATGTTTCTGCTACTGAAGCGGGGGGGTATAAAGAAGCGTCTTTTGAGATTATTGGCAAGGACGTCTATAATCATTTTCGATATGAGACAGGCGTACATCGAGTGCAGCGTATTCCAGCAACAGAAAAGCAAGGTAGAATTCACACCTCAACAGCTTCAGTCGCGATGTTGCCAATGCGAAAGAAATCTACTATCGAAATTAATCTTAGCGACATCGACATGGAATTTTCTCGCGCTGGTGGAGCTGGTGGGCAAAACGTCAACAAAGTAGAATCTGCGGTGCGCCTAGTACACCGTCCGACTGGTATTGATGTGCGCTGCGAGACTGACCGTACACAGCTTAAAAACAGAATCAAAGCCATGGAGTTACTTACGGCAAAGCTAGAGGCTCTGCACGAGGAAGAAGAAGCTAGAAAGCACGCTGCCACCCGAAAAAATCAGATTGGGACTGGTGATCGTTCTGAAAAGATTCGTACCTACAATTTCCCGCAAAATCGTATTACTGACCATAGAATCAAGCAATCATGGCATACGGTGGAGGCTACCTTAGCCGGTGACTTGTCTGCAATCGTAGAAACAATGCAGACTGCAGCTGCCGGAGATGGGGAGATTGTAACGCCAGGCTAACTCTTGGCCACCTCGCACGTTGATTCCTAAAATAAGACTATTGCAGAATAAAAACGCCTGTGGTAGCATCATCCCGCTAAGCGTTAAGGAAAATTGTTTGCAGTTTCACCACTAAATTCAAGGTGAAATAAGTATTTATCGTACATCAAACTTCTTTCTACGCTTCTTGCCTAATATAAATTATGTCAACATCATCAGACAAAACACTCATAGAAAAACTTTTTAAAGCTGGGTCACACTTCGGTTTTAAGAAGCGACGACGTCATCCATCAGTTGCACAATATCTTTTTACTACAAAAGATGGCAACGACATTTTTGACCTCGAGAAGACTGCTGCATTAATCGAATCTGCGGAAGAAGTATTAAAAGAAGCTGGGCTTCACGGTAAAACAGTGCTTTTTGTCGGTACCAAAGACGAAGCTTCTCGAATCGTGAAAGCAATTGCCGAAAAAACTGAATCACCATATGTAACTAATCGTTGGATTGGTGGAATGATGACAAACTACAGCGAAATCAAAAGACGAATCAATCGCTTGGAAGCCTTAACAAACGAAAAGGAATCAGGTGAACTCGAAAGAAAGTATACTAAGAAAGAACGAGTAGTGATTGGACGTGAAATGACGAAGTTGTCTTTCAACTTTGCAGGTATTTCCAAAATGCCAAAGTTGCCAGATCTTATGTTGGTAGTTGACCCACGACATGACCATATCGCAGTGGCTGAAGCAAAGGAGCGAAAAATTCCTGTGATTGCGATTCTTAGTTCTGATTGTGATGCCTCACAAGTAAAGTACCCGGTAATTGCTAACGACTCACTACAGACTAGTGTTTCAGTAGTGCTTGAACAATTGTCAAATGCATATGCCCAAGGGAAGGCTGCATACGTTCCAAAGCCAGTCGAAACCCGAAAACCAGCTCCAGTTCGACGACGTCCAGCGTAATTGCTCAAAAGTAGAGGTATTCATTAATCTAGCTCATTAGGAAATTCAATATGGAAATAACATCAGTACAATTAAAAGCGTTACGAGACAAGACAGGTATTTCAGTAATGCAATGCAAGAAGGCTTTGCAAGAGGCTGAGGGAGATATGGAAAAGGCCGTCATTATTCTTAAGAAGAAACGGAGTGAAGCGGCTGACAAGAAAGCAGATCGTGAGCTCGGTGCCGGTTCAGTTGGTGTCTATGCACACAATACAAACGAAGTAGCAGCTATGGTGATGCTTGCGTGCGAAACGGACTTTGTATCCAAGAACGAAGAGTTTATTACACTTGCTCGGGATATCGCTATGCATGTAGCAGCAACAAACCCCGCATACATCAGTAAAAGTGAGTTGCCAGAATCGGCAATTGAAAAAGCTAAAGAAGTGTTTGCTGCTGAAGTGGTTGATAAACCAGCTGACATGCAAGAAAAGATTATGGAAGGGAAACTAGCTTCTTACTTCAAAGACCAGATTCTTTTAGAGCAAGACTTCATTAAGAACCCGGACACGACAATTGGCGAGATGGTTTCTGGAGCGGTTCAAAAGTTTGGAGAAAATGTGACAATCGCACAGATTTCACGAGTATCTATAAAATAGTTCTACATGGTCACTCCTGCGCTATTCGCATTCCTGGGAAGTGTATTCGTGTCTGTAGTACTATTTTTTACAGTCCGTAAAGAACGTCGACTTGGTCGGCGATTTTTTGCTAATACAATTAGAATGTGGCTGGACAAAAAAGTAGATGCGGTCGGTGCTTGGCTGACACGAAATTTGAATCATTTCATTAAATATATTGTCCAGCTCAATTGGTATTATAGTATTCACTCTATATTGCGAGCCATTTTGCGGGTAATCATAGCAGCGTATTCGTATATGGAAAACGTCTTTGAAAAGAACCGTTCCAAAACTAAAAAATTGCGAGCCGAAAAACGACAGTTAAATGCATCCAATCATTTGAGTCAGATGGCTGCTCACAGGGAAAGTACGACCCTCAGTGCAGCGCAGCAGCAAAAGCTTCGAAAGAAGAATCTAGAAGGAAAAGAGTAGGGGGGGGAATTATCGACTGGCAAAAACGAATCGTTTCTGGTACGATGTCGCGAAGAAGAAAAATAAGCCACCTTAGCTCAGTTGGTAGAGGAGAGAAAGTCCTGGGGACTTTCTATCCGCTTGTGTACAAGTGAGTTGAGGTTAAGCTGCAGTAAAAGTAAAAAAGAGTAACCAGTATTTAATAAGCCACCTTAGCTCAGTTGGTAGAGGAGAGAAAGTCCTGGGGACTTTCTATCCGCTTGTGTACAAGTGAGTTGAGGTTAAGCTGTAGTAAAAGTAAAAAAGAGCAACCAGTATTTAATAAGCCACCTTAGCTCAGTTGGTAGAGCAACTCACTTGTAATGAGTAGGTCGTCAGTTCGAATCTGACAGGTGGCTCTAGAGAGAGTCGTAAAAAAGTGCTTGCATTTTTTAATGACCGAACGTAAGTCATCTGCACGCAGTACAGGTGGCTCTAGAGAGAGTCGTAAAAAAGTGCTTGCATTTTTTAATGACCGAACGTAAGTCATCTGCACGCAGTACAGGTGGCTCTAGAGAGAAGTGAATCGAAGATGAGACTGTTCAACAACCCTTTATTTTAGCGGCAAAAGAGTATATACTCGCGGGTATAATGTCCCCAGATGATAAATCACAGATATTGCCCTATGCACGCAGGCCAGACTTTAAAGTCGCTCGCGCCACAGAACTAAGCGGTGCAGACCGACGGCTCTTTCGCTTTCTAGAAATAGTGCCAGGGGTGGCTGCTTGGGCGACGATTATTGGAATCGTGCTGGCCTCTATCTACGTACCTTTTTTAGCGGCTTACTTTATTATTGCCTTTTCTATTTATTGGGTACTCAAAACTTTTTTCTTGTCGGTACATGTGAGACACAATTGGAAGCGTCTCAAGCACCATATGGAGCTTGATTGGGGACAACTTATTGAACGTCTAAAATACGACGACTTTTATCATTTGGTTATCTTTCCGTTCTATCAGGAGCCTAGAGAAGTGATCGAAGGTACTCTACAAGGACTTGTGGAGTCTAAATACAACTTAGGCAAATTGATAGTAGTATTGGCCGCCGAGGCGAGAGCCGGAGAAGATGCTGCCGCACTGGCTTATGAAATGAAAGAAAAGTTTGGTGATTCTTTCGGTCACTTTGTGGTGACGGTGCATCCAGCTGATATTCCAGGTGAGATTGCTGGAAAAGGATCAAATACACACTGGGCTTTGACGCAAGTAAAAAAACAGGTTATCGATCCCAACGAGATTCCCTATAAAAATATTCTGACATCAATTTTTGATATTGATACCGTCATCTATCCCGATTACTTCAATTGTCTTATCTGGCATTTTTTGACTTCAGAAAACCCATACAAGAGTGCGTTCCAGCCAGTGCCTTTGTTTACGAACAATCTTTGGGAGGCGTCTGCGCTGTCTCGAGTGATGGCGATGTCTAGTACGTTTTGGCAGATGATTATGCAAGAACGCCCGGACAAGGCGGCGACGTTTTCTTCGCACTCAGTGAGTTTTCAGGCGTTGCACGAAATTGGTTATGGGCAAGCGAACGTGGTGAGTGAGGATTCACGCATCTTCTGGAATTTATTGATTGCAAACAACGGAGACTTTGAAGTTGTCTCACTATCGTATCCAATTGCCATGGACGCGACAACTGCTACTACCATGTGGGGTACCATCAAGAATATTTACCGCCAACACCGACGATGGACATATGGGGTGGAGAACTGGTGCTACATTGTGTATCACTTTACAAAAAATAAATCGATTCCTCTAAAGAAACGTTGGTCAATTGCCTTGATGCAAGGTGAAGGATACTGGTCTTTGGTGACTAATCCAATCATGTTGTTTATCCTCGGATGGGCACCAATTTTTCTTGGTACCCGCGAATTTCATGAGACAGTACTGTCGTATGAATTGCCGATTATGGTTCGTAACTTACTGATTGTGGCAATGGGAGGTCTGGTAGTGTCTTCAATTATCGCACTTTCTTTGACACCCCCGCGACCAGCGCATCAGAGTAGGTTTAAGTATATCGTTATGGCGTTACAATGGATTATGGTCCCGCTTACAATGATATTCTTTAGTGCTATTCCCGGACTCGATGCTCAGACTCGACTCATGTTCGGAAGATACATGGGCTTCTGGGTAACCCCTAAGCGACAAAAATAATATGCCCACCGAACCAAAAATTGCATCACTTTCATACAAACGCCGACAATGGTTGTTTTATTTGCTCGTAGTTATTTTCTTGATAACGTTACCAGCAATGATTTTTTATACTACCGGCTATCGTATTAGTTTTGAAAGTGAGGGGACGTCGATCGTGACAACTGGGGGTATATACATCACCACTGACAACTTAAATGTAGACGTATACCTCGGTGAAGATCAAATAGAGCGTCCGCGCCTATTCCGTTCAGCGTACTACATCCAAAATATTGAAATTGGAAAACATCGAGTAGTGGTGCAGAGGCCAGATTTACAAACTTGGGTAAAGGACCTGCCGATTGATCCACATATAGTAGTAGAAGTAGCTGCCTTTAACATGCCGTTAATACCGCAAGTGCGCCCAATTACTGAGTATATTACAGCGACAGGTACAGCCGTCTATTTTGATGTCGCGACTACGACGGATTTGTTTACGAAGTCTTCGACGACGCTTCTGGTCTATGCTACATCTTCTCTAGCTACCTCAACCTTTGCAATTAATGAAGAATTTTTATTTGTAGAAAGCTTGTTTAGTTCAACTTCGACGTCATCACTTTCCGTATTTGAGCAATTATCTGACAGCCTAGAGAGATTCAGATTTTCTACCACGAGTGACGCTTTGGACGATGAAGAGATAGCTACTACTACCGAACCTGAAATTATTCGAGGTGGTATTCGTCTGGTAGAGCGCGATCGTGAAATATTTGCGGTATGGCAAGAAGGTATCAATAATATACCGTTCTACTTTTGTCTGACTGACCGAGGATCTACTAGTACTGCTAAGCGGTATGGACAGCACGTAGCTGATGCTGTCCAAAGGCTGTCCGTGTCGACAACTTCACCGATTATCGTCGATAGAGACCGGCTTTGTCGGTCGGAGATTAAGTTGAACCATCTTGGTCAAGACGTTTATTATTATAATTTCTTTCCCAATAACGCAGACTTGATACTCCTGCATTTAGAAGACGGATTATACGTTACTGAAATTGATGATCGTGGTTGGCAAAATACACAAGTGCTGTATCCAGGAGAAAATTTCACGGTAGTCGTTGAAAACGATTTGATTTACATTCTTGAAGATGGTTACTATTTTGAAGTAATTACTGAAATTGAACTGCCGTAATCCCGTGCTACACTATGAGCCTATGGAAATAACACCGGGACACAAACATCCATTATCTAGAATGATAGCGGAAATAAATAGCATTTTTGCTGAGATAGGATTTACTTTTGCTGAGGGTCCAGAGGCTGAAACTGAGCACTATAACTTTGATCAACTGAATGTTCCTAAAGACCATCCTTCGCGCGATATGCAGGACACGTTTTGGTTTAAAGACAGTGATGTTTCTGAGCCAACGGTGTTACGAACACAGACTTCACCTGTCCAGTCGCGGTATATGGAGAGCCACAAGCCGCCAATCCGGATTATTGTACCGGGTAAAGTATTTCGTAATGAAGCGACAGATGCTACCCACGAAGCGCAGTTCTTTCAATTGGAAGGATTGTATGTCGATAAAGACGTAAACCTGGGTCATCTGAAAGGTACAATCGAATATTTCTTCGGGCGTTTTTTGGGTGGAGACGTTGAGATACGGTTTCGACCAGGGTTCTTTCCGTTTGTTGAACCGGGGGTTGAAGTAGATATGAAATTGCTCTCTGGAGATTCTAAGCTAACAGGGAAGTGGATTGAAATCATGGGGGCTGGCATGGTGCACCCAAACGTACTCAGTCGTTCAGGCATCGACCCTGCAGAGTATTCTGGCTTTGCGTTCGGTATGGGTATCGATAGATTGGCGGTGATGAAATACGGCATCAATGACATTAGAGATTTGTATACTGGAGATCTTAGATTCGTTAATCAATTTTAATTATGCTCATTTCATACAACTGGTTAAAAGAATATACAGGAGACACGACAGAAACAGCTCAGCAGGCGGCTGATTTACTTGGCGCCCATTCATTTGAGATAGAGGGTTTGGAAGAAATAAAAGGAGACACAATTATTGAAATAGATATCTTACCAAATCGAGCGTCTGATTCGCTATGTCACCGCGGGGTTGCGCGCGAGCTTGCGACGGTTACTAGTGTGCCACTTGCGAATGATCCGCTACGTAATACTCCTGACTTGAGGGCACTTGATACCATCGAGGTATCAATCAAGGACGTAGAAGCCTGTCCACGTTTCACCGCGTCTTTGCTAACTGACGTAGTAGTAAAGGAGTCACCAGACTGGCTGAAAGAAAGATTGGAATCAATCGGACAGCGTTCAATTAATAATATCGTTGATGCTACAAATTATGTGATGTTTGCGCTAGGTCAGCCATTACACGCGTACGACGCAGATCTGTTTCCGCAAGCGGATGGTAAATGGCAGCTGGGCGTGCGGTATGCGGTCGCAGGGGAGACGGTAAGTCTGATTGCCGAAGGAGGCAAAGACGAAGAAAGAATTATTGAGCTACAAGGTACAGAATTATTGATTGTGGATAATTCAACTAATACGCCAATTGGTTTGGCTGGAGTAAAGGGTGGACGATTCGCTGGTGTACACGCCGGTACCACCAAAGTGATTATCGAAGCAGCCCATTTTCATCCGACCATCACGCGTAAGACAGCTCGTCGGCTCGGCATCGTGATTGATGCGTCAAAGCGATTCGAAAACGAACCATCACGTGAATTGCCACCGTATGCACAATCAGACATCATTACGTTAATTACCGAAATAGCCGATGGCACCTACGTTGGAACGACGGACGTATATTTGGAGAAACAAAAGTCAGTAGCGGTATCGGTATCAACCGCGCGAGTTAACTCTCGACTCGGGTTGTCTTTGTCGACAGAGGACATGGCCGCTATCTTGCGTCGTGTTGGTTGTGACGTTACTGCGGCAGGCGAAATAATGACCGCGACTGGCCCATGGGAAAGAACTGACTTGCTTATAGAAGAAGATTTTATTGAGGAGGTTGGTCGAATATATGGTTATGAACATATCGCATCAGTATTGCCAGCCGTGACGACTCTTGAGTCAATTAATAAACGACACTACTACCTAGAACTGATTCGGGATTTTTTGATTGAGCAGGGTTTTTCAGAAGTGATCACTTCTTCGTTCCGAAAAAAAGATGATGTGCAACTAAAAAATGCCCTGGCCAGTGACAAGAGCTATTTGCGATCGGGACTCACCACAAACATCGCTGAAGCGTTAGAAAAAAATGCTGGCTTTACTGACTTGCTTGGAACGGGTGACACGAAGATTTTTGAGATAGGAACGGTATTTTATACAGAAAACGATGTGGTAACCGAACACGTCTCACTGGCATTTGGAGTACGGCTCAAAGCGTCAGGCTATAGTGGCAAAGAAGACAAGATAATACAAACAGTTATTGCACAACTCAATGATAAAATGAGTGCGGATATATCGTTTGATATAGCCAAGGGTATTGCAGAATGTAATATAACCGAGTTACTGCCTTCGTTGCCTGAGGTAGAGGCATATGCACCAGTCGTCCCGGGTAAGGCAATAGCGTATCAGTCTTTTTCGTTGTTTCCGTCAATGAGTCGTGATATTGCGATGTGGGTACAGGAAGGTGTAACTAGAACTGAAGTCGAACAGGTGCTCAATGACGCAGTTGGAAGCCTGTGTGTCCGCATAACGTTTGTAGACGAATTCACCAAAGAAGGTCGCACGTCGCTCGCATTCCGCTTAATTTTCCAGTCATCCACCAGAACGTTGACCGATGGGGAAGTAGCAGGAATTATGGAAGCAATAAATAACGCGGTAGCAGAAAAAGACTGGGAGGTGCGCTAAAACCGAGATATAAAAAAGCGCCAGTTATATGGCGCTTTGAATGGTTGGTTGAACTTAAAAATCTACGTTTTCTACCTCTACTACCGGTGTGCCAATGTCGTTTTTATGAGGTCGTCTTGGGAAAAAGTCAATAAAACTACACCCCAATTACTACTTATTTTCCACAGATGAACGCGTTATTATCTGTTATAATTAGCCTTATTTATTTGATTATTCATTGTTGCTATGCCATCAAAAAAACCAGCCGAAAAGAAAGGGAACTACGACGCTTCATCGATTTCGGTCCTTGAAGGTTTAGACCCCGTACGAAAGCGACCGGGGATGTATATCGGTACTACTGGTCCTGATGGTCTGCATCACCTGATTTGGGAAGTGTTCGATAACTCACGCGATGAAGCCATGGGTGGTTTTGCTGACCGAGTGGAAGTAGCGTTGCTACCAGACAACTACATCCGAGTGTCAGACAACGGTCGTGGTATTCCAGTAGACAAACACAAGCAATCTGGTGTTTCTGCGCTAGAAACAATTCTGACAGTGCTCCACGCTGGTGGGAAGTTTGGTGGAGAAGAATCAGGGTACAAAGTATCTGGTGGTCTTCACGGTGTGGGTGTATCAGTGATGAACGCCTTATCAGAGCATGCGATTGCCGAAGTACACCGAGACGGTGGATATTACATCCAGGAATATAAGATCGGTATCCCTCAGTACAAAGTAAAAAAAGTTGGGCCATCTAAAATGCAGGGAACAATCATTACCTTCAAAGCGGACATTGATATCTTTAAAGAGATTGCTTACGACTATAAACGAATTGTAAATCACTTACGACAACAGGCGTATTTGGTAAAGGCGATGAAACTCTCAGTTATTGATGCACGCGGTTTGGACGAAGACGCACAAAAGAAACTAGACATTAAGGGTAAGCAGTATCTGGCTGATGAACATCTTCCTGTACCGCATGAACATTTCTACTTCGAAGGAGGTTTGCGTTCTTTGGTGGCATTTAATAATCACTACCAAAAACCGGTTCACAAAAATATTTTCTACATTGAAAAACACAACGTTAGTCCAGAAGTACTTACTGTTGAGATTGCATTGCAGTACGTGGATGACATCTCACCGCGTATTACAGCCTTTGCAAATAATATCTACAATCCAGAGCAGGGAACACATATTACCGGATTCAAGACAGCACTGACACGAACACTTAACAGTTATGCCAAGAAAGGCAACTTCTTCTCAGTCAAAGATAAAGACCCGAGCTTTACTGGTGATGACGTACTGGAAGGAATCACCGCTGTGGTATCGATTAAAATGCCTGAGATTCAGTTTGAAGGTCAAACAAAGGCCAAGCTTGGTTCGGTAGAAGCACGCGGAGCGACCGAATCTGTCTTTAGTGAGGCGTTCAATACGTATCTTGAAGAGAACCCAGATGATGCAAAAGCTATTATTAACAAAGTAATTATCGCCGTAAAAGCTCGCAAGGCAGCTAAGGCAGCTAAGGACAGTGTGCTTCGAAAGGGTGCACTAGAAGGAATGTCACTTCCTGGAAAACTGGCTGACTGTCAGAGTAAGCGAGCCGAAGATTCAGAACTCTTTATTGTAGAGGGAGACTCGGCTGGTGGCTCAGCCAAGATGGGTCGAGACCGTCGAACACAAGCGATTCTGCCGTTACGCGGAAAGATTCTAAACGTTGAACGAGCTCGTATCGATAAGATGCTCGCTTCGGAGCAAATAAAAAACTTGGTGATTGCACTTGGTACGGCCATCGGAGATGTGTTTGATGTATCAAAGCTCCGATATCACAAAATTATCATCGCGACAGATGCCGATGTTGACGGTGCACACATTAGAACGTTGCTGCTTACATTATTCTTCCGGTACTTCCGACCACTGATTGATGGGGGCTTTGTTTATATCGCCCAACCACCACTATACAAAATCCAAAAAGGGCGAGATTCCAGATACGCCTTTACCGACGAAGAAAAATTCGCGATTCTAAAAGACATGGGCGAGGAGGTTTCAGAAGATGTTCCAGACGGTGATATGGAGGAAGATGATACAGAAGACGAATCTCCAGATAAAAAGAAAAGTAAGGTGCGTATTCAACGATACAAAGGTCTAGGAGAAATGAATGCTGAAGAATTGTCAGAGACAACGATGAAGATTGAAAATAGAATCTTGAAACAAGTAGCGGTGCAAGATGCCCAACATGCAGATAAAGTATTTGATATTCTCATGGGAACCGACGTCGCCAGCAGAAAATCATTTATTCAAAGCAATGCCAAAATGGCGAAACTAGATATCTAGATTTACTGCGTATATAAAAAAAATGGATGAACCGCAACGGTTCATCCATTTTTTTATATGTGGTATTTATCGGGCAAAAGTCACTGCTTGAACGAATGTGTCATTGAGTGTATTAGAATCCGTCTCTCCATTTAACGTGACGCCAAATATATGTCGTGAGGTATCTGTCGCTAAGAATCCAACTGTCAGTACTGCACGCTCGTTGGGCTTTAGCGGTCGTTGTGTTGCTGATTCGTATAGACTGCCGTTTGGCATGGTGATAGTAAATGTCCAATCGTCAGACGTCTTGGTACCAAAGTTTTTAACTTCAAACTCAATAGCTCCGTTTTCATCTCGAGTAATGGCTTGTGGAAAGAAGCTGTTGCCGACAATAATGCCGGTAGCAATAAATTGAGTCGAAAGGTCCACACGACCATTTGGGTCTGAGGTAGGAATAGCGAAGGTAAATACTGGGGCAGGTGGGACGACGACAACCGGCGTAGTCACTTCCTCTGTCACTACTACCTCAGTTTCTGAATTTTCTTCGATCACTTCTGTTGCTATTATTTCATCTTGAGCAATAGTATCACTCGGGATTGCACTATTGACGACCATAAATGAAGCGATTCCGCTAGCACTAGGTGTAACGTCAGAAGTAGTTAAGAAAGAGATGTTGTAACTAATATTTTCAAATCTGGTTTTTTCTGACTCCACTAGAAGCGTCAGAGAGTCGACGTTACCGAGATCGTAATTCGTATCACAGGAAATATTCTGGAACGCGTTTGTATCATCAACTATGTCTATCGCCACACCCTCTGCACATACATAGGAAAATGTATAAGTTCCAGGAATTCCAGTAGAGTCCCAAGAAATATCAATCGTCTCTTGGGTGTTTATGAGATTCTTGTTGCTAGCCAATACTAGTCTGGTTGGTTCTCCAAGAACACTTTCACTCACACTTGTTTGCTGGTTCACACTTTCGGCAATTGAGGCAAGTGAGGTGAATGCACCCGGTGCATTATTAACTAATTGGATAGAAAGCCAAGCCACCAACGCAATAAGTCCCAAAAAAGCCACAATAACAATTACTTTTAATGATGATTTCTTTTTATTTTTAGTTGCATCTGTCATATGTGAGCGAAGATACCACGTTTAACCAAATCTGTCAACAAACATTATCGATACTTTTAATATGTCGCAGTTCAAGATTAAAGGGAGATGGAGTATTGACTTTTTTGTATTAGGTGTTATAGTCGTCCGATATGGATTTCCTATATCAAATAGTCGAGCGGATTTGGGATAAAAGACTGGCCTTTTTCACGGCCTTTTTTATTGTGTTTACCGTTACGTATGCAGCACTATTTGTTGCTGATTTTTTGCCTGAAACTCCAGCAACTGATGGAGAAACAGCAGACGTGGTACAAAACGATGAGACAGAAATACAGGTAGCGTCCGAAACTGAATCATTTATAGAGGTAGCGACAAATGAAAACTCAGATGAGATCACTGAAGTTGCGGCAGTTATCGAGGAAGTACAACTTCCATTGACTATTTCAATCAAAAAGTTAGACAAGATTATAACAGTATTGAATCCAATATCTCGTACTATTGCTGATCTAGATGAAGCGTTACTGGGCGGCGTGGTAAGACATCCCGACTCAGCTACGCTAACCCAGGAGGGAAATGTGTTTATCCTTGGTCACTCTAGTCATTTGCCTAATATCTTTAATAAAAATTTTCAAGCCTTTAATGGGATAGAAGATTTGGCCTGGGGGGATATTATTGAAGTTACTTCCCAGGATAACGTATATAAATACCGAGTAGAAAAGGTATATCGGGCTAACGCACAAGAATTGACGGTACCAATTGCTGGGACTGGTCACAAATTGACTCTGGCAACCTGTAACAGCTTCGGGAGTGTTGATGACCGTTTTATCGTCGAAGCGACCAGAATCGATGTGCGAGCATTGTAAGGCCTTGACAAAATTCTGTTTTAGGCGTTTAATATAAATATATCTGTACTTCAGTGGCTGGGCGCCACTTTGTTCTCTCTAGAAAGCTGTAATCAGCACATTCGTCGGTTTAATTACTCTTGCGTATCTATTGGTGTAGGTAAGAGTATTGACTTTATGAATACATTCAATAATTACAATATGAAAAAAATAAATAACGTAGCCTTGAGTATCACGGTGATGTTTTCGATGGTTCTGTCTTTTACGGCAGCACCAACGACAACAGTACTGGCTCAAACCACACTAGACACTGGTTCTAGTTTGAATGCAGGTTTAGATTTTGCGCCATTACTAGACTTGAAACCTCTGGAGCTTATTAATGCGACTACAGAGTCAGGAAAGGCAGTTTCAGAATCTTTCTCTTTTACAACTTGTAATATCTCTGCTTCTCAAAGAGTCGTCACAACTGGCGACAGCGTAACACTCGACTGGAGCACATCTGGATTCAATAATATTACTATCAATGGAGATGTTGTTACTGGTGAATCAGGTACATACGTCATCGGATCGCTTCTTGAGAGCACAACTTTTAAGCTGGTTGCAACCAATGACAACAACAGCAAATGTACAGCGCAGGTACATATTATATGTATTCCACCGGAAGTACCCAAGGAATGTGAACTAGAAGTTGAGAAAACAGTCAATAAGCATTCGGCTATTCCGGGTGCAGAACTTACCTACACCATAAAGGTTACCAACACCGGCGATGCAGATTGTACTGGGGGCGGTGTTCGGATTGAAGACAAACTGGACGCAAACCTGACGTACATAAGCAGTACGCATTCTAGTAATTTTAGCGCTGGATACGGAAATAAACCAGTCTATGAAGCATCAAGTAGAACGCTATTTTTTAATGGGAACACTCTGACACCTGGCGAATCAGGAACAATCAGATGGATTGGAAAAGTAAATGCTCCAACAGTTTGTGGTGACTTCACGGTAACTAATCAGGCCAAAGCTACAGCAATTGAGTTAAATCATTATCAAGATTGGTCTTATAGTCATCGAGTAGCGACTAGTATCGACAATGACTGTGTAGAAATACCGTTTACTTGTTCTGACAACGTCGTATTCACCGCATCTGACACATCGATAACCCGAGGAGAGAGTATCAATCTAGTATGGAGTACAATAGGTGTAGAAACTGTGTCTATTAGTGTCATTAACGCAACAGCACTTGCCGGCAATCAGTCGGTTTCTCCAATCGTAAACACTACGTACGTACTAACTGCAACTCAAAAAGGCACTGCGTCTAAAGCAGGTAAGAGTATTGACTGCCCAGTATCCGTACACGTCACAGAACCAGATGATAAAACAGCAACAGTAGTCGCTCATAAGATTGTGTGTACAGATGAATCACAATTGCCTAACTACGGAAAAGGTGGACCAGACATTACTGCACATACTGCAGCAGCTTGGGTTGCTAACAATGACTCATGTTCATTTAAATCTGGATGGAACTTTCAGTGGACTGATAGTCAGTCAGATGATCGGGCAGACGATTTGGTAGGGTCAGCCGGTGCACCGTGGAATACATTTGGTGCTACAAATGCCAACGGAAACACCTCAGCAATTATCAATCTTGATAACCTAACAAACGATCGAGTTTGGTTCCGAGAAGTCTTACAAAATGGTTATATTCCGTTTTCATATGGTGCTAATGGAGATACTAATGTCGACGATGTGAGTGCAGAATTCTACTGTAATACCGACGTGATGAATTTTGATAACTACGATTTTATCAATGGTATGCAAGATGGAAAGACGTATCACTGTGTGGCTTGGAATTCACCCAAAAAGGTAACAGTACCAGTACCAAGCTGTGATATGTTCACCGCTAATCCATCTGCTATTACTGTAGGTGCGAGTACAACTCTCTCGTGGGAAACCACTAATGCAATCAAAGTAGTAATGAATAACGGGATTGTGATTCAGGACTTTGATGGTTCAATCAACGTGTCACCATTGGCGAATATCACCTACATCCTGACAGTGATAGGTGTCGGAGATACAAGAGACACTTGTTCTGTCGATGTGACTGTATCACCAGACCCATTACCTGTTTGTGAGTCTTTCACCGCAACACCACCTTTATTGCCGGTTGGTGGGGGAACGGTAGTGCTTGATTGGAACGTAGTTCGAGCGACCGACGTATCGATCTTGCCTACCGTAGGTTCAGTATTGCCAACCGGCTCAAGAACTATCGGTGTCACAGAATCGACCACCTTTGTTCTGACCGCAAAGGATGGGAATGGTGACGAAACAAGTTGTACTGCTCCAGTTGTAGTAGCTGACCCTGAAGCACCATTTACCTGTTCGGATAACGTAGCATTTAGTGCTTCAAATACGTCAATTACATCAGGACAAAGCACAGAACTTAATTGGAGTACTGTAAATGTAGACACCGTATCTATTAGTGTTATCAACGCCACCAGTCTATCTGGCAATCAGTCAGTTTCTCCGACTAACGACACGACATACGTTCTAACCGCAACGCAAGGAACCAAGAGTATTGATTGTCCAGTGTCAGTAAAAGTAACAGAGCCAGCAGCGCCGTTTACCTGTTCGGATAACGTAGTGTTTACAGCATCAGATACTTCTATTACTCGAGGACAAAATATCACTCTTGATTGGAGTACAACAAATGTAGATAGCGTATCTATTAGTACAATCAATGCCACCACGCTTTCGGGTACTCAAACAGTATCTCCAGCAGATGACATTACTTATATACTAACCGCAAAACAAGGAATCAAGAGTGTCGATTGCCCAGTGTCAGTAAATGTCTCATCTGGAGGAGGAGGAGGGGGTGGTGGCGGAGGTAGCTCTTCTCCACGTTGTGAGCTAAAGATCTCTGATACCCGGATTCAACGAGGCGAAGAAATCACCCTTACTTGGGATACATCTCGAGCGACTGAAGTAACGCTGATTGGTTCTCGAGGTGAAATCATTTTCACTACAGATGAATTCCTCTCCTCAGAAAAAGAAGATTACTTTGATGGATCAATTACACTAAAGCCAACTCGAAATACGGAATACACACTAATTGCTGAACGAGGTTCACGTGATACTGAGTGTGAAGTGGAAGTAACGGTTGAAGATAATGTGGTCGTGTTGCAGTCACGAGACCAGCAGCCACTAGTAGCAGGTATTTCTCTCTCCCAGGTTCCTTATACGGGATTTGAGGCAGGGCCAGTTTTGACAGTTATGTTCTATATGTTGTTAGCAGCATGGGCATTCTATATTGCTTACGTAATGGTGATTCGTAAGCGAGCGACGAGTGTCGCACAGACGGTATCGGTCGACACAAATACTGAAAGTATGAAACGATCAGAAGCAGTGCGACCAGATGTATTTGTAGCATCGGTTACCGCTCCAGTAAAAAAAGTAAGTGTCATTGCTCCAGCCAATCTGCCAACCGGAGCACCAGTGGTGGGGTATCAAAATCACGCTGAAATTATCGATGTTAACCCACATC
>Ga0306898_1000227_pt1 | contig 23274 bp, 24 predicted proteins | sample AntRauMFilla1564_FD_190424 | JGI IMG/M metagenome (GOLD analysis project Ga0306898, IMG submission 190424) | Saline lake microbial communities from Rauer Islands, Antarctica - Metagenome Filla 1 #564 (v2) (version 2) | ecosystem: Environmental > Aquatic > Non-marine Saline and Alkaline > Saline ...
CTCTCTCTCCCTAATACCCGCGTGTCTCTCCGGGTATCCGTCAGGGTCTCTCTGGGTCTCTCTCTCTCCCTAATACCCGCGTGTCTCTCCGGGTATCCGTCAGGGTCTCTCTGGGTCTCTCTCTCTCCCTAATACCCGCGTGTCTCTCCGGGTATCCGTCAGGGTCTCTCTGGGTCTCTCTCTCTCTCCCTAATACCCGCGTGTCTCTCCGGGTATCCGTCAGGGTCTCTCTGGGTCTCTCCGGGTCTCTCTCCCCAATGCCTGTGTGTGTCTCTACTGGTGTCCGAATACGTCTCTACTGCTCTCTAGCATAGTCTCTCTACCTAATACCACGTGTCTCTACTGGTCTCTCAACCTAATACCCGTGTGTGGGTCTATACTGGTCTGTCTCTACGTGTCTCTACTGGTCTCTCTACCTTATGCCCACGCGTCTCTTAGAAGACCAATCAGATCACGCCACGTGTTATTCGTTATGTATACGTACCAATCATATTATGCCACTAGTTCTTATCTATCTATGTACTCGTGGTGTACGTCATATGGCTTCAATATACTTCCGAATAGCCTTCATACCACCCACTTTGTTAATCGACGATTGTGTGATACCCGTGTTTTCCATTAGATCCTTTGCCGTCGGCATGTACTTGAGATTTTCATAGCACGTCCTTGCTGTATTCATTATTTCATTTTCATCCAAGTCGGCATGTAGATTGTTAGCTTTGTTTAGTGCGCTGGTGGAAATGTCGTATTTGGATAGTCGTGCTAGAATGTTTTGATTCATGTCGGTGATAGATTCCAATGTGCTCTTCGCGTTCTTAGTCGCTCTTTCCATTAGAGGCACCCACGTCTCCATATCTCCCAAAATTTCCATGTACGTATTCTTGTGCTCTTGTGCTGACTCGTCGTTGTCTCGTTCAAACTCCTTTTTAAAACGAATATAGTTGATGACGGCAAGGACCCCGCCGTACAATCCGACCGGATTGTCGAAGAAATCGGTCAGGTATAATGTCGGTATGTTCTGATGGAAATCCCAGTCAAGAACCGCTTTTCGAAACGAGAAACGTATTCCGTCCACGCAACTTACAATGATACCTCCGTCCACTTTAGTGGAAACTACGTCTCTCAAAAACTTTTCGACAGCGGGTCTCTGTGGGATGTTGTTTGTGTAGTTCTTCACTTCAATCAACAGACGGACACCGTAAAGCTCAAAATGAAAATCCGAATTTTCAGCTGTTTTGGACATGTTTGTTAATTTGCCTTCGGTGAACATATTTCCCAAATACGCCTCTACTTCATTCTCGGCGATGCTTCCGACCGTAACAAGTGGACTCGTTTTACGTGATTTAAAACTGTCCAATTCTTCTTGCAGTCGCGAGTTCAAGAGTTGTTGGAGTTCTGTGTTTTTCTTTTCTTGGTTTAGTTGTTGTTTATATACGTCAACGGTACGATCCACTTGCTCTCGTACGTAGGTATCCCGACCTTCCATTAATCGTTCGTTGTCTTCCTTCAGTTTGATATTCAAACTCTCGACGTGCCGATACTCCACGTCAGATCGTTTGCGCATGACATTGTATTGAGTTTCGAGGTCTTGAGCGTGTTTGTCACGCACGGTTCGTAATTCTTCTTCCAAATGATTTATAGTGTCTTCTTTCTGCTTCAAACGGGTATCGTTGTGTTCATCTCGTAAAATAAACTCAGTTCGCGGCATGATTAAGGAAATATGTACTCCTAGTAAGCAAAACTCCTTTTTCTTATCGGGATCCGCGTTATCAAATACCGGATGGTTCACGGGAGTCATATAATAGTTGGGTTCCGTCATGTTTTGATTTATGATATACATATGTACGTCTTTAAGTGATTATATAACTCGCGGTCCCCTCCTCTCCTCAACGCGCTTCGCGCAAGAACGCTCCTCCGTCAACACCTTGTTCAATTCGAGAAGCGTATGTATATGACGTGCCTGCTCTTCGATCTTCTCCTTATTCAATTCGGAAATCGTATGTGTATGACGTGCCTGATCTTCTATCTTCTCCTTGTTGAATTCGGAAAGCGCTTCCACTTTCTCCTTGAGATTCGTCACACACCTCTCCACGTACAATTCGCGTTCTTCCACAAGTCGTGCATTCTCCGAATGTAACTTGGCAATGACTCCCTCAAGATATTCGTTTCGTTTGTTGTCTGATTCTGTGTTCTTGGAAATTTCAATCGAGTCAAGTGCAAGGACTCCCAGATTCACGATATTACCACGTTGTTCCGGGCTCGCGTCCACAAAACGTTTATTCGGGCGCGAAACACCAAGCATGATGGATTCACTCATTTTGTATTATAATTAAAGGGATTGCCGCCTTTAAGTAATTTTATTATTACAATGATTCGCGCTTAAACTTCGAGTCCAAGGTGCGCGCCTTGTTCACTGGTTCGTCTAACGACCGCATTGGAATTAATTTTGTAATATTCCTTTTCAAATAATAATTTTTATACTATTTGAAAACGAGGTTTTTTGGTTAGCGGGGTTTTATTCAGGTCCTATAAAGTGAAAAAAAATTATTCACAAAATATTTAAACGACACAGAGGACAAGTGACGTGTCCTGCTTCAACCCACTTATTCAAACAAGTGGGGTGAAACTTGTGAGCACATACGGTAAAAACAAATGTCGAGCGAGACATCTGCTCCATACAAATGGAACAATCTTCAACAGAAGGACGAGGAACAGAATGAGGAGAAGGAGGAGGAGAAGGAGAAGAAGGAGGAGGAGGAGGAGGGGTCTCCACGGATAAAGAAGAGAGGTATTCCAAAAAATTCAGAAAACTCTCGTCATCCATACAATCGTTATCATCCAAATAGACACTGTTCGTATAAGGAATAGCAATCGCAGATTCTTGATCCAAATGTTTCCAGCAGAACCGTTTATCATTACCATTATTTCTATATTTCATCTTATTGCAACACGGGTGTCCACTCTTCACGGTACCTTGACATTTGTACAAATCAGCCATTTCCCGAGAGAGAGAGAGAGAGAGGGAGAGATAGAGGTTGGTTGCTCTTGATCTCTTGTTACCTTAAAGGGTTGTTGTCCTTTAAGTGAAAAATAAAAAGTATATTTACAAAGCTACCACCTCGCTAACGTATACCGTATCACTATTATTCAATGACATCCTGTTGGTACCACAGATATCGTAAATAGATTCTTCCTTTGGATATTTATTCAATTTTTTGTGATTCCTTATGAGGAATGTTGTATTGGAACTAAGTAAGAATTCAAACTCACCCACCGAGTATGTCAATCCTTCCATCCAAATCATTTTAGTTCCTGGCAATACTGTAATCTCTTGTACACAACATTTGGTCGTCTCATTTACAAAATTAAAGACAACATCTTTTTTTATGGTTGTTGATACGAACGCTTTGGTCTTAAAAAATATATTCGGTTTCTTTTTATCAAAATGATAATCAGTGGATACACCTCTATACAATAGCATTTTTTTCCGTAAAGGTGGGGCTTTGTCAATAATATTGTCAATAATTTTAATATTTATATTTATTAATTCTTCAATAACATCATCTTTAAGAAATTTGAAACAAAATAATTTTAAATTTTCGATAAATTCTATTTTGTCTATTACTTTTAATTCCTCGAAATGGTCGATACTCAAATTCATTGTTAACATATAGTCGATATTCATATTCATTGAATAAAAATTATTGGTATTTGTTTTCATTAAAGATGATAGGATTTCACGTTTGTCTTCGCGTCTTTCAAACCTGGCCTTGTATCTTTCAAATATCTCCATTAAAGGATAAACAAAGGCAAGACTACTGCTATCACCGAAGTGATGCATTAAACTCCGGAACTCACCGATTGCCTTTGTGTGATCTCGTGAATATGTGTTCAAAATAACATCAGAGAGAGATGTGTACATAGATAATGCAATAATATCTCTGGGTGGTAGATTTATTATATATTCATTCAACTCGTTAAACCAAGTTGCATCCATTAGACCATCATCGTCATGGTTATTATATTTAACACGTGAATCGTAATTATTTGAATGTGTAATAATGTTTAAACCAAGAACGTTACCCTTTTTGTCTATTTTTTCAAAGACACTTTCCATTGAATCATTTGACTGTGTTGGTAATTTGTAATACGTGTATGTTATACTCAATTGCTTGTCAATACTAGCATTCGGTAGTAGCATGTCCTTCATTTTACTTCCACAGAATTTTTTAGATTCGATATTTTTAAAAGTCGTTTTTTCCAATAACTTGTTCATAGCATTTTTCTTATTTCTTTTAATATAATTTATTATAATTCTTTTAGCATTTTCAGATATCTTGTTCTTGGGGCTTGTTTTAGCTTTCTTAGTTGCTAATGTATTAATTGCTTGCGTTGCTATTTTATTTACTTGTGTTGCTGCGTTCACTCGTGGCGCGTTCACTCGTGGTGCGTTCATTCGTGGTGCTTTCGTTGGTGCTTTGGTTCGTGGCGCTTCATTTTTAAAACCTATTCCTAATTTTTTCAACTCATCAATGATGAAATGTATTTCTATTCCTTTTTTTTGTAACTCGATTCTCTTTTTAAAAATCTTTGTATTTGTTTGTATACACCGCTTTGTTAAAATATCGTATATTTTACGGTCTTTACATTCTTTCATTTTGATTTTTAATTTATAATATATATAATTTTATTAATTTAGTTATCTTCGACAGGTAAATATACCACGATCATTTGTTTGCTTTTGAACGTACGGTAAAGCCCCGTGCTTCGTCTTTTAATCGTTGTATCTCCTCGTTTGCGCATGAGACACAAAATAAACACGTATCGCGCCTCTCTGTTAATTGAACGTCTACGAGTGGATAACGACGATGTGTTCGTGCATCGTGGTGAGTCGCTTCACCGGGTCGTTCGCCACCATATACTGAAGAACGTCCATCGGACCGATGATGGTCAGTGTCTTCTTCGCGCGTGTCATGGCGGTGTACAGTAAGTTGCGCTTATGAAGTGGAGGACAAATAGAGTCTTCCATTACGAACACCACGTGGTCCGCCTCACTTCCTTGTGCTTTGTGACATGTGACAGCGTAGTTGAGTTCCAATTTTGGTTGAGAATTGTCGTCCGCGCCATCGGCCATGTTATCAAAGGCCACCACTACTTTCTTACATTCATTTTGTTGTACCACAGAAGAAGAAGATGACCCAAGGGAGATGTTCCCAGAGGGAGATGTTCCCTCACAGCTACGTATCACAACACCGGGAGTGCCGCGCATGATGGGGAACTCACTGTCATACACATTCTCGTCACATCGAACCAGATCCGTCTCGTAAAACTCAATTGTTTTTGTCGATGTTGATTGGGTTTGACTTTGGGGTACCAGCGTCGCGCGTATCAGCACACTCAGTCTGTTGACAGTCTCGTTCTTTGGGGCGATCACCATGACTTTGCCTTTGCGAAAATCATCATATGTATATCTTGGGAACAAATACTCGTGCGCTTTCTCCACGATCTGCTTTGTGAGACAGATGTACTGGAAGGTCTCGTCGTACTGGTCAGGGACATGTTTGTTTTCCACGGCAAGGATGGCGGTCATAAGAGCGGCCGAATCGTTTTGCTGTCTCAGACGCTCGGTAAGGATCGTACAAGGTATTTCGTTGGACGACAAGAGATCTCGAAAAAGGTCTCCGGGATCGATGGGAGGCAGCTGGTTCATGTCACCCAAGAACACGATCACCGACGGTTCCACCTTTTTCCAGATATTGAACAGTAGGTTCATGTGAGTGTACCCGAGCATGGACGCTTCGTCGATGACAAACAAGTTAGGGGCTTGGTGATCCACAAGGTCCCAGTGCTTGTCTTGGTGCTCGTGGTTGTGCCTGCTTTCGGAAATATAATAAAACTTGTGGATTGTGAAAAAGAAACACCCACTATCTTTACCAACCTCTTTACCAACGGACTCCTTTAAGCGAAACACCGCTTTTCCTGTAGGGGCGAGAAAGTAAACGTTCATCTTGTGTAGTTGTTTGACGATTTCCGTGGTAATAAACGTCTTGCCAGATCCAGGTGGTCCGGCTACCAAGCTGACAGGATACGAAAACGCGTTGTTGATCGCCTGGACCTGTCCGTCGTTCAGTTTAGATGCCAAGGCGCTCCGGGGGGGAGGTACTTCTGCTAGTGCCTCTGCTTGTTCTCGTGATTGAATATACTTCACAAACCGAGACTCGTCGTCGCGTTGTTTGACAAGACAGATGTGCTGGCGGGTCTCGGATTCGTGAAAAATCGTGGGAAAGTGATCGAGCTCGTCGTTCCATAGTGTGCGCGGAGGAAGGGGTACGTATATGCTTCCGGTGAGGTCTTGTTTCTCCTTGATATGTACGTAGATACGGATCATGCGCCGCGTCTCTGGTGGAATCATATGAGGCGGAATGGCGTTCACCAAGTTTAGTATTTTTTTCGCACTCAATTCAGGTACGTCTACCAATTTTCTCAGATTTTCCACGAATAGTTCGGGACTTTTGAAACCCATGTGATTGACTATTTTGTGTATTTCATGTGTGGAATAGTAAACACCAATTTTAGTCAAAAACTTTTTCAGACCGACGACAGCGTCGTTTACGCAGTATTGACCTCTCTTATCCAGATCGAATGCTTGCATGTACGGGAATACCGTTGCCAAACCGTTCAACCAGTGATCGGGGTCAATTTGATCTTTTTTAGGCAGTGATTTCGATAGTATTGTGTTCCAACAAAAATGATCCTTAATGGTCTTGATGCTCTGGGTATTGTGTCCGTTGTTCTTCATCGCTATCGCCAGACATCTCGACGTCACTTCGGTCGGTTCGATAAGTCCCTTTATGAGATTATCCCCTGAATCGATGTGCTCGCGGTTGAAACGAATGCATGTCTTTGCTTTGTAAAAATCGACACCAACGTCGGAATTACCATTGACTTTAAATCGCTCGCCGGTAGTGTCGCATCGAACATACAAACATAGTCGTGTGTACCCATTGGCGTTGGATTTCTTGTAGTTTATGTTTTGAATGGTAAACATGCTTTTGATTTCCTTTTATATCCGATGTTCTTTAAGTTGATTTTCCATTCAGAACCCTGGCAGACTATAGTGCCCCCCCCCTTTTTTTTTCGACCGACTAGACTAACTGACTTGACAAATTCATTTAAAGAATATATTTATTACTATTGTAAGATGTTTACCTGTTCCAATTGTCCTTACAGCAGCACTGATAAAAGCAATTATCTCAGGCATTGTAACCGAAAGACTGCATGTGGGCCGAAAAAAACTATTAATATGTCCGAAAATGTTACTCATTCTGCCGAAAATATTACTAACCCTGCCGAAAATATTACTAACCCTGCCGAAAATATTACTCGATTCGTGACATTAAACGACAAACAAGTTTCATGTGTCGATTGTGGGAAGTGCCTGTCGAATAAATATAAGAAATACCATTTATGTAGAGGGGTTCCGCTAAATATGTGTAAGTTTTGTAAAAAACAGTTTAATCATTCATCGAATTTGTCCGCGCACAGAAAACATTGTAAGGATAAAAAACATTATGAATTAAATTCCAATGAGGGACCTTCTTCTGTGATTCAGTTAGGAAAAGAGCATATGGATCTGTTAATTGAACGTCTACGAGTGGACAACGACGATCGTCTACAAGCCGTACAAACCGAATTGAAAAAAGATTATGAACAGAAAATAAAGCTGTTAAAGTTCGATTACGACAATGACCGAGAGATTATGCAAGAGTTGTTACAACATCAGAATGATCACATGTCAATTTTAACAGATTCATATTTTTTCAACAAGGAGTATATCCAGAGAATCAATAAGGTTTCCTGAAAAAAAAATCTGAAAAAAAGTGTTCGCGCCACACATCGTAACTTGTTGAGGGTTTCCCTAAAAAAAAGGAAAAACGCCCAGAGTATGGTAGCCCCCCCCCCCTTTTTTTTCGACCGACTAGACTAACTGACTCGACAAATTCATTTAAAGATTATATTTATTACTATTGTAAGATGTTTACCTGTTCCAATTGTCCTTACAGCAGCACTGATAAAAGCAATTATCTCAGGCATTGTAATCGTAAGACTGCATGTGGGCCGAAAAAACAAGCTATAAATCATGACATTCATAATATAAAACATAGCACTGAACCCATAGAACATAACACACGTGATGCGAATCATGACACCGAGTCTGTAAATCAGTACAAAGGTTATGTAAATAATACCATTGAATTCGACAAGGATACTCATCAAGGTAAGTGTCCTCGTTGTGAACGAACGATCTCGAAAAAACATATAAAAAAACATATTGAAATTTGTAAAGGTGTTCCGAAAAACACATGTGGTGTCTGTTTTAGAATATTCACAACACAACAAGCCCATTCCCGTCATCAAAAAAATTGTAAGAAAAAAAAAGAGATTCATATGAATACCAACTCTGAAGGACCTTCTTCTGTGATTATAAATAAAGAACAAATAGAACAAATGGACATGTTACTCGAACGGTTACAGAAAGGCAACGACGAGCGTCTACGAGTATTACAAACAGAATTGAAAAAAGATTATGAACAGAAAATACGGTTGTTACAGTTCCGTTACGACAATGACCGAGCGATGATGCAAGAGTTGTTTAATTAAAAAACAGAATTCAAATATTATATAATAAAATAAGAATGACTACTACTGTTGTTCCCGATTCCAAGGTGCTCGATAACTTTCAACGAGTCGTGCGACGCGACTTTGGAAAAATCCAACGTGGGGATCTTATCAAGTACGCGGTGGACGGTGAGCTTCGTCATGGGGGACACGTCATTCAGACCAAACTGGACGAAGGGTACATTTTGTTACGAAATTTTAAAAAGAAGTTTAGTTGGAGACTTTATCTGACCCAACTAAAGTTAAAAGTCTACAAGTTTAACAAAAAAAATTAAAAAAAAAAGAAAAATAGAGTAATCGTGGGTTCAAATTTTCTTTTTTTTTTCCATTAAAAAAACAGGTTCTTCCTACCAAATGACACACACACACAACACACACCGTTGTTTAGGAAAATGTTTTCTGTATTATAAACAAAACCATGAATGCTGGAATCGGAATTGGGATATTGTTTATAGTATGTATTGTTGCAGTTATCGCTACAATAGTGTACAAGACACGACAATCGTCAGGTACTGTTTCGACAAACGATAATCCCGAAACACTCAAATTTAACGCGGACGGAACATTATCTTTTACGGAAAGTAAAAAAGAGTATTTTTATGCTACTGAAAATGTAAATGGAACAACATATACAGAAGACGATCCTGTTCATGCGAGGTATTACAAAAACAAAACCACACGAGAATCAGTTTGGAATGCTACACTTGATATTCTACAGACCCCATGTGATGAGTCGGATTGCGTGTTTGTAAACACGTCAGATCGCGCAACAACCACTGTCCTTTTGAATGATATCATGGACTCGATGAGACTGGGATTAAAAGATTACCGGGATTATTTTAAATCGAAGGGGATAAACAGAGCGGATTATAGGAATAAAGCCATATCTGTAGCTGAAAGGGAGAAATTCAGTGTTGATATATTATTTACGGGATATTTGGAATATAAAGGAATAGCCGTACCGGCCGAATTGAGTGTTTCATGGTCAGAGATGTTTATGTCTGAATTTTACAATGATATCGTTATCAGATTCCCAATTGTAAAGCATTGGATGTTGTTCGACTTTATTTTAATGGGTGCAATAGGGTTGAAAGAAAAAAGCGACGGCAAGACAGTCTTGTCTATGTTTCGTCAAGAATATCTTATTGGTATTGACATGGATATATCTGTGAGTATTATATATATCGCTAGTATCAAGAGTCTAGTGGAGAACAAGGACATCGTTAACATTCTGTACGATCCTCCCCCGGTCACGTTATCATACAAACAAATTCAAGAAAATATGACAAAGAAATCCGCGGCCATGCAAGAAGCTTAAAAAAGAACTTAACAACAAATAATGAATGCTGTTTTTGACACACACTCTGTCAAAGAGATCGCCGACGCGATTTTTGTCGCGGTGAGAACCGTCAAACGATGGAAGGCCTCACAGAAGATCCCAAACTCGTATCGAGTGGACGTCATGAAGATGATGGGAGTGTCCATTGACTACACGGCGTTTTCGTATTCCGAAAAGGATCAGTATTTCACACCACATGCGATTGCCGAGTACTGTATTAAAAAGACGTTCGAGATTATGAGGTTAATAAACCAGGACGACCCGGAAGACTACTGCTTTATCGAACCGTCCGCAGGAGACGGGTCGTTTTTCAAACTGTTACCCGAGAGCCGGCGCGTCGGTATGGACATAGAACCGCGGCACGCGGGCATCACACAACAGGACTACTTGGAGTACTCACCACCAACGCCACTGTCAACACCAACGTCAACGCAACAAGGCAGGTACGTTGTTATCGGTAACCCACCTTTCGGACTCCGTGGTAATTTGGCTTTGCGATTTATCAATCGCTCGTACGAATTTGCGGATTACGTGGCGTTCATACTACCTCCGTTGTTTGACAGCGACGGGAGAGGTGCGTGTCGCAAACGCGTGCATGAAGGGTACCGTTTGGTGCACACCGAGAAACTGCTGGAATACATGAACAAGACACCTTTTGTCGACCCAGAGGACCGCCCAGTCAAGGTGGAAACGATTTTCCAAATATGGACACGTCGTGGCGGAAAAGTAAAATCAACAGAAGCAGTAATTCCAGCAGCAATACCAGCAGCGGAAGTAGAGCACGGGTTCAAAGTGTACTCTTTGAGCGACGGAGGGACGTCCTCGACCACACGGAACAAAGCGAAACTGACGACGTGCGACGTGTACTTGCCGAGGACTTGTTTCGGAATAAACAATATGCGCGCGTACGACACGTTCGAACACTTACCGAACCGAAGAGGGTACGGGGTTTGTTTTTTCGAAGACAAGAAAAGTAGAGCCGCGCATGCCCGGCAAATTCTCTGGAGCGACGTCGCGTTTCGATCGACCAACGCGGCGCTCAATTTGCGACAGAGTCTGATTTGCAACGCCTGTTTGTTAATTTAAGGAATTTTAAGACAAGCCTTGAAACATCTTGTAACGTTTTTCTTTGTCACCCACTTTCCGGAAAAACACGCGGTTCTTTCGCGTGATTTTGAAGGCGCGTCCGTGGTTGGACAGCGCGACCGTGTATCCGTTGTCGTCGGACAAAAACCCACCGACCATGAGTTTCTTGTCGGTCAAGTCCATGTAACGATAGTAGGCACCGTAATACACTTCGAGGAACGGTTTGTCCGTGTCCAAGACGTACCCTTGTAAACGCTGGAGCGTCTCGCGTTTGGTTCCAGCGGGCATGACGTTTCGGACAAAGGCGCGAATTTCATTTTCATTTGCATCCGTTTTAATCCGGACAGTCTTTACGGTACCCATTATTGTTTTGTTAATACCCACCTTTTTAAACAAGTTTTGAGCACGACAATTCGCTGTTCGGGTGTTCGATCACGACGATACTGATAATCGGGTCCGTTTGCGTTTGAGTATCGATGACCGAAACCGCCGCAGCATCAGCAGCAGCTATATTCGACGACTCTCTTTTGTCGATCTTGTGCATGTGATGCCCGCAAAGCATACACCCGAACGCGGTGGTACTAAGAGTAAGAATATCTATAAATATCATTTTTTTGTTACTGTTATGTTCTTATTTTGTTAAAGTAGTTTTACACAACTTTCGAGCACGACAATTCGTTGTCCGGGTGTTCGATCACGACGACGACACTGAGAATGTCCGGGATCGGGTCCGTTTGCGTTAAAACCGACTCGACCGACGATACACGTTTCGTACGATTGTCTAAACCGCAGAAAATACAGCAAATCGTGGTGATGCACGAATATATACAAAGAACAAACCCACACAAGGTTATTACTACCATTATCATTTTTTTTATTCAATAGTTAAAACAAAGTTTCAATTCATCCGCACGTTAGTGCTTCGAAGCTGAGCTACATTAATGTTTCCACTTTGTAAATACCGTCGTACATCGGCGTTCAGCGCGTTGCTATTCACCTTATTAAAGCGACTGTCCGCGGCGCGTAAAATGGACCTCACTCGGTCTCGCGCCTGTTTTACGCGCCCCTGGTCGTTGTTTCGTAGAATCTCCAAAAGCTCCTTACGTATCTCCACGTTCTTGTTGATGGTGCGGGACAGAACATTATACGTGTTTACGTTGATAAGATTAGCTGGGTTAATATTACTTTTTAAATACGATCGTATCTCTTGGTTCAGCGCGTGGTTTTTTATTTCGTACAAGCGACCGTCCATGGTGCGTAAGATGTCCCTCACTCGGTTTTGCGCCTCTTGCACTCGTGTCGGGTCGTTGTTTCGTAAAATCTCCAATAAATTAGAACGTGCCTCCGCGTTTTTGTTGATCGCTCGGGTCATCACCTCGAACGTGTCCACAGGGTTCGGGTTCACCGACACTGCCGTCCGGCGTAACTCATTGAACATTCCTTTCAGCACAAGCGGACATGTCTTATTCCCCGTGTTTTTCCCAAACCCGCCTCTATATTCAAGCACAACATTCTCCACAAAATCGTTAAACTTGTTGGAGTACACCATGGGACCGATACGCTTCGTGGCTGGTTCCGGTCCGGGGAACGGTTCAAGGCCGGGTATTACCTTGGCATTCTGCAGCATCAAATGGGTGTACATGTACGTCCCAAAATCGTTTGCGAAACCGACACACACACCGTTCGTGTCCGTCGCTTGGAAGTTCTTGCCCGTGAACACCACCACGGTCGAGCACCTGTACTTTTTGCGGAGATATTCCCACACCGCGTTGTCCGGCAACACCTGCGAAGTGGGTTGATCCGCCTCAAGGTACCCTTTTCCCCACGAATTGAACGCGTACAGGACGTTGTTCAACTTGAACGCTCCTATCGCGTGAGCTTGGTGTAAACCCGACGAACCCGTGTACTGGTCGACGATCACCAACATCGAGGTCGTCTCGTTCGAGTTCAACCCGCGACGGTTTCGCGAGTCGATCGACATACCATTCATAATCACCCGTGCCCCCGTTTGAAACGTAAGCGGCACCGCCTCCACAACCCCACCCTCACTACGTCTAAAGGCTTTCAGATAATGAACGTCCATTCGCACTTGACTCTCCATAAACTGTTCTAAAAAGTCATCCATCTCCTTCGGCGTTGTCTTCACATTGTGTATCGACAGTTGCTCATTCAAATTGCTACGTAGCGCCTTGCGCATTCGCTTCATATAGACGCTCGTGAACGACGAGTTGTTTACGTTCTCCCGATCGTAACCGAACCGAAGATTTTTGTTCACTATCCTCTTTTTGGTCGGTCGTTGTATGGCGCTGCTCATTGTGTTTGTTTACTATATTATTTTTATTTTATTTTTTTGATAAACTCCAATGACGGTTCGTAGCCTGTGAACCCGCTCTTGATGTAGGCCACCACGAGCGACGGTTTTGTAGTACTCATGAGTTCGTACGCCAACCCGTGTAGTTTGAACGCATCGTGTAGTTGTGCCTTTAATGCCCTACACATATCGATCGTGATGTTGCTCCCGTCCACGCAAAACACTCGCTTGTCATCGACGTCGTTCAACAAACAAAAACGGTCACGCTCTTCGGCGGCGATACGGTACACTTCCTTCATCTCTGTGTCGTATCCTTGTTCTCTGTCACTCCTCTCATTGTAATAGTTGTAGTCGTTGTCTTCTTCTTCGTTATAGTCTTCGTTCTCTTCTTCGTTGTAGTCTTCGTCTTCGTTGTCCTTGTTGTTGTTGTTGTTGTTGTCACTCCTCCTCATCGTCCTCCTCCCACCGTCGTCTTCGTTGTCCTTGTTGTTGTTGTTGTTGTTGTCCTTGTTGTTGTCCTTGTTGTCTTCGTTGTTGTTGTTGTTGTTGTTATTGTTGTCGTTGTCTTTGTCGTTGTTGTTGTCCTTGTTGTCTTCGTTGTTGTTGTTGTTGTTGTTGTTGTTATTGTTGTCGTTGTCTTTGTCGTTGTTGTTGTCCTTGTTGTCTTCGTTGTTGTTGTTGTTGTTATTGTTGTCCTTGACTGTTGACTTGTTGTCTTTCTGTTTGCATATTTTGTTATGTGCGTTAATATTCGAAGCATGATTGAATGTCTTTCCGCAAAATTTACAGGTATTCTTCGGAGCTCCACGACACGAATGTTTCTTCGCGCTGGCTCGTAATATACGTTTATCACAAACAACACAAAGCACTTGTTTGTCGTTCAAAATACTAAATTGGTTGTCTCCGATCGTCGTTAATTCATTTATATTACTCTTATTACTCTTACAAGTAGTGGTGTACTTACGCGATTCACATGTATACATGGTTATTCAATACTAAACAATGATATCCTTTAATAGTTTTTTAAAATCAGTAACTTTTTTCCCACAAATCAGTAACTTTTTTCATCTACGAAATCAGTAACTTTTTTCCCACAAATCAGTAACTTTTTTCCCACAAATCAGTAACTTTTTTCATCTACGAAATCAGTAACTTTTTTCATCTACGAAATCAGTAACTTTTTTCATCTACGAAATCAGTAACTTTTTTCATCTACGAAATCAGTAACCTTTTTCCCACAAATCAGTAACTTTTTTCCCACAAATCAGTAACTTTTTTCCCACAAATCAGTAACTTTTTTCATCTACGGAATCGGTAACTTTTTTCCCACAAATCAGTAACTTTTTCCCCACAAATCAGTAACTTTTTTCCCACAAATCAGTAACTTTTTTCCCACAAATCAGTAACTTTTTTCCCACAAATCAGTAACTTTTTTCATCTACGGAATCGGTAACTTTTTTCCCACAAATCAGTAACTTTTTTCCCACAAATCAGTAACTTTTTTCATCTACGGAATCGGTAATATTTATAAAGTGTCGATTGTCTTGACGCATGTGCCCTCCATGGTGACTTTGACCGGGTTGTGCACGCCCGCGCCATTGATCATATGAACGCCGTTCCATTCTGTGTTAAACGTGGAGCTGTGACAATGACCGTTCACGATAAACAGGATATTCTTCTTGTAAGGCTCGATCATCGCGTCGAACTTCTTTTTGTTCTTTTCGGACCACCAATCGCTGTATGGCTCGGTGTCAATGGTGTTGAAGTGATAAAATAAAATCATCGGCATCTCGTGCGTGAGGTGTTTCTTGATCCACTTCCAGTAAGTGGGCTTGACCCCCAGTGACAAGAAACGCACACCGTTCTTCTCGTAGGCGTAGTAACCGGACCGGTACATCTGAAACAAAGGGTGAAAGGTCGCGTTGTGACGTTGGGCCACGTACCGCATCACCGGCTTGTAAATGTACGGGTGACCGGCGTACGTGTCGTGATTGCCGATCGTGAGAAGCGTGGTGATACCCGCGGCGTCCAACGGCTCGACCCACTCTTTCTTCAACAGACCGAGCTCGTCGGTGGTGTGCTTCCACAGCCCACAAAAACTAAGACCGTCCGTCCCGTACTCCGTAAGGTCTCCCGCCGAAATCACCATTTGAATGTTGTCCGTTTCTTTGTTTTGAAGTATCGAACGCACAATCGCCTTTTTCGCCGCGAGATACAATTCGTTCTTACCAAAGTGCAAGTCCGACGCCAACACGATCGACCACTCTGTCATATAATATCTAGTAAACTAATTTTTTTTTGTTACATTCGAGTACGTTAATTTTTTGTTACATTCGAGTACGTTAATTTTTTGTTACATTCGAGTACGTTAATTTTTTGTTACATTCGAGTACGTTAATTTTTTGTTACATTCGAGTACGTTAATTTTTTGTTACATTGTAACATAAACAGTCCGATTATCTGTAACACAATCGCAATTGGAATTAAATTAGTTTTGGTGTCAACCGGGATGCTTGGAACATTGCATGCCGCAATCGTCGACGCGAGAATGGCAACCATCCATAGACCGGGTGATTTGTAATAACAACTAAACAACGTGTACAACGGGAACACGAGCATTGTTAAAAATAACGAACTACAAACAAGACATAGAGTTTCAGCAACTCCAACAAGTCCACCACTACTTTTTACTTTGTTAGACTTCACGAGACCAAAACCAAGTGCGACACTCAATAAAAGCGCAATAATGTATTGTACGCCCATATTAACCATTTTGTTTATATTATATACCCATTTGAAAAAATAATGGTATTATTTAAATTGGCAAAATAAGCGATTCCAATAGTTTGATTTGTACCGCTACTACTACTACTATCGACATTACTACCACTAACATAATCAATATACCCGTCGCTATCATTACGACTCACGAAACGAATGTTGTTGTTCTTTGTTGTTGTTGATTGGTTGTTTAAGTTGAAACAAATCTGAGAAAGTTTTTTTTTACCTAGGAGGAGGATTTGCCCGGAAGAGGAGGTGAATCAAGATCTGCACGACACATAGGACACGCGTCGGAAAACCTTTTCAATTTATGGAAACATTCTCTATGAAAATAGTGTTTACAGTTGGTTAATGTGAAAGGCTTGTATTTGGACACGTTTTCCATGCAGATAGAACAAGAAGTATTTTCAGGGACATCGTCGTATTTGATATGTTTTACGCAATATGCAGACCACCCTTCATTCTCACGACAACATTCTACTTGGTATCCAAATATATCGATGACGTTCTCTAAGAAAGCGATACATTTAGTGGGTCCGTCTTCATCATACGACATTTCTTTTTCTTTTTTTTTAAACTCTGCTCTTGGGGCGCTCTCTACCTTGTGGTGTTGTTGTTCTCTAAGTGAAAACACAAAGGCTCTATGATTGGTCTATATCTCTATCACTTACTGGAAAGTGTATTGTATTCAAAAAGTAGTCTCTTGCGACAAGCCACAAACTCGGGATTGGATACACTAATGCGCCATTTGCGTTGAATCACGAGAGCGGCGCGGTTCGCTTTCATCAAATCCATATTTGTCTTCAATCCCAGAGACTTACGAACACCCCAACGGGCTACGAAGGCGTTTGCGCGGGGACCAAGAAGTTTGGAAGTCATTGTTTTTTAGACTTGCGCGTTGGAGTTCTAGAGTTGTTGTTGTTGTTGTTGCTCTGGAGCTTCTTACCTTATAGTGTTGTTGTTCTTTAAGTGAAAAAACACAAGCAGTGTTGGTCTGACTAGTCTCCTCTATGGTCAAAGGCCAGTCTCCTCGTAAGCACAGGTTAGTCTCTCCTTGTAAGCACAGGCTAGTCTCCTTGTAAGCATATGCTGGTCTCTCATTGTCAGAGACTAGTCTCCTCCTAACCAAAGGCTGGTCTCTACTAACCAAAGGCTGGTCTCTCCTAACCAAAGGCTGGACTCTACAACCGAGAGGCTAGTCTCTATTAACCAAAGGCTGGTCTCTACTAACCAAAGGCTGGTCTCTCCTAACCAAAGGCTGGACTCTACAACCGAGAGGCTGGTCTCTACAACCGAGAGGCTGGACTCTACAACCGAGAGGCTGGACTCTACTATCGAGAGGCTGGTCTCTACAACCGAGAGGCTGGACTCTACTATCGAGAGGCTGGTCTCTACAACCGAGAGGCTGGACTCTACAACCGAGAGGCTGGTCTCTACAATCCAGAGGCTGGTCTTAGGGTGGGTTGGGATGGTACAGCTGTGAACAACCAACCTTGTCCAGAGGCTGGACTCTACTACCGAGAGGCTGGACTCTACTACCGAGAGGCTGGACTCTACTACCGAGAGGCTGGACTCTACTACCGAGAGGCTGGTCTCTACTAACCAGAGGCTGGACTCTACTAACCAGAGGATGGACTCTACAGACCAGAGGCTGGTCTCTACTAACCAGAGGCTGGACTCTACAGACCAGAGGCTGGACTCTACAGGCCAGAGGCTGGACTCTACAGACCAGAGGCTGGACTCTACAGACCAGAGGCTGGACTCTACAGACCAGAGGCTGGGCTCTACAGACCAGAGGCTGGGCTCTACAGACCAGAGGCTGGGCTCTACTACCGAGAGGCTAGTCTCTCTTGTAAACATAGGTTAGTCTCTATTGTAAACATAGGTTAGTCTCTATTGGCTAGAGACTTAGTGTGGAGTACTCTTTTTTACCAACCTTGTCCCAGAAACTCACGAAACTTATTAATACGCGGCGACTCGCGTGCGAAATACAGGATCGTGCGGGTAATTGTTGTTTACGAACTCGATATAGTTTTCAATGTAGTTGGACATATTTGCAAAAAACAAGGTCCCACACATAAGTTCCTTGTTTTCGGCCAGAGCGTCCATGAATCGAAAGATGTGTGCGCGTTTGTAATCGATATCCGCGGAACCGGGCAAATTATTGGACTCAACAAGCAACTTGTGGATTTGTACGACAAACATGCGTTTGCGAAACCGCTGTTGCATCAACCGTCTTCGACACGCCTCAATGACGTCCACCACTGCGGGGGTTTTGAACACCAACAGAAGCGATACCATATCCCGTTGGGTCAAAACAGTGTCGTTTTCGTTTTCGTTTTCGTTTTCATTTTCGTTTCCGTACTGGATATTTCGCAGAATCACGTCGAGTACCGGGGGTTGCTCGAACACAGCACGCGCCATACAGTCTTTCGCTCCTGAACGAGTAAGCATGGTTGTTACGTGTGTTTTGTTTATTGGTTCTTACCTTTTTACTACGAGTTCTCTTTAAGTTGAATTTTTTTCGAGATTATCCTTGGAGGTGTACAAGCATCCCTTTTTTAGCGTTGTAAAAGAACCTGAATTTAGATACTTTTTTTGTTTATGTGCGGAACAAATAATCATCTGTTCTTACTTCTCCATATGTTGCATAGTCTTTGGCTATATAATAGCTATACTCGTGAGAAAACTTTAAACCCGTAAGAACCACATAAGAAGTATAGACATTAACCGGAACGTAAAAGACCTTCCCACTATCTTCACCAAAAGTTTCTTGATAGTATAATCGGACCGTACTTGGAATTTCACTTGGTGATCCATTATCTCCCAATGATGCCCAATTTATTTGCATAGTTGTTGTGTTAGGTTGCCTAGTTTCATAAACCCCAGTAGGTTTAGATGGAGGTTTAGGTGGTGTATTCGCACCACTCGACCCACCACCACCACCCGACCCACCACCACCACTCGACCCACCACCACCACTCGACCCACCACCACCACTCGACCCACCACCACCACTCGACCCACCACCACCACCACCACCGTCGACAACAGCGGCAGGTTGGCATTTCATGGAGTCTGTATCGCACACTAACGGTGACTGACAATTTTCATTGACCTTGCAGGTGGTGTTTTCAGGGGCTCGGCATATAGACTGTTCGCACTTCAGAGGAAGTTTACACCCGATTTTGTCTGTCTCTGTATCACACTCTTCGCCTATATTTGTACCAAATAGCGCGTTCCGTTTCCAGTATGCTACCCCGGCGGAAATTAACGACGATAATAACAATAATGTTATTATCATAATCACAATCATTTCGAATTCCAACTTATAACTTACGACTTAATAAAAATTAATTTAAAACAATACGCTTTTTACAAAAACAAAGTGAGTGTGTATATTTTTCTAAATATGATGATTTACGACTAGTGATTATATTGTTAAAAGACCATTTAGATTTAAAAGCAAACGGCGGGTTAGGGAGTGTACTTTTACCCCTAACCTAAAAATAACTTAAACAGTATTACCCCGTTAGGTTAACGAAGACTAACCCACTGTGCTTCACACACACAGTCAACACACACACACCTTACACACACGACAACGACAAGCCACACACACACACACACAAAAAAAAGTAACGAACAAAAAAGTCACGAAAAAAATGAATCCTTCTTGCGAATCCTGTTCTATTTGTATGGAGGTTCTGTGCCATACAAGTCAACAGCCTGTTACACTCACCACATGTAACCATGAGTTTCACACGACTTGTTTGGAACAATGGACAAATAATTTCAGTAATACCAGTTGTCCGTTGTGTCGAGCACAAATCGTAACATCACCATCATCGTCATCGTCATCGTCACCCACCCGTCTCACAAGGTATCAGCTCGAAGAGGAAATACGATCGAATGCGTTTGTAGCTGCAAGAAGAGCAATCAGGCAAGAGTTTAGATTCTTTTAAGTTGTTAGTGAACTCTCAAATACTACTTCCGTTCCTCTGTGACCAGCAGGGCGCGCGTTATTACACACACGCGTTATTACACACCTCTCTGAGATACTTCTTTTACTTTGTTACTATAGTGTGATAATTACTACTAATGTTAGTTTTCTTTGGGCCAATAAATTGGACCGGTGGTGGTGGGGTAGCACTGTCGCCAATTTTCCTCTGCAGTCTTGAGGTGGAACGTGTACGAGAACACTAACGGTTGGCCGTTCATATCGAAATGAAAACACCCACAAGGGCCTTTCTCCTTCTCCTCATCCTCGTCCTCGTCCTCGTCCTCCTCCTCCATGGACCGAGTACTACTAATACTACTATGCGCGCGAAGGCAATCGGGGTGAAAACGGTGTTGGCAAGGAGGTCGTCCATCACCGCCCTCCTCCACAGAGGCTGTAGAAGCTGTTGCCGTTGACCCCGCCGAGACGAAACATCCACAGAGAAAGCACGTCTCCTGTGTATGTGTGTGTGTAGGGTTATGTGGTTACTTTAACACTTAAGCAATAACCAATAATAAAAATAACAAAACAACATGTGTTCGATTTGCCTTGAATCAGTTTCAGAATCAGAATTAAATACAAATGAAAATAATAGTATAATAACCACCTTGTGCAATCACACGTTTCATAAAAAATGTTTACAATCGTGTATACATTATGGCATAAAAGAATGTCCTCTTTGTAGAACAAACATCGAATCAGATATAAAAAAATACGGATTTGAAGTGAAACCAATTAGTTCGGAATCTGAGTATTATCTTGATGATTATTATGATTATGATTCTGATGATACAGTACCCGCAATGCACAATTCAGACAGAAATGAACAACCAGCCAGTGGTGGTGGTGTTGGTGGTGGTGTTGGTGGTACGGATAGGTTCCATTTTTTATACTCGTTCGGATTTAGGTAAATTGAATATCAATTTTACCTGAAGTATAGCCTGCAGTGCGACGAGTAGCGGGTCGTTGTTGTTGTCGCTGTTGTTGTCGTTGTCTTTGTCTTTGTCTTCTTCTTCTTGTTGCGCGGGCGCTTCCTCCACCTCCGTCTCCACCTCCATGGTCGCATCCAGCGTGTCATCCATTGTATCATCCATCGTGTCATCCAGTGTAGTAGGAGTATTAGGAGAGGCAACAGGTGTAGTAGTAGTATTGGTAGTATTAGGAGTAGGAGTAGAGTGGTAGTAGTCCGTAGATGTGTACTGTGGTGAAACGGGTATAAAGTCCGTAGATGTGTACTGTGGTGAAGCGGGTGGATATGCCGGGGGCGAGGTTGGTGGCGGTGTTGTCGTAGTGTTGGTGTTGGTGTTGGTGTTGGTGTTGGTGTTGGTGTTGGTGTTGGTGTTGGTGTTGGTGTTGGTGTTGGTGTGTTCGGGGTACTCGGGTACTCCAAAGTCCTCGATGGGTGCCCGACAGATCGGACAGATGGGGTTCACTCTCTGCCAGTTTCCCACGCATTTAGAGTGGAATAGATGATGACAAGGACGTAACTCTGTGACTTCGAGTCTACTGAGTCTCGATTGACAAATGGGACACTGTGGTTCGGACGAACACCCTCCTCCTCCTCCTACTACTATGGTCGTGGTCGTGGTCGAACTATTATCAGCGAAAGAAAAAGGCGCAGAGACAGCCTGATGTGTAAAGTCCGAACGTGTGGTGTTGTTGGACTCAGACTCTGTGATAGTGTCGTACGCATACTGTACTCGCCTCGTACGTGTACTCAATAGATGCATCCCTTGTTCCACAGTCAGGATCGTTTGACATCGAGGAGCGTGATGGTGTCTGCAAAGGTTGATGCCGAGATCCACATGGAACCCCTTTGCAGGGTGTCCACAAGGACAATCATTGGCATTGTTCCAAGCCTCGCATGTTCCATCCATCGGCATTTCTGTTTCAAACAATACACACACATATATTACATGAGCACCGAGAGAGTGTAAAAAGGGGAAGGTTTTGAGAAAGAGAGAAAGAGAGAAACACACACACACACACACACACACACACACACACATAAGAGAGAAAGAGAGAAAGAGAGAGAGACATAAGAGAGAGAGAGAGAGAGAGAGAGACCCAAGCAATACGAACACGATGCGCGATAACGTTTCCCTTGCCTGAAAAAAGGGACAGCGAAGGTAAGAAGAGAGATGATGGTCTGCTGGAGATGGTCTGCTGGAGATGGTCTGCTGGAGATAGTCTTCTGGAGATGGTCTGCTGGAGATGGTCTGATGAACATGTGATGTGGGGTTGAAGGTTAAGTAACAAAAAGGGCGCGATAACATAGAAGTTGGCGCGAGGAAAGGGTAACAAAAAGAGCGCGCGCGTGTCCGTAAACTAACTAACACACATAGAAGTTGGCGCGAGGAAGTAACAAAAAGGGCGCGCGCGTGTTCGTAAACTAACTAACACACATAGAAGTTGGCGCGAGGAAGTAACAAAAAGGGCGCGCGCGCGATAACAACATTTACTTACAATTTACATTTACAGTCAGAAGGACGCTCGAAGAAGTCGAAGAAGTCCAAGGTGAGAAGAAGTCGAATACAACTAATAAGGCCATCGAGTTTCCATCCTTGTCCTCTTTTCTAAGAACCTAGCCCGTTTATATGATATCTTGCAGTAATTATATTCTATCCTCCGTCTATTCAAATAATACCCTGTGGATAGCTTGGTAGCCTTGCATAAGGACGCCATTGCAATGATTTCCTTGTCCAGCAGGAGGTCCTCGTGAAGCACCTCACAGACCACGGCCAACGCGGAGATGGCGGTGTTGTTCGTTATAGTCCGGGTGGTCATCATGGTGTTGGTAGTCATGGTATTGGTAGTCATGGTATTGGTCTTGGTGTTGGTAGTCATGGTGTTGGTCGTGGTCGTGGTGTTGGTCGTGGTCGTGGTGTTGGTCGTGGTGTTGGTCGTGGTTGTAGAAATTATGAGACCACTTCAACCATCGCCCCACCTTTTATGAGACAAGCTCACTCTACGCGCCAACCCCCTCCAGCTCACTCTACGCGCCAACCCCCTCCAGCTCACTCTACGCGCCAACCCCCCCCCCCCCCCCCCCCCCCCCCCCCCCCCCCCCCCAAACTT
>Ga0306898_1000228_pt1 | contig 23215 bp, 25 predicted proteins | sample AntRauMFilla1564_FD_190424 | JGI IMG/M metagenome (GOLD analysis project Ga0306898, IMG submission 190424) | Saline lake microbial communities from Rauer Islands, Antarctica - Metagenome Filla 1 #564 (v2) (version 2) | ecosystem: Environmental > Aquatic > Non-marine Saline and Alkaline > Saline ...
ATGATGAAGCAGGTAAACAGTGGCAACAAGAAAAGCAAATTGATCGCAAAATTCTTGCTAAGTTTGTACAGGACTATATGCAGCCTTTTCCGGTCATAAGCCGTTTTCAATCAGTCATAACAGACAGATATGAAAATGAGGTTTTTTCTACAAAGAGGCATGATAAAATAATAGCGTGAACACTTCAGCTAGCTTTGCTATCAAAACCGAAACCTTTGAAGGTCCGATGGAGCTTCTGATTGAACTTGTTGAAAAACGCAAGCTTCTTATCAACGACATTTCACTTGCTGAAGTAACAGACGAGTACATGCAAGCAGTTAGTCTTATGCAAGAACTTTCACTGCCAAACACCGCACAGTTCGTGAACCTAGCTGCTACGCTCCTGCTCATTAAGTCTAAATCTTTATTACCGTCACTAGACCTTACCTCGGAAGAAGAAACCAACATCGAGGATTTGGGAGAAAAACTGAAGCGATATCAGATATATCGTGATGCAGGAATAGAGCTACGAGGTCGCTTCGGTAGGCACTCAATGTACGAACCAGAGTATACGCTGCCACGTGAGCCGGTGTTTGTGACTGACGCATTTTGTGACACTCATGCCCTACAGGATGCACTCTATCGAGTACTTTCGAATCTACCAAAACCAAAAGTAATGCAAACGGCGCGGGTCAAAAAAACCATCTCGCTTGAAGATATGATTTCTAAATTACGAACCAGAATAGAACAGCAACTACAAACCAAATTTTCAGAAATACGATCTTCAGAAACGGAACACAAGAACGTGATTGTTGGTTTTTTGGCGATACTAGAACTTTTCAAGCAAGGCAATGTCATCATTACGCAAAGCAGCAGATTTGAAGATATTCATCTTGAATTGGACCAAGCAAGTACACCTCGATACTATTAACTATAGTGGGATAAGATAACACTATGTATGGCGACCGTTTGTGCTAAAATGCCACTATGAGCCTCGATATCCTAATTGAGGCGTTGCTTTTCTATAAAGCAACGCCTCAAAACAAGCAGAAGCTAATCAAGTTTTTTGCGGTACCCGATGATGAATTTGCAGCTGCTCTCCACACACTCAAGACCAGACTAGCCTTTGGTGCGACTAGACTGATTGAAACCGAGACTGATATCCAGCTAGCAACGGCGTCTGAGTTGTCTACGTTTGTTGAATCATTGCGCAAACAGGATCTCAATGGAGACATTGGAAAAGCGGGAGCAGAAACCCTTGCAATTATTTTATACCGCGAACCTATCTCACGTGCCGAAATAGATTCTATCCGCGGGGTAAATTCACAGTTTATTCTAAGAAACCTACTCACTCGAGGTCTTATCGTACGCGATGCAACCACGACCAATGGCCATCAATTTAGAATAAGCCCAGACTTGCTCAAGCATCTTGGTATCACCAACAAGCAAGACTTGCCAGAATTTTCCCAATTTATGACTGCTATTGATTCTTTCAACGACACCAGCCATGAATGAACAGTATCCCTACATGATTGAGGAAACAAAACCCAGTAAGAAAAATATGTTTCCGATTGTTGCACAGTTGGGTATTCTAAGCCTGATACTATTTGGCATCTTTGGTGCGTGGCTGTTTGACGCACAGTCTCCTGCACAAAAAAACCTGCCTGAACCACACAACATTATTACTGATACCACAGAGTACCAACTTGTCCCCCAAAAGATAGAGCGGGAGATAAGCTTACGCGCAGAGTCGGCTTATGTCTGGGACGTACGTGGCCAGCGGGCCCTGTATAAGAAAAACGCCGACGAGACACTACCGTTGGCATCTATCACCAAACTTATGACTGCACTACTTGCATACGAACTCATCCCCGGTGATGAACAGGTACGAATTTCTCAAGCGGCAATTTTGCAAGAGGGCAGCAGTGGTCTCTCGGCGGGAGAACGCCTAAACATAGAAGAATTGCAGCGATTATCGCTAGTATCTTCTTCTAACGACGCTGCATATGCGCTCGGTGCAAGCGTCGGGTCTTTATTAGGGACTAAAGATCCAGCAGCACAATTCATTGCCGGCATGAATATCAGAGCAGCAGAATTAGGCTTGACTACCTTACATTTCAAAAACACCACGGGCTTAGATGAATCTACGACCGAGGCTGGGGGAGTAGGGAGCGCTCGAGACGTTTCATTTCTGATGGAGTATATTGTTGTAAATTACCCAGAAATAATTTCACCAACCCAACAAAACGCTACCAGAATCTACAACGCAGCTGGCGCCTACCACGACGCTAATAATACTAATGAGGTTGTATCACAAATCCCCAATATGATTGGATCAAAAACCGGCTTCACTGACTTGGCCGGGGGTAACCTGACCATTGCATTTGATGCCGGGCTCAACCGACCAATTATTATTACGGTTCTTGGATCTACCCGTGACGAGCGGTTTAGTGACGTGTTGACCCTAGTAGAAGCAGTACAAGAAACCCTAAGCGAATAATATGGATTCAATACTACTGAACGTACTTATCCCTGCACTGGCATCTTTTGCTGTAGGTATTCTCATCACACCGTTGGTAACTTATTTTTTATACAAATATAAAGTTTGGAAAAAACAAGGTGGCAAAACCGCCATCGGTGGACACGAAGCTACCGAATTCAACCGGCTCAAGAGCTCGGATGAAACTAAGACCCCAAGGATGGGCGGGATTGTTATTTGGGGAAGTGTTCTGATAACTTTGGTCGGCACCTACGTACTGTCTCTGCTGTTCCCAAGTCCCTTCTTGGCAGAGTTGGACTATCTCAGCAAATCACAGACGTTGATTCCTGCAGCTGCGCTACTCATTGGAGCAATTATTGGTTTCCTGAATGATTTTTATGATGTTACCCATACCGGCAAAGGACTTCGGCTTTCGGTACGCCTAGGCCTCATTACTACCCTCGCCGGTTTTCTTGGTTGGTGGTTTTATGCAAAGCTGGGTGTAACTGGTGTAAACATTCCCTTTGATGGCACCTTGGAGCTCGGCTTCTTGATTATTCCTTTTTTCATTTTATTGACATTGATGCTCTACGCCAGTGGGGTAATTGATGGTATAGATGGCCTATCAGGCGGCGTATTTGCCTCAATCTTTACCGCTTACGCAGGCATTGCTATTGTGCAATCTCAGTTTGATCTGGCAGTGTTTTGCGCTACGGTAGTTGGAGGAATTATGGCCTTTCTTTGGTTTAATATACCACCAGCTAGGTTCTGGATGACTGAGACAGGCTCAATGGCACTCACTCTCTCCTTAGCCACTGTAGTATTTATGACCGACTCGCTTGGTGATGGGCATGGTATTTCGCTATTGTTGATAGTCGGCTTACCATTAATTGCCACGGTAACGTCAAACGTATTACAGATATCTTATCGGAAAATGACCGGTAAAAAATTGTTCCGCATTGCACCTCTTCATCATCACTTTGAGGCAATTGGCTGGCCGTCATACAAAGTGACCATGCGCTACTGGATAATCAGCGTCTTTTGCGCAGTCGTCGGAGTAATTTTTGCTACCATCGCATGAAGCAACTAAAACCTAAATCAGTTGACTCGGTCTTACTCACCATCATCGGACTGATGGTAGCTGGCGGCTTTTTAATTTTTTCTTCAGCTTCTTTGGGTCTGATGGCTCGAGATGGAGCTAGTTTTGGTTCAGTTGCTTTCAATCAGTTTTTATTTGGTGTAGTTGGAGGAAGTATCGCGTTGTTAGTTATTTCTAATGTCTATTATCGTAACTGGTCAAAATACGCTTTTTATTTGTTTATCGCCTCATTGCTTTTGACACTGGCGGTATTTATCCCAGGCCTCGGTATGACCCATGCTGGAGCAACTCGGTGGCTCGACTTAGGATTTGTTACGTTGCAACCATCAGAATTTCTTAAGATAGGCTTTGTGATTTATTTGGCCACTTGGCTATCTGGTATGCAAAGCAGGATTCATGTGTGGAAATATGGATTATTTCCCTTTATGGGGATAGTTGGTGCAGTTGGAACAGTCATGCTCTTACAGCCCGACACGGATACTTTTTTGATTATGGCAATGTCAGGGATGGCAATGTTTTTGGTAGCTGGAGCACGCTGGAGAGACATCGGAATACTGGTAGTCGCTGGGGTATTAATACTCGCTGCCGTTGCCATGATGCGACCATATATCATGGACCGATTAACCACGTTCCTTGACCCATCGGCCGACCCTTTAGGCAGCGGCTATCAGATTCAACAGTCACTCATCGCCGTCGGTTCCGGTGGGATGACTGGTCGAGGCTTCGGACAAAGCATCCAAAAATTTGAATACTTACCTGAGCCTATTGGTGACTCAGTGTTTGCGGTCTATGCCGAAGAATTCGGTTTTATCGGCTCGTTCCTACTGGTACTCAGCTTTATTATTATGACACTCCGAGGTTACCGTATAGCCACCCAAGCAAAAGATATGTTCGGATCCATCCTGGTAGTAGGATTCATGACCTTGATAGTTGGACAAGCATTTCTCAATATTGGCGCCATGCTGGCAATTGCACCCTTGTCTGGACTGCCGTTGCCGTTTATTAGTCACGGAGGGACTGCATTAATGTCAACGCTTGCCTCGCTGGGTATTGTATTAAATGTGTCAAAGTATCGCTCATTTAAAAAGCACTCGTGATACACTTATTCGTATGAAAATAGGACTAGTTGGAGGAGGAACAGGTGGGCATTTTTACCCGTTAATTGCTGTTGCACACGAGCTTAATGCAGTCGCCGAAAAACCAGAATTATTCTACTTTGGCCCCTCTCCCTATGACAAAGAAATGCTTAAAACATATAATATTTCCTACCAATATTGTCCAGCCGGTAAGATTCGCCGCTACTTTTCAATCCAAAATTTTTTCGATATCTTCCGTAACTTCTTTGGTATATTTGTAGCTGTATGGAAATTATATGTTATTTATCCTGACGTTATCTTTAGCAAGGGAGGATTCACTAGTGTCCCTGTACTTACCGCAGCAAAATTCTTGCGCATTCCGGTAGTTATACACGAATCAGATGCCGTACCAGGCAGAGCCAACAAGCTTGCCATGAAGCAAGCTCGGTATATTGGCATTGCGTACGATGATGCTGCGCAGTTTTTTCCAGCCGAAAAAACTGCCTTGGTAGGAATCCCTATTCGCCAAGAGGTTAAAAATGTGTCGGCAGATCCATTTACGCAACTGGGTATACCTAATGACAAACCACTTATTTACATAACCGGGGGCTCTTCTGGGGCAGAGCGTCTCAATGACATTGTATTTAATTCTTTAAAACAACTACTGCCTAACTATCGAATCTTCCACCAAACAGGCACTGCTAATGTGGAGGACTTACGATTGTTAGTACAGAGCTTGTACAAAGACTCACCTGATTTGGGTAACTACTACATAGAAGGGAACGTGCCAGCTCAGACAGTTGCAGCCCTGATGAGTGCTGCATCACTCGTCATTACCCGGGCTGGAAGCACCACTTTGTTTGAGATTGCCTACCACGGAAAGCCGGCGATTATAATTCCAATTCCTGAAGACGTCAGTCGTGACCAACGGACAAACGCCTATGCATATGCCCGTAGCGGAGCTGCCTCAGTCATAGAAGAGCACAACATGACCACCAGCTTGTTTGTGCAGGAAATTAATACTATTATTAATGACCAAAATCGCCGCAAAACCATGTCCGATGCTGCCAAGACAATGGCAACCGAAGATGCGGCTAAAAAAATATCAGATCTCTTAATCTCAATCGGAATTGAACATGCACCAAAAAAATAACCCTGCGGTCGTCACGAGATTTGCACCATCTCCGACTGGCTTTATGCACATCGGAAATGTCCGAACGGCACTATACTCGTTTTTATTCGCACGCCAAAATAACGGTACGTTCATTCTTCGTATAGAAGATACTGACAAAAACAGAGAAGTGGCAGGTTCTATTCAGCACATTATGGATTCGCTGACCTACCTTGGAATCCAATGGGATTATGGTCCGGATATTCCAAGTGAGACATTTGGATCCTGCCTGCAGTCAGATCGCCTAGATATATATAAGAAATATGCCCTTCAATTAATTGAGAAGGGGCTTGCGTATCCAGATCCTTACACCTCAGCAGAAGTAGAGTCGTTTAGGGAGAAGGCGCAAGCGGAAAATCGCCCTTTTTTGTTTAGAGAACATCGACCTGAGACCTTCGGCGCATGGGACGGCGAACAGCCACTGAGACTCAAGGTATCCGAGATAAAACGTTATCACTGGAACGATGCAGTCAGAGGCAAACTAAGCGCCGGTGAAGAAATGCTTGACGATGTCATCCTTATCAAGGCCGACGGGTACCCGACCTACAACTTCGCCCATATTATCGATGACCTTGAAATGGGAGTAACGCATGTCATGCGTGGTGAAGAATTCATTTCTAGTACTCCCAAATTTTTGAGTATCTATGATGCACTGGGTTTAGCATACCCAATATTCGTCACTTTACCTCCCATCATGGGCCCAGACGGTAAGAAAAAACTCAGCAAACGGGATGGTGCAAAAGACTTATTGGAATACCAAAAAGAAGGATATCTGCCCGAAGCTATGCGTAATTTTTTAGCCTTAGTTGGGTGGAATCCCGGCGGAGAACAAGAAATTTATACCAGTAACGAGGCAGAAAACACATTGACTGAAACTTTCTCATTAGAAAAAATTCAAAAGTCTGGCGGAGCGTTCAACGAAGAGAAACTCAAGTGGATGAATAAGGAGTATCTTCAGAAATTATTGCTTCCAGAACACTTAGAAACAGCTATTGCGTATGCAGAGTCAGCATTACCCGAATCAGTCACCACGCTACCTCAATATTCTGCAGAAAGATTGGCAGCGGTCACTCCAGTTATTTTTGAGCGAGTACACAATAAACCTGAAATTACTGAAGCTGCTTTGGCAGGAGAGTACAACTTTGCATTTGCTGCGCCAAAGTATGACACAGCCCTGCTACACTTTAAAGATGCTGATTCAGCACAACCAGCCCTGCCAAGACTAGAAAAAGTAACCGCATTACTCGCTGACGCAGACTTTAGTTCAGCCCAGTCTATTAAAGACGCTCTCTGGGATTATGCTAGTGAAGAAGGTCGCGGGGAAGTACTGTGGCCACTACGCACCTCTTTATCAGGCAAAAAACAGTCCCCAGACCCATTTTCTATTGCCTACATCCTTGGAAAAGAGGAAACGCTCTCCCGAATCAAAACAGCATGTGATAAAATAAACGGGTAATGCATATGCGTTTACTCATAGCCTTTCTGATTGGAACCATGCTGCCGCAAGTGTTCTTTATGGTACCAAATCAAGTATCGGCTAACGCAGAAATAAATCAGTTACGGAATGAGATTAACGATAGAAGTGGTCGCTTAGCTGAGATTGAAGCGGAAATAGCACAATACGAGTCTGAACTCAAAGAAGTTGGCGCCGAAAGAAAGACTCTCCAGTCAGCCATTAATCAACTAGACCTTGAAAGAAAGAAGGTAAATTCAGAAATAGCCAAGACTGAAAATCAAATTACTTCTACCGATTTGGAAATAAGCAAACTAATTCTAGAGATTACTCGTACGGAAAAATATATTGAGAGTTCGCAAGAGGCCATTGGTTCGATTATCCGCACTGAACACAAGGCAACTGGTGATAGCCTGGTTGAACTATTCCTGAGTCAAGAGCGACTATCTGATTTTTGGAGTAACTTTGAAGCACACGGAAATGTCCGAGAAACTCTATCTGATAGAGTGGGGGACCTGAGTACGTTTCGAGACATCCTGGAAGTACAGCGCGACACGAACGAAGGCAAAAGAGTCGAATTGAGCTCATTAAAAAACCAATATCGTGATCAGAACCAAGTACTCGTAAACAACAAAGAGGAGCAGGCTGAACTACTTGAAGTAACCAAGAGTGAGGAGTTGAGCTATCAACAGTTACTCGCCAATCGAGAATCAGCCCGGGAATTAATTGTCAGTGAATTGCGTAACTTCGAATCCCAACTACAATTTATTCTTGACCCCAACACTATTCCTAATCCAGGAACAAGAGTATTCGATTGGCCGCTGGAGAATATCATCATTACGCAGTTGTTTGGTGGCACCGAGTTCGCTGCCAGGAACGCCAGTGTATATGGTGGCCGGGCTTATCACCCTGGAGTTGATTTTGGCGCACCCCGAGGGACACCTATCTACGCACCGCTATCTGGAGTGGTCCGAGCGATAGGAAACACAGATGCTGTGCCTGGTTGTTTTTCGTGGGGTAAATGGACACTTATCGACCACGCGAACGGATTAAGTACTATGTATGCCCATCAGGATGTTATTGCCGTTACACCCGGACAGCAAGTACGCACTGGAGAAATCATCGGATACATCGGTAATACTGGATTTTCGACTGGGCCACACCTTCACTTCACTGTGTACGCAAAGTCCGGTGTGTCAGTGAGAAAATTCAATGAGATTAAAACGGTCACGAGCTGCGGGCCTGCTTCTACTCCAGTAGCCGCTATAGAAGCTTATATCGACCCGATGTTGTACCTGCCTCCGTACTAATGGATAGCACGCAACGTAGTAATTACCAATTTCTAAGTATTATCATGACCGATACGAACGCAACACAAATAGTAATACTTGGCGGGACAGGCGATTTAAGTAAAAGGAAACTCCTGCCAGCGCTTTTAGATTTGCATGTACGCGGCATGCTGCCTACTACGTGCCAGATTATTGGACTCGCTCGGTCAGAGTGGAACAATCAAGAATATGCCGATTTTGTAAGGACAACCTTTAATACTCATCACAGTAACCATCCTCATACAGAAGCGCAAATAGATGCATTTTGTAGCACTCTCACTTTTGTTAGTGGTGCACTTGATGACCTAACCAGCTACGATAAACTGGAAAATGCACTCATTGCTTTTGATACTAAAGAAAAAGTCAGAAGTAACCGATTATTCTACTTAGCAGTGCCACCAAAATTCTACGAGCAGATATTTGTTGACCTGAAAAGAAGTGGCGTAGCTAATGAAGAACCTGGTACATGGATGCACATACTAGTTGAGAAGCCCTTCGGAAGTAACTTAAAGACTGCCCAACAGCTCGACAAACAACTTGCGGAACTCTATCGAGAAGACCAGATTTTTCGCATTGATCACTATCTTGCCAAAGAAGCAGTGCAAAATATCCTTTCATTTCGCTTTGCAAATACCTTATTGCGGGCTTCTTGGAGCAGGGATGCTATAGAATCAGTGCATGTCAAAATGTTTGAGACAATAGACGTGGGAAGTAGAGCAAGTTTTTATAATGAGATTGGAGCATTGCGTGATGTGGGCCAGAACCACCTACTGCAACTATTAGCTCTAATAGCCATGGAAGAACCTGCTTCTTTCAAACCGGAAGACATACGTCGTGCCAGAGCAAATGCACTAAGGGCTATCAAACCAATCGACATCAAGAACCTGCAACAAGTTGTTTTACGAGCTCAGTACGAAGAATATCGCGAAAACGAATCAGTGCCTGACGAATCACAAACTGAAACATATTTTGAATTACACGCAGAATTCGATACACCCAAGTGGGAAGGGGTACCATTTTATATTCAGTCAGGCAAAGCCGTAGCTACGTCTGAAGTATCAATTACTATCAAACTGAAAGACGTAGCGACCGGATTATTCGACACAGAAAGCTGTCTAAGTGTTGGTAACGAAATAAAACTCACTATATCGCCAGAGCAGAGTATGGATATATCGCTGAATGCAAAGTCGCCAGGGCTTGGATATCAACTTGAGACCAGAAAATTATCGCTTACCTGTGCCAAAAATAAAACAGAGCTAGACAACGCATACGAAAAAGTACTATATGACTCTATCATCGGCGATCATACGTTATTTACCAAAACAGAAGAAGTCATATCAGCGTGGAAGTTTATTACGCCAATCCTTGAACACTGGCACACGATTCCGTTACATTCGTACAAAAAGGGTAGTCGGGGTCCGACCGAAACAATCTTAAAACATGGAAATTAATATGAAAAAAGAACTTATATTTATCGGATTAGGTAGAATGGGTAGTGCTATGGTCGCGCGCTTGGTTGAGCAGGGGTATGTGGTACATGGTTTTGATGTCGACACTCAGGCCCGAGCCCTAGCCCTAGAAAGCGGTGTCTATACGTATGAGTCTATTAAAGAGACAATCGTTGCAATGGATGGCCCTAGAGTAGTCTGGGTTATGGCTCCGTCATCTGCGGTAGATGAAATACTAGAAAATATATATAAGGATCTTAATCCCGGAGACATAGTTATAGACGGTGGAAACAGTTTTTTTGAAGATACTAAAAGGCGTGCTGCCGAGGCCAAGGAAAGGAGTATTTCATACGTAGATTGCGGCACATCAGGTGGAGTAGATAGGGCTCGAACAGGCGCTTCGTTAATGGTCGGAGGAGAAGATAAAGTAGTACAACGTATCGAACATATATTTAATACCCTCGCTACAACAGATGGATATGCTCATGTGGGCGGCTGTGGAGCTGGTCACTTTGTCAAAATGGTGCACAACGGTATCGAATACGGCATGATGGGTGCAATAGCCGAAGGTATGAACTACATAGAAGATCATGAAGCAACAATGTATTTAAAAACAGCCGAAGTACTCAAGCCATATGAACATGGCAGTATTATATCTAGCAGCCTCATGAGCTGGCTGGCTGAAGCTTACCGAACCCAAAACTATCTAGAACAAATCACTGGCGAAGTCCCGAAGGGAGAAACAGAAGTCGAGATGGAATACATAATAAGTAAGAATCAGTCGCCAGTTTTGGCAGCTGCCTTACAGCAAAGAAAGGATACCCGTAAAAACCCGTCACGAGTAGGTACACTCATTTCTGCTATGAGAAATCAGTTTGGAGGACACAAGACAATAAACAAAAACTAATATGCCACAACTCATTATTACCAACACGCCAGCCAAAGAAGTGGGGGAGCATATCAATACGATCATTCAGGAGCACGCCGGAGACTTAGTATGCCTACTATCTGGAGGATCAGCTTTAGATATTATTCAGTACATCCAACCAGGTAAACAATGTTCGCACCAAACCTGTCATGACGAGCAATCTGAGGCAAATAAAGTTCTATGCACCCGAAGTGAATGTCGCACAATATTTATGATGGGGGATGAGCGAGTGAGTAGGGAGTCGAATATAAACAACTTCTTACAGCTTAAAGGACTCCATCCAGACCACCCGGTCACGAATCGTACCATCGATACGACTCCATTAGAAAACGAAACGACTAGAGACTTCGCATATCGGATTGAAAAAACTTTTTTAGAAACACTTACCAAACTTACTAATCCTAAAATTATCGCGATACTTGGTATGGGTATCGATGGTCATACAGCCGGCATTTTTCCGATGGATGACAAGGCCTTCCGGCAGACCTATCAGGATGATGTAACCTATGCACCAGTCGACCTGCAAGGCCTTACAATCGATTCTAGAGCCTCAATTACACCGACCTGGCTACTGGCACATGTAGACACAGTACTTGGATTCATTTGCGGGCCAAGTAAGAAGGAGATTCTGATTGATCTGAACACGAACGACAAGAAGCTCAACCAGCGGCCAGCGGAGATATTAAAGCTACATAGACAAGCTTTTGTATACACCGATCAAGATATTACACCGACGGGAGTCGCTAACGAGGGATTGCGGGCTTAACTACTTAAGAATATATAAGTATGAATGTCGCAAAAGATATATTGTGCGACATAAGGGAAGATAGGTCTTAATGCCAATTACTCTGCTAGGTATATTCCTCCCAACAGCTGCCCCATAAAAGTATCATAGTCTGGTCGATGTCTCGTTAAGTGTATATTGCGCGACCCTCCCCTGGTTAAGGTTTCTGTTATCTCAGGGTGGGCCTCCAAGTACAATCGTAATTTTTCTGGAATGACTTCATCTTGCGAAATAATTTTTTTACTTTCACCAAAATGATCACGTAACTGCTGTTTTATTTGTGTGTAGTGTGTACAGCCTAATATCACCACTTCACTCTCCCCCGCCTTTGCTTGGATGACACGTATTGCTTCATGAGATGCTGCTTCGAGTTCGTTGAGTTCAATCAGTGGTACGAGTTGCGGTGTGGCTATTGATGTCAAGGAGATGGTACTCGTTGTCTTTTGATTGAGTTCAATCTGATATTTTTTAGATTCAACAGTCCGCCTGGTTGCTATCAAAATGGCACTTGAGGCAGGTTCGCCAGACACAGCCTCTACTGTTGGCACAATAATGCCAAGTACTTTTCTGTCTGGATACTCACTCGGGATAAATTCTCGCTGTAGTTTGCGAGCGGTTTCTGCAGAGGCTGTGTTGCATGCAAGTATCACCAAGGCACAACCTTTATCAAATAGATAAGCAACACCTTTGGTAGTATGCGCATATATTTCACTCTCAGTCTTGTCACCGTAAGGAAGGTTTTCTGTATCTCCGTAATACAAATAATCGTAGTCTGGCAGCTCCTTAGCTGTCGCCTTAAGTATGGTCAAGCCACCTAATCCAGAATCAAAAAATCCAATTTTCATAATATTCGCAAGCTCATTCGTTTCAATTCGTAATAATATCCAATTATACCCCAAACAAAAATTAACATAACAAAAATCGGCCCGAAGGCCGATTTTTAATAGTTTGCTGCCAGGGTATTCCCCCAACACGGCATTGAGGCACTCCATGGCTGTACTCCCTGTCTCTGATAGAGATCTCGAGCAAAAGCCATATTGTCGTAGAGGTCATAGAGATCGAGATCCCTTGCTTGTGCATCTGATAAATGGAAACGCTTATTAATTTGCATTACCCCTGTATCATCTGAATCTACAAAACCAAGTAGTACAGTACCGTCTGCTAAGTCATGACGAAAGGTAGATTCACATCTAGCAACTTCAATCATAATGGGAATGTCTGCGAAATATGATCGCACGATTGCTTCAGTTCTATCTGCTCGATCTAGCTTGTATGAAGCTAAATCTTCTCCTGCGTCATGCGCAATATATCCAATCGCTGTTTCTGGAACCTGAACCATCGAAATGGTTGAAGCCGTCAGTAGCGCGAGAATCACTGTCGATATAATAAGTCTAAAGTCTTATCTGAAAAATACCGGTGTGACATAGGTCGTATAGGTGGAGATTCCAAAGAATCAATATACCCACTGCGACACCGATAACCGAGCAACTATAACATATAGTGCGGATTTATTAGACTTTACTATATTTAACGTTATTTGTCAAGTATCTGTGCATCTTTATCCCTGAATTCAGCATTCCTATTCAATTATTTGTTTAAAAATCAGGTTTTTTAAAGCACCCGAATAAATAAATCATTTAACGTACAAAACCCGCCTTTCGGCGGGTTTTGCTCTTTCTCTCCCTATTTCATCTTTGCCATTTCAGTCACGCTCTCAACGGCTCGTAATACCTCGATTGGGAGGGCAAATATAACCGTATTTGATTGATCTGAAGAAAGATCATTAAGCGTCTGCAAGGTACGTAGGTGCAACGCTCCTGGTGATGCGGTTAACATGGCAGCTGCCTTAGCCATATTTGCAGCTGATTCCACTTCCCCTTCGGCTTTAATAATCACGGATCTTCTTTCTCGCTCGGCTTCTGCTTGTTTGGCGATGGTTCGCTCCATATCTTGCGGTAAGAAGAAGTCTTTAAGTTCAACATTTTCTACTCTAATCCCCCAGGCATCGGTTTCAGCATCGATTATTTCTTGAATGCGCTGGGAAAGCTTATCTCTTTCTGCAAGTACTTCATCGAGTGTCGCACTACCAACGATATTTCGCATAGTTGTCTGTGCCAGCTGCGACACGGCGAACTGAAAGTCTTCTACTTCTAAAGTGGCTCGCACCGCGTCCGAGACTTTATAATAAATCACGGCATTAATACTCGCAGACACATTATCGCGAGTAATAACTTTTTGATCTGGTACGTCAACCGCTTTGACCCTGAGATCAACCTTTTCCATACTTTGGAAAACAGGCACAATGACGCTCCATCCTGGTCCGCGTAGGCTCGTGTATTTACCCATGGTAAGTACTACTCCCCGTTCGTACTGCTTAACTTCACGCAAGAAAACAACCAGTAAAACTACAACTATTATCACCAAGGTAATTAATTCCATATCTACAGATAACTTAAGTTACTAATGTAACCATAGTATACCCTTATTGACGTCGGTTGAGAACAGACATCGCTCCATACAAACCAGATTCATCGCCCAACTCAGCTTTTGTTATAAGTGGACTAGACACGAATCCGTCAAGTGATTCGACTGTGTACTTACGTATATCGTCAATCGAAATAGCTGGGTCCCCCACTATCATAGCGCCACCGAGGACTATTGCATCAGGCGACCAGTACAACACTGTGTTTCTCAGACCTTGAGCCAAGTATTCTGCCAGTTCATTCCAGATGATGTCGCTTTGGGGAATTTCGTAAGCTTTGACACCAAATCGCTCTCCAACAGCAGTTCCAGACACAAGATTTTCGAGCGTTGGATCTATTTCATCGCCGAGCACTGTACGGTCAATATCAAGTATTTGATGTCCGGGTTCGAAGCCAATGCTTGCTAAATCAATCTCTCCATTCTCTATTTTTGCACCTCCTACTCCAGTGCTTATAGTGTGGTATGCAATAATATCAAGACCCTTACCTGCTCCGTATACCGCTTCACCAATACCAGCTATGGCTGTGTCGTTCTCTAAATATATTGGTACATCAAAACTTTTTTGCAGAGATTCAGCGATGGATTTGCCCACCCAATCGGTCAATACAGCATCATTTTCTATACCAGTTTTTTCTTCATTAAGTAGTCCGCGCACCCCACCAGCCATTGCTAATGGCGTTTTATTAGATAGCTTTTTAATGGTTTCTGTCATCTTCTTCATCGCTTCATCGAACTTTTGCGGCGTCTTAAAAGAAACAACATCACCAAAACTCTGCAAATCTTCACTGGCAGCTACTCGCGTCTTCGTACCTCCAATGTCAAAAAGAATGTAGGTCATAGGCCGAGAATATCTTTAGTTTTAGTTTTGTATAATTCTACATTTGGTTGGTCAAAAGCATTGAGATTCATCAGTTCCGCCACATACATGGTCTCTAGCATCCGCATCCCCATAAAGAGGCCAAGTGAATACGATAGGTTTTCATCAAAGATGGTAGATCGATACGCCAAGGATCGCTCTTGATAGGCGCCCATTACTCCTCCATATAATGCCGTCGAGATTTCCTGAGCGGTGAAATTACTGTACGATTTTGCAACACCTTTTTTGGATATTTTGAAATCAATCGTATCATCGTCAAACGTAACAAAATCAGTATACACACCAGCAAAACCACTCAGGTACAATTGTCCAACTGAGTGAAGTTCGGTTGGTGTCGACACGGTCGGCACGAAGCCTGTAGTAACTGGTTTACCAGCTCGGTCAGTTTCTTTACCGATGCTTTCTGCAAAAAGCTGCCGATACCATCCCCCAAGTGTCGCTAAGCGTGGTTCAAAGGCAAAGAAGTTATAGCTTCGGTACTTTTTTTGTAGGTAGTGGTGCAGTCGTACAGCGTTCTTGGCGGTAACTGACTCGAACTGATCCGAGACAGAGTCTAGTAGACCGACGATAAAAGAATCCGTATCGTGACCAAGTAACGCAAGTGGCACCAGACCAACCTCAGTCGAGACTGAGTATCGGCCACCTACTATTTCAGGCATTGCTACCAAGGTGACTCCGTGCTTCTTTCCTACTTTCATAAAGTCAGTATCTGGATTTCCGATGAACACGGTTTGTCCGTATATGGCTTTGTTGTACTCTTGTTCCAAAGCACCGAGTAGAATGCTGGCATTGACCAAAGTTTCTGTGGTATTTCCTGATTTACTTATTACGCATACAGCCAACTTCTTGACTGATTTTACTGCTTTGAGCTTAGACATCAGCAACTGAATGTTGTGAGCAGACACTGTATCAATCGTATGCAATTTCACTTTACCTGTGTCGAGCACCGAATGTACGGCCTCAGCACCGAGATTTGAACCACCAATTCCAATTAGCACAAGATGAGTAATACCTTTGAACTTTTTTCTTAACTCATCTAATAAATCATGTACTTCTGGCTGCTGCGCGTGAATGAGTGAATATTCTGGTTGAGTATTATCTGCATTTTTCACTACTTCTTGGACATCATTTCGATATGTGCGTAGTTTTTTTAAACCACTGATTTCCGCTTTTTCGGTGAATGTTTCAACGTCCAAGTGTGATAAATACATACTAAATTTGGTTAACGTTTCTTATTTTCTTCACTTCTTTAATGATGTATTTGTATGCCTCGTCAACATCATCAACCACTTTAAATAACTCCATATCTTCTGGGCTAATTGTTTGATATTTCTTCAATAAATCTTGCTCAAAGAAGCGCAGCAACGGTGCCCAATATTCTTTTCCGTATAATACAACTGGAATAGGTTCAATTTTTTTCGTCTGAATCAACGTGACAATTTCAAACAACTCGTCAAGTGTTCCGAATCCGCCCGGGAAATATACGTATGCTTCAGAAGCAAATGTAAGCATTACCTTGCGTGAAAAGAAGAAGTCAAAGTCCAGTGATTCGGTTGTGTAGGGATTTAGTTTTTGTTCAAAAGGTAGTTTGATGTTGAGTCCGATTGATTTCCCTCCTACTTTAAAAGCTCCTACATTGGAAGCTTCCATAATTCCTGGTCCGCCACCAGAAATAACCGAGAAGTCCTTCTTGGCTAGCTTGGCTGCGAGTGCTTCTGCATCTTTATAATATTTATCGTCAGGGTTGGTGCGGGCACTTCCCCAAAAAGTCACTGCTAATCCGTGCTCTCGCAATAATTCGAAGCCTTGTACAAATTCCGCCATGATTCGGAACACTCGCCAGGACTGCACTGCATCACCATCAGCACCAGAAGGATCTAACAGCTCACTGACGACTCTACTATGATCAGCCGCTTTTTTGGTTTTTTTATTCCGTTTATTATTTGCAAACATACCGGCATTATAGCATCTGCTCTACTGCCATGGGATTTCAAATCCTGCAAATTCGGGGAGAAGCTTTTTGTCATATAATAATCTAGATGTAACCTCAGCATGGCACAAGGCTCCCGTTAGTGCGTTATGTGGCTGCGGCTCTTCAGGAATACCACAATACTGCAAAACCCCATCTAAAGTTAGTGCGCTTCGTTTGTGCTCTGCATCTGTCGGTGGCTTTAGACCAGCTTTCACCATATGCATCCAGCACATGGTGTGCGTGTCTAGTGTGCGATATGCTAGATTCCAGTTCAGTCCGGCTCTTTCTGCACCCGCCCGCAACATATCTCGGTCGAAGGACACGTTCTGGCCAGTCAATGTTCTATCGGCCAGGGTCTCTGTCCATTTCAAAAATGCTGTCACCAATTCTGCTTCGGTCTGCTTAGTCTTGTCGGTTATCTGCGACTTGGTGAATCCGTTTACTTCTAATGCGCCGTCCATGATGTGCGCACCATCCCAAATTTTACACTCCTGATAAAACCGTTTGGCCGGATCAATAAAATCAATCGCTCCAATCGATACAATGGAATGTTTTTCATAATTTGTCCCCGAAGCCTCAATATCTAAAATCAACATATAGATAAATTGTAGCACGACACGAAAACCACTATGTACACAGTAAAAATAATGATGTACAGTAAAAGTCGTCAGTTCTCAACTAAGGTAAATGTTATGACATCTCTTGGTCCTTATGAACATCTGTTTCTGGAAGCTATTGATACGATTTTAGCTACCACCACCACAAAGCACAGAAATTTCCTGGTGCATGCTTGTACTTCATCTGAAAACAGTTTTGGCACAGAAAAAATGCCAGCACTGCTGTCTTCGATTGATAAGAAGTATGGTAATTATTCAAAAGAAGACATACGACTCGTGAAGTTAATGTTGCTGTATCAAAAAATAAAAAACGATGGGTCACTTTCTTATGCGCAGAATACGCACCGAAACGCCCAACTGGCTTACATCGACTTACTGCAACACACACCACTTTCTGACCAGGATATGTACATTGTCTATGGAGGCATTGTTTCAACTATAGTTACTTACTCCTCAAAAGCCGAAGAGCCTGAGTCGGTCAGACTGTTTCTTAAGCTACACGAAGAAGAGCCTAGTCTGATCAAGCTAGCTGGAAACTGGAAAAAATATTTCATTGATCCCATTCATTGCATGTTTGAAGAAAGAGCTTATATAGGTTAGCAACTAGACCTCCAAGTGTACCCCGCGCAATGTGGGGTTTTTATAACCCAGGACAATTAGCTGCTGCTTCGTAACCAGCGGCTTGTGCAAGTGCTGCGGTCGCAAAGAATACTTTGTTTTCTTCTTTCATCTGATTTGCTCCAGGACAGCTCGGTAAATGATATTTTGTACCAGACTTAGAAGCAACTACTTGTTGTGCGCCCGCGTCTGTTTGTATAGGCACCGAACCAGTTTCTACCGATATATCAGTAAAGATCACCCCGGCTGACTGAGGTAGTTCGGTCGTGGTGACCACTGATTGTCTGCCTAATCCAAAAGAGATAATGCTCACAAACAACAACAAAATGGCTGTATATGTTGCATCATCTAGCAAAAAAGACTTGAGTTTTTCATACATATGTCGTATACTCATCGCATTAAATTCTAATCATTATACAGTAATCGTATGGCAACAAAGAAAGCAGGTGGAACATCCAAAAACCTACGCGATTCGCAACCTAAATATCTAGGAGTGAAGCGCGCAGATGGACAAGCAGTGAAAACTGGCGAGATTATCGTGCGTCAACGAGGTACCAAAATTGAAGCGGGCAAAGGAGTCAAAGTAGCCAAAGACCACACTCTCTTTGCAATGACAGATGGTGTTGTTTCTTTCCGAAGTATGCGAAAGATTCGATTCAACGGAGAATCTGTTACCAAAAAAGCGGTAGACGTTCTCGCAAAAGCATAGTTTCAATACTATACAAAAAAATACTTCCTTTCTAGGAAGTATTTTTGTTTATATTGTCGAGCTTTATGATTCCTTGCGAACCGTTGCTGACTCAATCACAATTGCCTCAAGCGGTAAGTTAGTAGCATTTGTTTCTACAACTGCGATAGCATCTACTACTCCCATGCCGGTCACTACTCTGCCGAACACCGGGTGTTTGGAGTTTAGTGGCGGTTTGTCAAAGTCCAGATTGATATTATTCGCCAAGTTAATAAAAAACTGACTACCCCCAGAGTTCGGTCCACTATTTGCCATAGAAATAGTTCCTCGTACGTTTGTCAAAAGAGCACCTGAGATGTGTTCATCAGGGATAGAGTAATCTGGCCCTCCTGTTCCATACCGCAACACTTGATCTGTCTTGGTAATCGGGTCACCGCCTTGAATCATAAATCCTTCGATCACTCGATGAAATTGTACTCCATCGTAAAAGCCATCTTCAATAAGATTTACGAAGTTACCTGCGGTAATCGGCATACTATCTTCAAACAGCTCTATTTCAATCACCCCGACATTAGTATTTAGTACTGCTATTGGATTCATATCGTTTGTTATGTTTACGTTATACGCTTGTAGTCTATCTGCCGTAAGCGGCGCCACCAGAGTACTAGACGACTCAGTTCCTTCAGGCGAAGAACTTCCACCAAGGCCTAATACCCACATTACGCCTCCAATTAATACTGCACTGAGCACCAAAAGAATGATGATTGGCTTGGCTTCTTTGAGGACACTTTTCATACTAACGAATTTATTTTTTAATTACTTCAATAGTGAACGTTGCCTTGTCTGAACCACTTGCGAGCATAACTGTATGTTCACCAGCTGACTTAATCGGTTCATTAACTGAAACCATAGTCACGTCGATGTGTGCACCGGCTGTTTTTGCAGCTTCCACTATTTCTGCTTCACTGACCGCTTTAAAGGTATGGCCAATTTCGTTCAATTCTGCAGACACCTTTACTACTGTGTCTTTCAGTACTGCCATCGCTGTATGAAATTTAGTTGATTCTGCTTCGTTAGACGCTGCGGAAGCAGTCTGCATACGTTCAATTCTTTTCATGTTTGCTGCTGAGGCTGGCTGTGCCATTCCTCTGGGAATAAGCTTGTTCTGCGCGTATCCGTCTGGCACCTCAACTACTTCTGATCGACGACCAATCTTTGCCACGTCTTGTAAGAGAATTACTTTCATATCTATATATTAGCTACCAATCTGTCTGTTATGCGCACATAATACCAAACCTTCTGTTTATTCTCCAGTCTCTTCGGGGTTTTCGGCAAATGTGTCTGCAAATGTTTCACTTAATACCTCTTCACCAGCCAAGAATCGTATCGCCGCGTCCTTTTGCGGATCTTCTTGGGCTATCCGTTGAGCTGATGATAATGAGATGGCGATGTTTGGAGTTAGACCTCCTTCAGAAATAGACGTTCCGTTAGGTGTCAGCCACCGAGCGATGGTCACCTTTAGTGACGAACCGTTATCGAGCTCGACCAATTCCTGCACTGAGCCCTTTCCATATGTCTGAGCACCAATCACAGTAGCTACGCCATGATCTTGCAACGCTCCCGCCAGAATCTCAGCGGCAGAAGCCGAGCCGCCATCTACCAACACCACAAGTGAATCTGGACTAAAAACCTGCACTTGTCTGCCCCGACTTCTAAATACGTCATCTTTTGATGAGTCGCCAAACTGCTCGGTTACAATCACCTTCCCTGTTGGTAAGAAATAACTAGAGATAGAAACGGCACTTTGCAAGAATCCCCCTGGGTTACCTCGCACATCGATGATCAACTTGTCAGTACCACTTTCTACGTATGCTTGTAGAGCCTTTTGCATCTGAGCTTCTGCTACTGCGTTGAAGCTATATAAAGCAATAACAAACGTGTCGCCTATCATTTGGGATTCAACAGTCGGTACATCTATAGTATCTCTAACAATCGGTATATCAATGAATTCCTGTTCACCGACGCGAAAGATTTGCAAATTAACTGTAGTACCCTTTTCTCCCCGGATTAATTTCACCGCCTCATCGATACGCATACCTTCCGTACTGACCTCATCAATTTCAACAATTACATCTCCGGCCATAATGCCTGCCAACTCGGCAGGCGTGCCCTTTAAGGGGGCAATAACTGTTACCAGCCGGTCTCTGATACCTACTTCCATACCGACCCCACTAAAGTTGCCTGATATTTCTTCATTAAACACCGCCGAGTCTACTGGGGGCAAATACAACGTGTAAGGATCGCCGTAGGAATCTACTAACCCTTCAATCGCTCCTTGCAATCGATCTTCTACCGAAATGGTGGACGTCGAACTACCGGTAGCGTACTTTTCTTCTAGGAGATTCCACACTTCCCAGAATTCTTCAAGATTCGGCTGATCAGACACCACCTCGCCTTTAGCTTTGTCGATACCAAAAATAGAAAAGATGTTAGCGGTCTGCTGGTACGCCAAAGTTCCCTGTCCAAATTGAATCCCTGAGAAGAATGCCCCAAAGGCAAAAACGAAGGCTAGAAAAAAGGCCAAGCCACGCTTGGATGATGATCGAGATTTTGCTGGCTGAGGTGTTGTATGCATGCAGGTATTATCGCACAAAGTATGCAGACGCCAAAGTTTTCATTGGTTATATATAAATAATGAGTTTTGGGCCAATTTCTGATAGACTACAGGCATTATGTTTACTCAATTATTTGAATATAAGACCCCGGTCATTGTACGAGAAATCACTCTCTACAACACCGAAACCAAAAAGAAAGAAATCTTTGAGCCCTTCAATAAAAAAGAGGTCAAAATGTACAGCTGCGGTCCGACCGTGTATGACCATGTCCACATTGGCAACCTGCGCGCTTTTCTTTCAGCCGATATATTCAAGCGCGTGCTTATTCGCAATGGTTATATCGTAAAGCACACCATTAACTTTACCGACTTTGGACATCTCACAGATGACGGAGATACCGGCGAAGACAAAATGATGAAAAGCCTCAAGCGTAACGATATGCCGGTCACCTTAAAGGCGATGCGACAACTCTCTGACCGATACATCAAGTCATTCACTGACGATTTCCAAGAGCTCCGTATGTACGAACCGGATAACTGGGCTAGAGCCAGCGACTACGTCAAGAAACAGATTAGTCTCATCAAGACTCTCGACGAAAAAGGTTTGGCGTACGAAACGAGCGATGGACTATATTTTGATATCAGCAAGTTCCCTACCTACGGTCGACTCGGTAATCTAGACATAGAAAAAATGAAAAGTGGCGCTCGCGTAGAGGTAAATCCAGAAAAGAAACATCCAGCAGACTTTGCGCTCTGGAAAAAGGGTGACCTCGGTTGGGATAGTCGTTGGGGAAAAGGCTTCCCTGGCTGGCACGTAGAGTGTTCTGCCATGGCGCTGGCCACCCTCGGCAAACAAATCGACATTCATACTGGTGGTGAAGACCTTGCCAATACACACCACAATGCCGAAATCGCTCAATCTGAGGCAGCAACGGGAAAAACCTTTGTAAAGTATTGGCTACACAATGCATTCATTACTATAGACAATACTAAGGTTTCAAAATCGCTTGGAAATACTATTACCATGCGACATCTCACAGATCGTGGTTTTACTGGCGATGATTATCGCTACTGGCTGCTGACCGCACATTATCGTTCTCAAGCTAACTTCTCATGGGAAGCCCTCAAGGCTTCTAAACAAGCTCTTTTTCGTCTTAAACGACATGTGTACGAAGACTACAAGCAACAAACTTCGACACCAGATGCGTCGTACCTAGAAAAATTCGACACTCGTCTCGCCGACGACTTCGATACACCAGGCGCTATCGCGGTACTGTGGGACATGATAAAAGACGACACGCTTGACGCAAAAACAAAATGCGGCACACTCATGTCCATGGACGAAGTGCTCGATATCGGTCTTTCAGACGACCTCTTCGATGGCGTACGGTCTCTCGGAGTAGTCTCAGCCGAAGAGCTTCCAACCAACATCCAACAAATGCTCGACGACCGAGAAGCTGCCAGAGTAGCCCACAACTGGGAAATGTCCGACGCCCTGCGAGACAAAATCAAACTAGCCGGCTACGAACTAGAAGACACCGCGCACGGTCCAAAGGTGACGAAGGTATAAATAAAACCGCTCTCAGCTGAGAGCGGTTTT